>JGI24721J26819_10005104_pt1 | contig 13249 bp, 5 predicted proteins | sample YelNatPaOPGAMG01_FD_26819 | JGI IMG/M metagenome (IMG submission 26819)
ACATAAATTTTATACACTACATTCAGATAATTCCAAAATTCTCATTTGCAGATTGTTGAATATAACGATTTTTGACTATCGGAAGTTTTCTTTTTCAGACTTTAAATTAACCTTGTAGATCAGCTGTAGTGGTTCGAGTGCATATAAATCTGAAATCACTGTTGTTTTCGAGTTTGTATATGAATGAACAACAGTATTGCTAATCCATATAACAAATTTTCACACGTGCTTTCTGGTAATCAGCTGAGTTTAAACTAAAAACAAGGTGAATATTAACTTATCTCGGGGACATCCGCGAATTCGAGTTCATGTGCAACATCCTGTAAAACTTTATAAAATTGGGCAAATAAATTATTCAATAAAACTTATACATTCGAAGTGTATAATTTTTGAGGAAAATTTACGTAATAAGCACTACCGGTGCTTTCTACGAATAAAACGGATAAAATAGTTTAGCGCCGAAACTAACCAGCAAAAATTTTTAAGGCAAGGACGTTCGTCCCATCAAATATCGGTCACACTCTCGGGCAACTGCACGTCCTTCGTTAAAAGCCCAAACCACGAGACTTTGTCCCCGTCGGCAATCGCCGGCAGCAAAAACGCCTTTTATATTTGTCTTAAATTTTCCGTATTCAGCCCGGATATTTGAGCGTGGATCGCAGTCGATATTTAACTGTTCGAGGAGATAGGTTTCTGGTCCAACAAATCCCATCGCAATCAAGACCAATTGCGCAGGGCGTTGGGTTTCACTTCCTGGAATTTCTTTTGGAATCCATCTGCCTGCGGAATCTTTCTCCCATTTAACCTGAACCAACTCCACAGCTTCTACATGACCACTCGAATTACCGATAAAGCGTTTAACCGTGGTCAAATAAATTCTTGGGTCGCGTCCGAACAATGCTGCAGCTTCTTCTTGTCCATAATCTACGCGCAAAACGCGAGGCCATTCAGGCCAGGGATTATTCGGCTGTCGCTCCAGAGGGGGTTTTGGGAGAATTTCAATCTGAACGACGCTTTTGCATCCTTGGCGTATTGCAGTGCCAACGCAGTCCGTCCCGGTATCGCCTCCACCTATTACTACAACATCCTTATCCTTAGCCGATATATAACCGCCGTCACCTTTGCCGTCAAGGATTGCCCGTGTATTGAGCGATAGNTAATTAACGGCAAAATAGATGCCGTTTAAATTCCGCCCTTCAACCTTTAAATCCCTTGGTTTTGTAGCGCCAATGCAAAGGATAGCCGCATCAAAATCTGTTAAAAGTTTTTCCGCAGGATAATTCTTTCCCACTTCAGTGTTTGTTTTGAATTCAATGCCTTCCTTTTCCAGGACNTCGATCCTGCGTTTGAGAACAGCATTTTTATCGAGTTTCATATTTGGAATACCGTACATCAAAAGCCCACCCGGTCTGTCGGCGCGTTCGAAAACAGTTACATAGTGACCTGCCTTGTTCAACTGGTCTGCTGCACAAAGACCGGCAGGTCCTGATCCCACTATCGCGACCTTTTTCCCTGTCCGATACGCAGGCGGCTTTGGTTCAACCCATCCTTCCTCCCATGCCTTGTCTATTATAGCGCATTCAATCTGCTTGATCGTTACAGGCGGCAGATGAAGTCCGACCGTGCATGCGCCTTCGCAGGGAGCGGGACAAACTCTTCCGGTAATTTCTGGAAAATTGTTTGTCTTATGAAGCCTCTCCAANGCTTCTTTCCACAAGCCACGGTAAACAAGGTCGTTGAATTCCGGAATTAAATTATTTATCGGACATCCGCTTGCGGCTCCGTTAAGGATTCTTCCCGTATGGCAGTAAGGTATTCCGCAATCCATGCAACGCGCCGCCTGTATTCGCAACTCATCTTCTTTTAAATGAAGATGAAACTCCAGCCAGTGTTTAATTCGTTCCTGTGGCGGAAGGTCTGGCGCCACTTTTCTCTGATACTCGATGAATCCTGTCGGCTTTCCCATTTTTTTAAAAGGTTTTTAAGGTTTAGTTTGATAAAGTTTTTATAAACCACCGATTCTTGCCAAATCGCGTGCGTTTTGTTCAAAAGCCTCCATCAGGGCTGCTTCGCCTGTGAGTCCGGTCTGTTTAACTCGTTCAATTGCCTGTAGCATTCGCTTGTAGTCCTTTGGTATGACTTTAATAAATTTTGGGATATAATCCTCCCACATGGCTATAATTTTCCATGCCCTTTTACTTTTGGTATATTCGGCGTGCTTACGGATTAATTTATTTAGTTCAGAAATTTCATTTTCATCCTCTAAATGTTCAAGTTCAACAGTTTGTTTATTCACTTTAATTCCGAAATCACCTGCCTCATCAAGTACATAGGCAATGCCGCCTGTCATACCTGCGGCGAAATTTCTTCCCGTGGTCCCCAATACAACCACTCTTCCACCTGTCATATATTCACATCCATGGTCTCCGACAGCCTCGACCACAGCATCAATTCCTGAATTCCGGACGCAGAACCTCTCGCCTGCCATTCCGTATATATATGCTTCGCCGCTCGTTGCGCCGTAAAACGCAACGTTGCCTATGATAATGTTTTTTTCCGGCGCAAACTTGGAATCAGGCGGTGGAACAACAATTATTTTTCCACCAGACAAGCCTTTACCGATGTAATCATTTGCATCTCCTTCCAAAATAAAAGTCATACCTCTTGGGATGAACGCGCCAAACTCTGTCCAGCCGAACCCTTGAATTTAATCATGATAGTATCTTCCGGAAGCCCGGCAGCACCGTATCGCTTCGTAATTTCGCTTCCGACCATTGTACCAACGACACGGTTGATATTTTTTATAGGCAAAGTGGCTCGAACCTTCTCGCCGCGTTCTATGGCAGGTTCACAAAGTTTAAGCAGAACGCGTCTGTCAAGAGCCTTCTCCAATCCGTGGTCCTGAGCAATCACACATCGCCTTGGTTCATCTGGACTTACATCGGGCTGATATAAAATCGCAGAGTAATCAAGACCCTTTGCTTTCCAGAACTCTATAGCCTTCTTCATCTCCAGTCTGTCCACACGCCCCACCATTTCATCAAATCGCCTGAAACCAAGTTGTGCCATCAATTCCCTCACTTCCTGCGCTATGAAATACATAAAATTAATTACGTACTCAGGCTTACCCGCAAATCTCTTTCTTAATTCCGGGTCTTGAGTTGCAACACCGACTGGACAGGTATTTTTATGACATACCCGCATCATAATACATCCGAGCGTAACGAGCGGTGCTGTTGCAAACCCGAATTCTTCTGCGCCAAGCAGAGCGGCAATAACAATGTCCCTACCAGTACGCAACTGTCCATCCACTTCGATTACAATGCGAGACCTGAGTTTATTTAAAAGGAGTGTCTGATGGGTTTCTGCAAGCCCCAGTTCCCATGGTACTCCTGCGTGTTTAATACTTGTTAGAGGCGAGGCGCCTGTGCCGCCGTCGTAACCGCTTATTAGGACAACATCGGCATGAGCCTTTGCAACACCTGCAGCAATCGTTCCCACACCAACTTCCGATACCAGTTTTACACTGATACGCGCATTCGGATTGGCATTCTTTAAGTCATGTATTAATTCAGCAAGGTCTTCTATCGAATAAATATCATGGTGCGGAGGNGGCGAAATCAANCCGACACCCGGTGTGGAATGACGAACCTTTGCAATCCATGGGTAGACTTTATGACCTGGCANTTGTCCGCCTTCGCCGGGTTTTGCCCCTTGAGCAATCTTGATTTGAAGTTCCTTTGCATTAATAAGGTATAAACTTGTTACACCAAATCTCGCCGAAGCAACCTGTTTAATAGCGCTGTTCAATGAATCCCCGTTTGGCAAAGGCTTATATCTTTCCGGATCTTCACCGCCCTCTCCGGTATTGCTCTTGCCGCCGATTCTGTTCATTGCAATTGCAAGCGTCTCATGGGCTTCCTTTGAAATCGAGCCGTATGACATTGCCCCGGTCTTAAACCGTTTTACTATGTTCTCAACGGGTTCAACCTCTTCAATTGGTATCACCTGTGGCGCATATTTTAATTTCAATAAACTCCTCAGAGTACATAACCTCTGCGACTGCTCATTAATGATAGATGTGTATTCCTTAAATAGATTATAATCACCAGTTCTTACAGCCAGCTGTAGTTTGTAAATAGCATCAGGATTGAACAAGTGAAATTCACCATCCGCACGCCATTGATATTGCCCGCCGCTATCAAGGGCTTCTATTCTGTATGGCGAAGGTGGAAATGCCTTTTCATGTCGCATCTTTGCTTCACGAGCAATCCCATCAAGGTCGATTCCTTCGATTCTGGATGGTGTGTTTGTAAAATACTTTTCAATTACTGATTTTTTAATTCCNATTGCCTCAAAAATCTGAGCTCCCTGATAGCCCTGAATAGTAGAAATCCCCATTTTTGAAATTACCTTAACAATACCTTTGACTGCTGCTTTCACATAATTTTTGCATGCCTTTTTGTAATCAATCCCATTCAGGAGCCCGTCTTTAATCATTTCATCAATTGTCTCAAATGCGAGATATGGATTNATAGCGCCGCATCCATAACCGATAAGACAACAAAAATGATGTACCTCTCGCGGTTCGCCGGATTCGAGCACAAGTCCAACCCGCGTTCGTGTTCCTTTTCTAATAAGATGATGATGTAGTCCAGAAACGGCAAGTAATGCAGGTATCGGAGCCTTGTCGCGGCTGACTCCGCGGTCAGTAAGGATTATAATGTTAACCCCACTTTCAATGGCTTTATCTGCCGCAGCAAAAACCTCATCTAATGCCCGTTCTAATCCTACGCCACCTTCATTTGGATTAAATAATATTGGTATAGTAACCGACCTGAATTTGCCCTGTACTACGTATTTCAATTTTGCAAGTTCTTCATTTGTTAAAATTGGGCTATCAAGTTCTATCATCTGACAACTCTCGGGCATCGGTTTTAAAAGATTCTGTTCAGATCCGAGAGTTATTGATGTGGATGTAATAATTTCTTCACGAATGCTGTCAATAGGTGGGTTTGTTACCTGAGCAAATAATTGCTTGAAATAGTTGTATAGTAACTGAGGTTTATCTGACAGAACAGCCAAAGGAGTATCATTCCCCATTGAGCCGATTGCTTCAACACCTTCCTGAGCCATTGGCGCCATAATTATCCTCTGGTCTTCGAAAGTATAACCAAAAGCAAGTTGGCGCTCTTTAAGGGTTTTGGGTTCCGCTTTTTCAACTTTTGGCGGATCAGGCAGTTTCGAAAGTTCTATCAAATATCTTTCAAGCCATTCTGAGTATGGATACTGACGCGCTACTTTTTCTTTGATCTCATCGTCAGAAATTATCCTCTTTTCTTCTGTATCAATTAAGAGCATTCTGCCCGGCTGCAACCTACCCTTCTCGACAACTTTATCTGGCGGTATATCCAATACCCCAACTTCTGATGCCACTACTACAAGTCCGTCCTCCGTAATATAATATCTTGATGGTCTTAATCCGTTGCGGTCGAGTACGGCACCTATCTGTTTCCCGTCAGTAAATGCAATTGCTGCCGGACCATCCCATGGTTCCATCAGACAACTGTAATATTTGTAGAACGCCTTTTTTGTCTGACTCATGCTTTCATGATTTTCCCATGGTTCCGGAATCATCATCATAATCGCCTGCGGTAACGAGTAACCGGCGAGGACAAGGAGTTCAAGACAATTGTCAAACATTGCGCTATCGCTGCCATCCGGACAAATTACAGGCAATATTTTTTCAATATCCTTTCCAAAAAATTCGCTTTCAAACAAAGATTCACGCGCTTTCATCCAATTTATGTTACCCCGCAAAGTGTTGATTTCGCCGTTGTGAGCCAGATAACGGTACGGATGAGCCCGAGACCATGTCGGAAAAGTATTTGTGCTGAAACGCGCGTGAACAAGAGCCAAAGCGCTTTCCATTGCGGGGTCTGTTATGTCGGTATAATATTCTTCTATCTGGTTAGAAGTTAACATTCCTTTGTAGACAATTGTCTTGTGAGATAAACTGCATATATAGAAATCTTTGGTTGCTTTGCTTCCGGAGTAACGGATTTCATTTTCAGCCCGGCGTCTGATTACATATAACTTTCTCTCAAAATCCATGTCTGTTTTAACACCATCACCCCGTCCGATAAAAGCTTGTCTGATAAACGGTTCGCCGCTTTTAGCAGTTTCACCAAGAGTGCTGTTGTTTGTTGGCACAGTTCGCCAGCCCAGAAAGATCTGCCCTTCTTCGGCAACTATCTCTTCGAACTTTTGTTCACATTTTTTCCTGTGAGCATCTTCATTTGGTAAAAAGATGTTGCCTACTCCATATTCACCGGGAGGTGGAAGCCTTATACCGGCGTCGTCGGCAGCCTGATGCATAAATTTGTGGGGCATCTGGATTAATATACCTGCACCATCCCCTGTATTTGGCTCACAACCGCAGGCGCCGCGGTGATTCAAATTAATGAGAACTGTGATTGCTTTTTTTATAATATCATGTGATTTCCTGCCATTGATATCGACAACGAAGCCGACACCGCAGGCGTCATGTTCAAACCATGGATCATAAAGTCCCTGTGGATCAGGTAGGTTTCCCCTCCTGATTTTCCCCTCTCTTTCTGCTTTTTGCATTGAACAATGTTGCATATTAAACCGTTGTTATAATAACATACTACTAATGATATTTCCAAAAAAATTTTAACATAATAAGAGTTTTTAATTTTTCTAATGNANAATAAATCTGAATAAGATATTCTTATACATAAAACTGAATTTTAACANTTAATATTTTTTTAGGAAATTTTACGTTACATATTAATAATCCAAATAACAAATTGCNNNCTGTTTCATTGAGTCAACATAAAGATGAATCCGTTTTTTATTATCATCTTCAGTTGGTTGAATAATGCGAATAACGTTTTTCATCCAGTCCTGGGCAGACGGAAGTATAGCAGTCAATCTGTTAGGTTGGGATAGAATTAACTCTTCATTCAAAATATGTCCTTCCTTGCCCGGAGACACAGCAAGATAAATCATATCCATTTCTACAAGGTCGTTAAAGAAATGCGTACCCAAAGAAATATCAGGCAATAAACCCTCGTGCATCAGAGCCAGTTCACCTATAACTGAAAATGTGCTGATTTCCGCGAATGAAACTGGGACACCAAGTGAAGGCATTGACGTCCCCCAACGTCCAGGGGCAACCGCCATTACAACTTTTTTGCCATCGCCATTATATTGAGTAGAAATCCTGCCAATGCTTCGGGCAACCGAATACCTGTTACTCATGCTAAGACGCGAATATGCCTTTGGAGCAATATAAATTAGCATATCGACGGAAGTCGCAAGACTACGCCCGACGATTGGACCGGTTGATTTAATCAATATTTTACTATTCTCGATTTTTTCCGGCTGGGTTAGTCTCGCTGCTTCGCCTTTAACTCTCACCTGGAACGGTCTGCATTGCAAGAGGTTCACCTTAAATTCGCCGGTGGTCGAAAAATTGGCTGTGAATTCTATATCAACCGGATAATTGTATGCCTCTTCAAGAGTTTTGAGTATCCGCTGCATTACCGGTCCAAATTCTGTATCGCTTAACAATTTATCAAAAGTAAGAACTTTCGTGAACGTGGAAGACCATGCTTTATCCTTGATTCCCTCTGATAGATCTTCGCTGTGTTCTGCGAATAACTCCATTAAATTCTTCGGAAACACTTTACATACGTTTTCAAAATCCATTGTTACTAAAGAATTATTTTTTAAATCAATTAAATCTACACGTCTCTGGGCAAATTGACGGACATCATCAGTTCGAGCTTCAGGACGCCGTTCTGGCGCATTCAGAGCAACTATTCTGGAGTAATCGTCTGGAGTCCGGTCTACGGCTCTTGTACCAAGACCAAAAACAAGGCGAACAACCCCTGATTTCGGATCAATATTTTCGTTCCAAACAAAAGGATTAAATGAATATGCAACACCTGCAATGTGTGGAAAAAATAAAGTATCAAATTTTTCTCCGGAGACTCTCTGAACAAGCAAAGCCATTTGTTCATCCTGTTCAAGAAGCGAATAACGTTTACGATATATCAGACTTTCTTCGCTCATTGTTGAGGCGTAAACAATCTTAACAGCCTTCATGAATTCTTCCAGACGTTCCTGCGGAGTTCCCTGATTCGCACAAAAAACACTCTCGTATTTNCCGCTGAATGCATTCCCGTAATTGTCTTCAAGGAGACTGCTGGAACGAACAATTATCGGGGATTGTCCAAAATACCCAAGCATTTCCTTAAATTGTTGTTTAATATAATCGGGAAAGTCCCCCTCTAAAATTTTCTTACGCGCCAGTTCAGCGTTCTTCAACATCAAATCGAAATCTTTTTCCTTTTTCCTCAACCACCAGCAACCGTTTTCAACCAGATATGTATAAAATACGTCTGCCCCAATATAAAAAGAATCATGTATCTCGAGCTTTTGTTGTAATTCGGGATCTTTATTTCTAATAATAGCTCTCGCCAGTAGCATACCAAGTGATTTTCCCCCTATTAAACCGGTGCCAATCATCCTCTTCATTACCTCAACAATGTCCTGAATGGTGAAATTTTGCTCAACGAGTTTTAACATGCGGGCGTCTCTGGTTAACACCATCTTGATAAGCCTGTGGAAAAATTTATTCGCCTCGGCGTCCTGATTAATATTTACTTTTCCTTCCGCAATCATGTCCTGAGCCTGCAAGAATGTTTTCATCCAGATACCAGGACGATGAATTGAAAAATCTGTCCATGGCTTCGGAGCAGAGGCAAATATTTCTGATATTTCAGCGCTATTTGTAACAGGCTTAAAATCTTCGCCCTTCCAGATGTGTAAAGTGTAAAGTGTGGGGGAGTGTCGTTTCCATACTTTTATCGGGTAAATATACAAATTATATCCGTTACGAAATACTTCTATTATTACCTGAGCAGTGTCTATTATGGCGTCTGTAGCGTGAAAAGAGTGATGGTTTTTTAAAAGAGCAAAATATGTAATTGTCTCCATTTTGTAAAGATATGGACAGACAATTCTGAAGAAATTACCAAGCATGCGATCGCTAAACCATTCTGCAGCAAGTTCAGAAAGACAATCAAAAATATAAAAAGCGCCCTTCCCTGTATTCTCTATGACATCCAAAATCTGGCTTAAGAACTTTTCAAAACCATCTTCAGGATTCAATTTATGAATCTCTACACCGCAATTTTCACCAATCAACTGGGGATGCCGGGCAAAACGAAAATAAATTGTCCGTCGCCTTAATCGCCCGGCTTCATTGCATAAAGGACCAACAACATGAAGATAATCCTCAATTCTATCTATTTCCCATACAACGTTATCTCCGGCAATTAATCCACCAAGTACTTTATCAAGACCGGGTAATCCTGTGCTTAACCTGTCATTTGTCGATTTCATATTAGTCTCTCACAACATCAAAATAAGTATTCTTCATTTAATCCTAATTTAAAAATAAAATTAAAATTTATCTATAACAGAGTTTAACCTTACATTCATTAACTTTATTCAAAATTTGTAATTCCATTTATTGCTTTTTACCAACTATAAAATTAATGCCTAAGAATTTTTCGGTACTGGTTGTTNCGCTGTCACAACCAGACCTTTTAAGAATTTTTTCTAAGCATCCGACTTTTTTAACAATTTAAATTTACGACACATTAAAGTCCTTTGTATCGAAGGACTTCGAAATTTTTTTACACAGATAAATTAACTTCTGCATCATGATTGAACGTTTCATTCATGGTTATAAAATCAGAAAAGGCAATAATTTGATTCAAGCCATATTCTGATTCATAAATTTTAAACATTCGTTAAAAGTTATAAATAACATTCAATGCAAGAGAAAATGCGTTTCGGTCGTCATTGCCGAAAGGTCCTATATTTGTATCGCCGACTCCTGAATATCTTTGCCCTGTTAAATCGTGGTCCCAACGGAATTCCAACCTCGTTATGACATTTGCCCACAGTGAATAATCAAAAGTTGTTGTTACTCCTAATAGTTCGTTTTTTGGATTTGTTTCGGGGAATGGACCCGGTGGATTATTTACTGCGTACCACGTATTGGCGCTCCCTTTGGCATATTCGACACGCGTGTTAATCTTTAATTTTTCTGTAGCTGAATATAAGAAATAAAGCGATGATGCATGGGCATAACTCGATGGAGCGTTGTATTTTGTTTTTGTCATCCTATAATCGTGTGCGTATCCGAGGGTAAGGTTTTTTAATGGAGTAGGTATATTGCCTCCGGCGTAAAGACTCGTTGTATCACTTGCGCCACCTGCAAGTCCATCAATGACACCGAAACTCAAGGTACTGCCTTTGAGAAAGCCNGCTGTTTCCGGGGCTGTCAAAGTTACCATACCTATGTAAGTTTTCTCCCACTCGCTTGCGGGGAGACCATTACGTAAGGCTCTGGCATTTACTCCCGGCAACCATGAATTTGCCACTCCAAAAACAACGCTCACAATATCATTAAACATATAACTCCCGAGGATACCAGTCATCTGTGTTGGCTCGATGAAGTAACCATAAGAGCGGCTGTAATTCGGATTNTTACCGCTTTCGAANACTTCGTATCCAAGTACTTCTGTAAAATTCCCGACCTTAAATTTTAAGCCGTTTCCCAATGGAACATTAAGCTCCACATAGGCATCTTTTAATGAGAAGTCAGATACAGTAACCGCCGGCGTCGTATTATACCCGGCAGCGTCGGGACCATACAACAATGTGAAATTAAAGCCTGCAGACCAGTTTTCATCCACTGCGGGTTTTGACAGAGTTAACGCAACGACATTAAGATTAATGCCATCTTGTTTAGGCGTACCATCGTATGAACGACCGGGCATTGACCCGCCGGAAAGTGGATTCCCAACACCCGTACCACCATTTCCTTTCCCGAATTTCCAGATTGCTGAAGTATCCACATATCCGCTGATTGTGGTACCTGAAATTGCGGTTTGGATTGGATTTTTTACTGATTCCTCGGCTATTGAATTAATACCAGAAATCACCAGAAATATTCCAACGCCAACAAGTATATAGCAGTATTTTCCCATGTTTTTTTTCTCTTCAATTTTAGTTTCGGATTTTAATTCATTAATTTGTCTGTATTACGTTACCTTAGTAAAATGTTTTCATTTCTTTCGCATATAAGTTTTTTCTTTCTAAATCATTGCCGATAAATTTTACTGAAATCAGTAATGGTAATTTTTTATAAAAACGGCTCAGACAAACTGCCTGAGCCGTTTTTTCGCTAATATGAATAACTACGGGGAGAAATTTTAAACATCATAATACAGATGGAATTCATAAGGATGTGGACGCAGGCGTAACGCGTCGAATTCTTTACGCTTATGGCTAACCCACGTCTCCAAAAAGTCCCTCGTGAATACATCACCCTTCAGTAGAAATTCGTGATCTTTTTCCAGACAATCCAACGCCTCACCAAGACTGGCTGGCACCTGCGGAACTTTCTTAAGTTCCTCAGGCGGTAATTCATAAAGATTCTTATCAATCGGTTCGCCCGGGTCAATCCGGTTCAATACACCATCCAAACCAGCCATCATCAACGCCGCAAACGCAAGATACGGATTCGCAGCAGGATCCGGCGGTCGATATTCTATACGCTTCGTCTTTGGATTCTCACTGTATGTCGGTATCCGAATCGCAGCACTCCGGTTCCTCGAACTATACGCAAGATTAACAGGCGCTTCATAGCCCGGAACAAGCCGCTTGTACGAGTTGGTCGTAGGACTGCATATCGCGCAAAGCGCCCGAGCATGCTTCAGTATCCCACCAATAAAGTTAAGGGCAAGCTTGCTCAAACCTGCATACTCGTTCCCAGCAAACAACGGCTTGTCCTTCTTCCACAACGACATGTGAACATGCATCCCAGAACCGTTGTCGCCAAAAAGCGGCTTCGGCATAAAAGTCGCAGTCTTGCCATGCTTTTTAGCCACATTCTTTACAATGTATTTAAACAACATCAGATTATCCGCCGTCCGCACAAGTGGCCCAAACCGAAAGTCAATCTCCGCCTGACCAGCAGTAGCAACCTCATGATGCTGACGTTCAATTACAAGCCCGCACTCCTCCATCACAATACACATCTCAGTCCGTAAATCCTGCTGCGAATCATTCGGCGGAACAGGAAAATACCCTTCCTTGTAGCGAATCTTATAACCAAGATTTGGCATCTCTTCACGACCGCTATTCCAGATGCCCTCAATACTGTCTATACTGTAAAAGCAGCCGTTTGTCTGGTTATCGTACCGAACATCGTCGAAAACAAAAAACTCGGCTTCCGGTCCAAACACAGCAGTATCGGCAACCCCTGTGCTTTGGAGATATTTCTCTGCTTTCTGGGCAATACCACGCGGGTCGCGGCTGTATGGTTCTCGGGTGCCGGTTTCGGCAATCGTACAAGTCAAAGACAGCGTCGGAATTGCACAGAACGGATCAATAAACGCTGTCTCCGGGTCAGGAATTGCAAGCATGTCGCTTGCCTCGATGCTTTTCCATCCACGGATTGACGAGCCGTCAAACCCGAGTCCCTCTGTGAACGCCTCTTCCGTCAGTTCACTGACAGGAAGCGTGAAGTGTTGCCAAATGCCGAAGGTGTCAACAAACTTGATGTCCACCATCCGGACGTTCTTTGATTTTGCGAGTTCAATTACACTTTTGGGTGTATGCTTTTCCATATTCATTTTATTTTAATGTCTTATTACTGTTTTTATCTGCATCGGATTATCAATGATAATTCCGATGCAAAATCCATTGTTTAATGATGATATGCTTCCTCACCATGGTCTGAGAGGTCGAGCCCAATGGTTTCGATCTCTTCACTTGGTCTCAGACCAATTGACAATTTCAATAGCAGCGCAACTATGAGTGTGCCTGCGATTGATAAAACCAATGTTATGGCAATAGCTTTAAGCTGTTCAAAAACCAACCCGCCATTTGCCACTAAGTGCGCCAATCCGTTTGCCTTGGCGGCGGCATTAGATTCTGTAAGATTTCCATTGACAGAACTGGTGGCGAGCAATCCTGTTAAAATCGCCCCAAGCGTTCCGCCAATCCCATGGATTCCAAAAGTGTCAAGGGCGTCGTCATATCCAAGTTTCGGCTTTAGATAAGCTACCGCAATGTAAGGAATTATGCCGGCAAGAAGACCGCATATAACAGCGCCAGTAGTTGTTATGAAACCGCA
>JGI24721J26819_10005127_pt1 | contig 13210 bp, 10 predicted proteins | sample YelNatPaOPGAMG01_FD_26819 | JGI IMG/M metagenome (IMG submission 26819)
CGAATGCCCCCAATCCCTTGGCAGGTGATTGGGCAGGTATGCCCGTCATGAAGATCTATAGGGAGTTGCACTGTCCTTTCGCCTTCCATCGCGGGATTGGGAAGGGACGCTCCTGCAGTTGCGGTGCCATCGCGCGAGCGGGTAGAATGGCACTCCAGCCATGCGTGGGCGCGATGCAAGCCTGGAGGAGTTGTCACCGTCGTACGCCGCGTTTCTTTGCGAGGTGACCGATGAGAGCCGTCAATCCAGCCACAGAAGAACCCATTCGCGATCTTCCCGATCACAGCCTGGCCCAGGTGGACGAGAAGCTGGACCTCGCCACGGAGACCTTTCACTTTTGGCGCCGTACCTCCTTCTCGGAGCGCGCCTCCCTCATGAAGGCCGCCGCCCAGAGGCTGAGAGAAGAGAGGGGCGGTTACGCCGCGCTCATGACGCAGGAGATGGGCAAGACCATCACCGCCGCCGAGGCCGAGGTGGACAAGTGCGCGTGGGTCTGCGACTTCTACGCCGAGAACGCCGAGCGCTTTCTGGCCCCGGAGCCCGTCGAGACGGACGCCGCCCGGAGCCTCGTGCGCTTCGATCCCCTGGGGCCCGTACTCGCCGTGATGCCCTGGAACTTCCCCTTCTGGCAGGTCTTCCGCTTCGCCGCCCCCGCGCTGATGGCCGGCAACGTGGGCCTCCTCAAGCACGCCTCCAACGTCCCGGGGTGCGCGCTCGCCATCGAGGAGGTCTTCCGCACGGCGGGCTTCCCCCTGGGAACCTTCCAGACNCTGCTGGTAGGCTCCAAGGTGGTGGAGGGAGTCATCCGCCACCCCGCCGTGCGCGCGGTGACCCTGACGGGCAGTGATCCCGCGGGCGTGGCCGTGGCCTCCCAGGCGGGGGCGGCCCTGAAGAAGACCGTGCTGGAGCTGGGAGGCTCGGACCCCTTCATCGTCCTTCGGGACGCGGACGTGGAGGCCGCGGCCCGTTCGGCGGCGATCGCCCGGACCATCAACAACGGCCAGAGCTGCATCGCCGCCAAGCGGTTCATCGTCGAAGAACCGGTGGCCGAGCGGTTCGAGGCGGCCCTCGTGTCGGCCATGGCGGCGCTGAAGGTGGGGGATCCCATGGATCGGGCCACGGACATAGGGCCCCTGGCCAGGGCCGACCTAAGGGAGGATCTCCAAGGCCAGGTGGACCGCACCCTGGCGGCGGGGGCGCACCTCGCCCTCGGCGGGCGCACGATGGAGGGGCGGGGCTACTTCTACCCGCCCACCGTCTTGACCGGGGTCGAACCGGGTATGGCCGCCTTCGAGGAGGAGACCTTCGGGCCCGTGGCCGCCGTGATCCGGGCCCACGATGCGGAGCACGCCATCGTCCTGGCCAACGCCTCGCCCTTTGGCCTCGGGGCGTCCCTCTGGACCGCCGGCGCCGACAGGGGCGCGGCGCTGGCCGCGGAGCTGGAGGCCGGCGCGGTCTTCGTGAACGGCATCGTGAAGTCCGACCCCCGCCTGCCCTTCGGGGGGGTGAAGCGCTCGGGTTACGGCCGGGAGCTCTCCGCCTTCGGCATCCGGGAGTTCGTGAACGTCAAGTCCGTCTGGATCGCCTGACGGGGGCATCCCGCCGGGTTCGCAGGAGGAAGCGATTATGCAGCGCCTCGACCAGTTGTGCGTGAACACCATCCGTTGCCTCGCGGTGGACGAGGTGGAGCAGGCCAAGTCCGGCCATCCGGGGCTTCCCCTGGGCGCCGCGCCCATGGCCTACGTCCTCTGGAACCGCTTCCTCCGGCACAACCCCGCCGATCCGGCCTGGTTCAACCGAGACCGCTTCATTCTCTCGGCCGGCCATGGTTCGGCTCTCCTCTACGCCCTGCTCCACCTGACCGGTTACGACCTCCCTTTGGAGGAGCTGAAGCGCTTCCGCCAGTGGGGCTCCAAGACGCCGGGGCATCCCGAATACGGGCACACGCCCGGCGTGGAGACCACCACGGGGCCTCTGGGACAGGGCTTCGCCACGGGCGTGGGCATGGCCATCGCCGAGGCCCACCTGGCCGCCCGGTTCAACAGGCCCGGTTTCGATGTGGTGGACCACTACACCTACGCCCTCGTCTCGGACGGTGACCTCATGGAGGGTATCTCTTCCGAAGCGGCCTCCCTGGCGGGCCACCTGGGTTTGGGCAAGCTCGTCTACCTCTACGACAACAACCACATCTCCATCGAAGGGAGCACCGACCTGGCCTTCACGGAGGACGTGGGCGCCAGGTTCCTCGCCTACGGATGGCACGTGCAGCGCGTCGAGGACGGCAACGACTTGGAGGCCATCGCGGCGGCCATCGCGGCGGCGCGCGCCGAGGCGGACCGCCCCTCCCTCATCCTCGTCCACACCCACATCGGCTTCGGCAGCCCCAAGCAGGACAGCGCCTCGGCCCACGGCGAACCGTTGGGTCCTGAGGCGGCGAAGGCTACGCACGCGGCCTTCGGCTGGCCGCCGGACGAACTCTTCCACGTACCCGAGGAGGCGGAGGCCCACCTGAGGCTGGCCCGCGTCCGGGGCGCCAGGCTGGAAGGCGAATGGACCTCCCTCGTGGAGGCCTACCGAAAGGCGCACCCAGACCTGGCGGCGCAGTTTGAGGAGGCCCTCGCGGGACGACTGCCCGAACGGTGGGAGATGGAGGTGCCCCTCTTCAGGCCGGGCGACGGCCCCATCGCCACGCGCAACGCCTCGGGCAAGGTGCTCAACGCACTGGCCAAGAGGGTTCCAACCCTCATCGGGGGCTCCGCCGATCTGGCCCCCTCCACGAAGACCCTCCTCGCCGGGAGCGGCGCCTTCTCAGCCTCCGACCGGACCGGGCGGAATTTCCATTTCGGCATCCGAGAGCACGCCATGGCTGCGGCCCTCAACGGCATGGCCCTGCACGGAGGCGTCATCCCCTACGGCTCCTCCTTCTTGATTTTCAGCGATTACTGCCGCCCCGCCATCCGCCTCTCCGCGCTCATGCAGGCTCACGTGATCTACGTCTTCACCCACGATAGCATCGCCGTGGGCGAGGACGGCCCCACCCACGAACCCATCGAGCAGCTCATGAGCCTGCGCCTGATTCCCGGCCTCCTCGTCCTGCGGCCGGCGGACGCGAACGAGACCGCCGCCGCCTGGCGCACGGCCCTGACCTGGAAGGGGCCCGTCCTGATGGCCCTTTCGCGCCAGAACCTGCCCATCCTCGACCCCGACGTCTATCCGGTGGGCCAGGGCTTCTCTCACGGGGCCTACGTCCTGGAGGAGGCCTCCGGCGGCGATCCGGAGATCGTCCTGGTGGCCTCCGGCTCGGAGGTGCACCTGATCCTCGAGGCGAAGCAGCGGCTGCAGGCGGAGGGCGTCCGGGCCCGGGCCGTCTCCATGCCCTCCTGGGAGCTGTTCGACGGCCAGCCCGAGGAGTACCGCAAGGCCGTCCTGCCCCCCGGCGTCCCCAAGGTGGCGGTGGAGGCCGGCAGCCCCCGGGGCTGGCGCGACTACGTCGGCACCGAGGGAGAGGTGATCGGCCTGGACCGCTTCGGAGCTTCGGCCCCGGGCTCCCTCGTCATGGAGAAGCTGGGCTTCACGGTGGACAACGTCCTGGCTCACTGCCGGGCGTTGCTGAAGAGTTAGCGGTACGGGGATCCTCCGTCACGCCGTCTTGATCCGGTTCCTGAGACTGCCCTCCGCCGGCCTCTCCCTCCATCAAGTCGAGCAGCCGCGGAAGGGTCGTGGCCACGGTGGCGCAGTGCACCCTGGCCCCGGCCCGGCGGAGGACGCGCGAGGCCTCCCTCAGCGTGGCACCCGTGGTCCGGATGTCATCCACGAGGAGAATCCTGAGCCCCCGCACTTTGGGATCGGCGACGAAGGCGCCCGATAGGTTCCTTCGCCGCGCCGCGGCCGAGAGCCCCTTCTGGGGGCGAGGTGCCCTCCTGAGCCGAAGGAACCGCCGGTGGGGCAGCCCCATGAGACGCGCGGCGTGAGCAGCCAGCAGCCCGGCGGGCTCGAAGCCCCTCACCAAAACCCTGCGCAGGGGGCTAGGCACCCCCACCACGAGGTCCCATTTCTCCTGGGGCCAGCGCCGGCCCGCCGCCTTCACCAGGGCGCCCGCCAGCAGGTGGGCGAGGGGGTACCGGCGCCGCTCCTTGTAGAGCAGAAGCAGGGACCGGACGGGGCCTCGGTAGACGTAGGCGCTGGCGTGGGATTCGTAGGGCGGGGGATCGCTCAGGCAGGCGCCGCAGACGTGGATCTCCTGCTCCTCCACGGGGGGGAGGGGAAGACCGCAGATCGGGCACGCGAGCGGCGGCATCCGCTCCCTCTCCCGCCAGCACGCCCGGCAGAGCCCGGGGGCTGGGCCTCCCGCGCTGTCAGCGCCGCAGAGAGAACAGGGACCATAGGGAAAGAGGAAGTTCAGGATGGACCGGCAATGGCGGCTCCCGGTCACGGGGCCGGCTCTCTCCCGGCAGCCGGAGGGAAAGAGCGGCTTTCGGAGGCGGGGGCCGCCCCCGGGGTACCGCCACGCTGCGGTTGGTTCGGGGAAGGCGGGGCGGGCGGAAGGTAGAGGATCTGCTCGCCGGGCTTTTTCAGGAAGAAGAGCTCCCTCGCCAGCTTCTCGTAGGTCTCCGGGTCGCTCTTGAGCTTCCGGATCTCCTCCTTCAACTGCCCGTTCTCCTGCTGGAGCGCCTGGATCTCGGCCTGGAGGGACTGGACCTGCCTGCGAAGCGCCAGGAGAGCCAGCACCCCCCCAGGGCCCCAGATCAGGAGGGCGGCCATGGGAAGCCAGACGAGGAGCACCAGCGCCCAGGCGAGCTGGGCGCGGCCCGGTTTCACCCGTTCAGCCGTCGCCGCACCTCCTCTCCCGCGAAGCGGGCCGCCTCGCCGAGCTCCTCTTCGATCCGCAGAAGCTGGTTGTACTTGGAGAGCCGGTCCATGCGGCAGGGTGCGCCGGTNTTGATGAAGTCGGCATTCACGGCCACCGCCAGGTCGGCGATGAAGCTGTCGTCCGTCTCTCCCGAGCGGTGGCTGATGACGATACCGTAAGAGGACCGCTTGGTGAGCTCCACGGCCTCGAGGGTCTCGGTCACGGTGCCGATCTGGTTGGGCTTGATCAGCATGGCGTTGGCGATGCCGTTTTCGACGGCCTTCCGGATGAGCACGGGGTTGGTGACCACGTTATCGTCCGCCACGAGCTGCGCCTTCGCGCCCAGGGCCTTCGTCAGGGCCTGCCATCCGGCGGTGTCGTGTTCGCCCACGCCGTCCTCGATGGAGAGCAAGGGATAGCGCGCCAGCCAGCCCGAGTAGAGGGCCACGAGCTCCTCGGCGCTCTTGAGACCGCCGACCCGGTAGGCCTTTTTCTCGGAGTCCCACGCGTTGCTGGCCGCCGTGTCGATGCCCAGGGCGATCTCGCGTCCCGGCTTATACCCCGCCTTCTCAATGGCCTGAACGAGGATGGCCAGGACCTCCTCCTCGTTCTCCAGGCTGGGCGCGAAACCACCCTCGTCGCCGATGCCGGTGGAGAGCCCTTTGGCCTTGAGCAGGCCCTTGAGAACGTGGTAGGTCTCCGCGCCCCAGCGGAGCGCCTCGCGGAAGGAGGGAGCCCCCAGGGGGACGAGCAGAAACTCCTGGACATCCAGGTTGTTGTCGGCGTGGGCCCCGCCGTTCACGACGTTCATCATGGGCACGGGCAGCCGGTGGGCGAAGGTGCCCCCCAGGTACCGGTAGAGAGGCATCCCGAGCGCCACCGCCGCCGCCCGCGCCACCGCCTCCGACACGCCGAGGATGGCGTTGGCCCCGAGGGCGCCCTTGTTGTCGGTGCCGTCCAGCCGCAGCATCTCGAGGTCGAGGCCGCGCTGGTCCAGGGCGTCCGCCCCCTCCAGCGCGTCGGCGATGGTCTTGTTCACGTGCTCCACCGCCTTCAGGACCCCCTTGCCCTGGTAGCGGCCCTTGTCCCCGTCCCTGAGCTCCACCGCCTCGGCCTCGCCCGTGGAGGCGCCGGAGGGCACGGAGGCGCGCGCGGTGGTGCCGTCCTCCAGCACCACTTCGACCTCCACCGTCGGGTTTCCGCGGGAGTCCAGGATTTCTCTGGCCAGAATCTGATCTATGAACATGACGGACCTCCACCGAGATTTTAGCTCACGCGGGCCGCCCTGTCGCCCCTTCCCCGTCGGTGCCGCCGGCTCAGGCGAGGGAATTCGCCCCCTTAGGCGGATGCCCGAAGGATCCGCCCATGGAGGCGGCGACAAGATCCCCCCGTTTTTCGCGTGCTGGAGAGGGGTGGAGGATGCGCGAGGCGNACCGCCGTACCCTCTCTCCCAGGTGAATCGATCCGTTGGGCCCCGTCCCCCTGCGGCGTCCAGGCAAGGCCCGCGGGGACGGAGCGCGGGTAGGCCCGCCGCCCCCAAAGGGCGGGGCGCGGCCTTTGCCCTCCTACGCCCCCAGGTGGGCCGCCATGAGCGACGGGCCGCGCCCTGCCCCGGGCCTCACCAGCCGCGCCTGATCGCCCTTGAAGTCGTGGCAGTTGGTGCAGGCGCCGTCGCTCTTGTAGTGGTTCACCTTGTCCGTGTGGCACGTCTCGCACGTGGTCCGCCCCGTGACCACGAAGGTGTGGGGCTTGTGGCAGTCCGTGCAGGATGCGTCGGGGTGGCCCCCCTTCAGGTGCAGGCCGCCCAGGGAGCTGTGGCAGCTCTTGCAGTCCACGATGGGCTGGACCTCCTGGGCCTTCAGGTGGCAGGTGTCGCAGCCCATTTCGATCATGGGGGCCTTTTCGCTGATCTTGTGGCAACCGGCGCAGGTTTCCGGCGGCCGGTAACCGGCGGCGTGGCAGCGGCTGCAGAGGATCTCGGCGTGCTTGCCCTTCAGCTCCCAGGGGTGCCAGTTCTCGGTGCTCGCGGGCATGACCTGCCCCAGGGGCACGAGCGGTCCGCGCTGGGGCATGGTGTGGCAGGTGGTGCAGCTGCGGGTGATGGGCTTGCCGGTGGTGGTGGAGAGGTGCCGGCCGTCGTGGCAGCGGAAGCAGCCGGGCCAGTTGCGGTGGCCGATGTTGTTCGCGTAGGTGGTCCAGTTCACCTTCATGGCTGGAAAGACGCTGCGGTCGTAAATGCCGATGGCCGCGTTCACGGCCTGCTGGATCTCTGCGCCCTTGGCTTTGGCGAGGTCGGGGTAGTTCTTCTCGTAATAGCCGGTGATGGCCTTCTTGAGGCCCTCGCGCGCGCTGGGGCGATCGATGTAGTTCTGGACGAGGGCGTCCACGGTGACCTTCTTGATCCAGGGCAGGGAGGGGTCGATGGCCCCCGCGGCCATGGCGTTATCCACCGCGGGCCCCGGCGACGGGAAGATGTGGGTGGGGCGGTTGTGGCAGTCGATGCAGTCCACCGTATGCCTGGGCAGCGCGGCCAACTGGGCGGGCGTCAGTTTGGAGTCCTTGCTGACGAAGGTCTCCGTGGTCCCGTCGGCGTGCTTGACCTCCACCCAGGGGATGTTCTCCTGCTGAGGATCGGTGGCCGCAAAGGTGACGGTGTTGCCCAGAATCATGTGCCAGTGAATTCCGCTCGTGGCTCCGAGGGCCGTCTCGCCTCCGCCGATCTTTAGCAGCAGGCTGATCTCCTCGGGAGTGTTCTTCTCGTCGTACCCGAAGTGGGGGATCTGGACGAGCTGGGCCCCGTAGAACTTCTTGGGCCAGTGGCACTCCTCGCAGGTCTCCCGGGCGGGGCGCAGGTTCTTGATGGGGACCGGGATCGGCGTGGGGTAGGTGTGGAAGATCGTGGCGAACACCTGCCGGGCGCCCGACATCTTGGATTTCACGTACCAGGAGGCGCCGGAGCCCACGTGGCATTCCACGCACTTGACCCGGGCATGGGGCGAGTGGAGATACGCCGTGTACTCGGGCTGCATGATGGTATGGCAGATTCGCCCGCAGAAGGTTACGGACTCGGTGAACATGAAGGCGTTGTAGGAGACGAATCCCATGAGGACGAGCCCGACGAACCCCCCCACCAGGACGTAGGCGAAGCGCTTGCGCTGGCGGGGGTCGTTGAGGTCCAGCCTGGGGTAGGGAAGCGCCTCGGTCTCGGGCCCCAGCTTCCTTCGGCGAAGGCTCTCTCGCCTCATCCCGTACAGGAAGATGAGGCCGCCCAGCGTCAGGAAGGCCGGGAAGACCATGTAGGTGAAAATTCCCAGGTAGGGGCTCGGCCGGGAGAGGCCGAACTCGAGAATCAGGGCGAAGGCGATGAGCACCGCCGTGGCCGCCACCACGAGGCCGCCGAAGTAACTCACCGCGTTGCGGTAGAGCTCCCTCCCCTTGTGCTTCTCCGACACGGGCACACCTCCTCTTTCACATCCCCCCGGCTTCGAATACGGCCAAGTGTAATCGTCCGGCGCTTTCTTGAGAAGGGTGGCCCCCGAGCCGCCCGGCGGGGTGGGGGGAAATGAGCCAAAATTGGTCATATTGCCCAAATCCACCAAATCGCCGATGGGCAGCGATTTCAAGCTCTCCGGCGGGGGCGCTGGCGGAAGGAAGGAGCCCTCTCGGCCACGGCGAGGGCTCCGGCATTTCCCGGCCGCCCCGCGCGTCGGGCGGGCCGGGCCGGGAGTTGCCCTCCGGCGGACCATTGGATAAGATCGAGCCATGGTGCCGGCGCTGGAATTCCTGCCTCGGAGGCGTTGGAAGGCGGCCCGGGGCCCCGTCGCGGCGGTTTCCCCGCCCCTGCGGGAGGCGGGGTACGGGGCGCTCTCCGCCCTCGCCCGTCCGGGTGTCCGGGGCGGGAAGGCGCTCCTCCAGCGGCCGCGCGGCGGCGCCGCATGATCCGCTTCTACCACGTGGACAAGGTGTATAGGGGGGAGGCTCGCGCCCTCGAGGACGTGAACCTCATCGTCCATCCCCGGCAGTTCTGTTTTGTGACGGGCTCTTCGGGGGCGGGCAAGAGCACGCTGCTCAAACTCATCATCCGGGAGGAGCGGCCCTCCGCCGGCCAGATCCTCGTGAACGGGCGCAACCTCGCCAGCCTGCCGGAACGCCAGATGCCCCATTTCCGGCGCCGTATCGGCGTGGTGTTTCAGGACTTCCGGCTCATCCCCACGCGGACCGTCTTCGAGAACGTCGCGCTCGTCCTCATGATCCAGGGCATCCCCGTGAAGGAGCGCAAGCGGCGGGCCTTCGAGGCCCTCCGGTGGGTGGGCCTGCAGAGTAGGATGTCCTCCTTTCCCGAACAGCTCTCGGGGGGCGAGCAGCAGCGCGTGGCCATCGCCAGGGCCCTCATCAACCGCCCCGTGATCCTCCTGGCCGACGAACCCACCGGAAACCTCGACCCGGACCTGGCCCGCGAGATCATCGCGCTGTTCCGGGAGGTGAACGCGGCGGGAACCACCGTGGTGGTGGCCACGCACGACCGCGCGCTCATCCAGGAGTTCGGGGGCCGGGTCGTTATCCTGGAGCGCGGCAAGCTCGTGGACGACGGGGAATGAACAGGGCGCGAGGAAGCGAGGCGCGCGGCCGAGGCCGGGCGGAGGGGTTTTCGTGAGCTCTCTACGCACGATTCTCTATTTCTTCAGCGAGGGGACGCTGGCCCTCTGGCGCCACAGGGCCCTCCACGGCTTCGCGCTCTTCATCGTCACCCTCTCCCTCTTTGTGCTGGGCTTCTCCCGCTACCTCACGGGGAACGTGAACGCGCTGGTACAGAGCTGGCAGGATGACCTGGAGGTGCGCGTCTTCTTCGACGACGCTCTGCCCCAGGACCAGATCCAGGCGATCCAGCGCAAGCTGGAGAGAGCCCCCTGCGTGGCCTCGGCCCGCCTGGTGACGCCCGAGGAGGCCCTCAAGGTTCTCTCGCGCTTCGCCCCCGCCTTCGCGCGGGCCTCCTCGGAGCTCGGCGAGAACCCGCTTCCTCCGTCCCTCTCGCTCCGCCTCAAATCGCCCCTCGATCTGCCCGCGGTGCGGCGGATGGTGGCCGAGGCGGGCAAGCTGCCCGGGGTGAGCCAGGTCCTCTTCGACTGGCAGTGGGTGGAGAAGATCCGGGCCTACTCGCGGTTCGTCTCCCTGCTGGGCTGGATCCTCTTCGGCGCGCTCGGCGTGGCGGCGGTCTTCACCGTGGCCGCCATCACCCGGATCATGGTGCTCTCCCGCCGCGAGGAGATCGCCATCCTCCACTTCGTCGGCGCCACGGCCGCCCGGATACGGGGCCCCTTCGTGGCCAGCGGAATGATCCTGGGGCTCCTCGCGGGCCTCCTGGCCCTGCTGCTGCTGGCCGCGACGCACGCCGTCCTCCACCGGTTGGCCGGCCCCGACGCCCTCCTGCTGACGTGGGTTTCGANGTCCTTCCTTCCGCTCGCGGACCAGGCGGCCCTGCTGGCCGTGGGCGCCCTCCTGGGCGGCGCGGGCGGCGGGGTTTCCCTGGGAGGCCCGGAGCACTGGAACTAGCGGGCGCCGGAGGCCCGGGCTTCCCGCCCGAGGGCGGCGTCCCCTAGACAAACAGGCCGCACGCCCGTCTAATCGGACAGAGGCCCGTGCGGCGGAGATCCTTCTGGCGGGAAAAGGGGGAGGAGAGCATGGCTCGGATTCGCGCCTTGAGGGTTCTCGTCCCGGTTTTTCTCGGTATTTTGGCCGGCTTGCCTGCGCTGGCCGGCGGCGGGCTCTCCCCGATCTGGACCTACAACCCGAACGCAACCATCCTGTTCCCGCCCACGGTCGGGGGAGACGGCTCCGTCTACTTCGCCACGAGCGATAGCCACATCCGAGGCCTGTCCCCTTCGGGTGGCCTGCTCTGGTCTGTGGACCCGGGCGGGCTGCCTTCCACGGGAATGGCGCTCGACGGCAACCTTCTCCTTTTCTCCACGAGCCAGGGCGAGCTCAACGCCTACGGGCTGAACGGCCACCTGGCCTGGCGTGTTCCCCTTTATTCGGACATTCGGGCAATCCCCGCCGTGGCTGCCGACGGCACCATTTATTTGGGCACGGTGAGCGGAACCTTCTGCGCCATCAGCCCGTCGGGGGGCACGATCTGGTCCGTCAAGACGGGCGAGCCGATCCTGCTGAGCGCCGTCGTAGCCCACTCGGGCACGATCTTCGTCTCCTCCTACACGCACCTGTGGGCCTTCAGCCCGCACGGGGCCCTCCTTTGGTCACGTCCCCTGGCCAAACCCCTAGCCACCCCCATCGCCCTTGACGGGAATGACGATCTCTATTACATCGACTCGGCGGGCGCCGCGTGGTCGCTGAACCCGAACGGCACCAAGCGCTGGATGGCCCCGGGCAGCTCGACGCTCGCCACGAGCGCCTCCTCCCCCGTGGTCTCCCAAGACGCGGTCTTGTTCAACGCCACGCTGTCGACGCCGCCTGCCGCCACTTACACCGTCTCCGGCACGATCACGCTCTCGGGCGGAGGCGCCCTGCAGGGCGCCACGGTGACCGCCACGGGTGGCTCCTCCTCACCTTCGGCCACCACCGATTCCAGCGGCAGCTACACCATCACGGGCCTGGCCGACGGCACCTACACCCTCACCCCGACGCTCTCCGGATACGCCTTCACGCCGGCTACGGCCAGCGTCACCGTGAGCGGGGCCGACGTCACAGGGCAGAATTTCACCGCCTCGTTGGGCTATAGCATCTCGGGAACGGTCACCCTGAGCGGCGGTTCGGGCCTGGCGGGAGTCACCCTCTCCACGGGGACGGGCATCACCGCAACCACCGACTCCAGCGGCAATTACACCCTGTCGCCCCTTCCCGTCGGCGTTTATACTGTGACCCCCGCCCTGGCCGGCTACACCTTCAGCCCGGCCTCCCTCAGCGTGACGATCGTAAACACAAACGTGGAGGGGCAGAACTTTACCGCGAGCACATCCAGCGCGGCCGCTGACAGTCCGGGCGCCGAGGAGACCACCGAATCCACGGCCGAGTCCACCACCGCGACCTACCAGTTCGGCGCCTACAGCCTGGCCGACGGCACGGCCCTCTGGCCGGCGCTGGCCATCGGGAGCGACTCGGCTCCGGCCCTCGCCTCGGACGGAACGGCGTGGGTCCCCAGCGCGGGGGATCAGAAGGTCTACCAGATCGACACCAGTTCGGGTTCTACGGTAACCACCCTTTCCGCGCCCGCCGTGCCCCAGGACATGGTGCTGGCGGACACTTCGGCCGGTCCGCGGCTCTGCTTCGTGGCGGGAACTGAGCAGATCCGCTGCTACGCCGTCTCCGCCGGTCCCGACGGCACCGCCCCCTGGAGCCAGCTGGGCGCGGGGCCCCGCCACCTCTTCCGGCGGGACGACCCGCCCGCCGTCACCATCACCGAGCCCGCCAGCGGAGCGGTCTCGGGCGACGTGGCCGTGTCCGCCGACGTGACGGATGACTTCCCCGCCGGAATGGCCGTCCGCTTCCTCGTGGACGGCACCCCCTTCGCCACCCTCAGCGCCTCCCCCTACACCGCCACCTGGTACAGCCAGGCCGCCACGGACGGCACCCACACCCTCTCCGTGCAGGCGAGGGACTCGGCGGGCAACGTGAGCCAGGCCGACGTGCAGGTCACATCGAGCAACCCCTCGGGCGGCTTCACGGTCTACGCCGATTCACCGCCCGCACCCTTCTCCTGGCAGGCCGGCTCGGAGACGGCCTTTCGCGTGGAGTTCTCGCTCTCCACCTCCTTCTCGTCCCTGCTGACCGACTCCAGGAAGCCGGGCCAGCCCTGGCTGAAGAAGGCCAGCTGGCGGCCGGGGCAGGCCAAGTGGAAAAAAATCCTACTCTCTGCCAAGGATGCCACCACGGCGCCGACCACCGTGTACTGGCGCGTGGTGGGAAAGAGCGGGGGCGGCGCCCTAGGGGGCGGCACCCTCACCATCGCCCCTCCCATCCCGCCCGACGGNCTCCAGCCGCCCGACGGAACCCCCGCCTCCTCCGCGCCGTCGTTTTCCTGGAACCCGGAGCACAGCGCCCGCTTCCGCGTGGAGGCGAGCCATAGCGCGGACTTCTCCACGGGCGTCGTCCTGAGCAGCCGGAGCGCGGCGCACGCGTGGCTTCACAAGGACACCTGGACCCCAGGCAACAGGGCTTGGAACAAGGCCACCTCCGGGACTTCGACGCTCTACTGGCGCGTGGTGGCCCGCGACGCCCTGGGACGGGAGACGACCAGCGCCGTCAGCAGCCTGAGCATCTATTCGAGATCATAGCTGTCCAAAACATTTTCAGCTCGCGTGTGTGCGTCTTGCCTTCCGGAGCGAAGCGAAGGAAGGCGCGTCCCGGCGC
>JGI24721J26819_10005141_pt1 | contig 13199 bp, 10 predicted proteins | sample YelNatPaOPGAMG01_FD_26819 | JGI IMG/M metagenome (IMG submission 26819)
ATATGCAAAGAAAGAAGGAATGATGTATATGGCATATACTCCAATTGATAAAGGAAGCGTTGCAAACAATCAAATTCTTAAGAAAGTTGCAAGCAAATATGGAAAGACTCCAGTTCAGATAGCTTTAAACTGGCTTATAATGATAGAGCCTGTAGTTCCAATTCCAAAGGCTTCAAAAGTAGAGCACATGAAAGAAAATGTTGGTTCAGTAGGTTGGAGTTTAAGCAAAGAAGATTGGGACTTCATCAGCAAGAGTTTTCGTTAAGCTGTTAAAGGTAAATTAAGTAAAGAAGAAGCTCAAGATATACTGCTTAAGTCAAAATTCTAGAGAGAGTTCTGAGCTGAGGCAATGGCATTAATTGCCAACACAAAGTATAACGCTAAAAGGTCAAGTAAAACTTGTCTTCTTTCCTATGCAAGTTCAGAATAACTTTTCCCTTTCCTCCAGTTACTATTTCTGAAGAGTTAATCAAAGCAACTCCAACAGCTATTAACATAAGCTCCTTAGAAAAAATCGCTACTGCATCGTCTTTTTTAAAGTTGTTGAACTTTACTATGCCTGGCATCATTACGTCTGCGCCATTCATTATTGGATTTACTGCATTCTCGTCTACCATTACAGCTGGGCATTTTGTTGTTTTTCCTAAGCTAAGTATGTGAGGAACTACTTTTCCATCGTTAAAGATAATTAAAGTTGGACTTGCATCTATAAGTAAGATTTTCTCTTCCTCTAGTTCGATGATTTCAGCTAAGTTGAACTTCTCAAAGCTGAATGTAATTCCTCTTAGCTTCGCATCTTCTAGGATCTTCTTTGCGTCTTTTCTTCTAATTGGTGTTCTTTTTACTTTCATACTGACTTAATTATTTCTTCTAAAGCTAAGCAATTTTCCTTAGCCTTCCTAAGAGCTACTTCTAAAGTCACTTCTTTTATTTCAGGATCAAACTCTGGAGAGCACTCAAGCGTTAAGAATCCGTTGAAGCCCGCCTCCCTTAGAAGCTTCGCAATCTTCTTCCAGTCTACGCTTCCCTTCAGTAGATGCCTAAAGCCAGTTATGTTTCCAACGTTTACGTCAAAATCTTTTGCATGGACATTTGAAATCATTCCCTTTAGCGTATGTATCCAATTTTCAGGATAGGCTATTGCCATTAAGTTTGCTACGTCAAGGTAAACTTTTACGTTCTCAAGTCCTACGTCTTGTATGAATCTTTTGAATTCCATTGGCGAATATAAGAACTTATTCCAAACGTTCTCTATGGCTACTGTTACTCCAAAATCTTTTGCATACGAGCCAAGCTCCTTTATCGACCTTACCGAATTTTCATAAACTTTTTCATAGGGGATTTCTGGAGAGGCTACTGCTGGAACAACAAGTATTGACTTAGCTCCAGTAGCATTAGCCATTCTAATTCCTGCCTTTCCGTATTCGATGCCTTTTTTTCTTATGCTTTCATCGTTAGAGCCTAAATTATACTTCCAGAATACGCCCGTTGCAACACTTGGTATTTCAAGCCCCTGTAGCGCAAAGTTATCAGCAAACTCTTTCACTTCTTCTCTACTTTTTTTCGTTGGGTCAAAGTACTTATCGTCAAACACAAGCTCAACTCCATCGTAACCAATTTCCTTTATCTTAGCTGCAAGTTCTTTGTTTGAAAGCTCCTTTGTTAAACTTGGCCAGTCTAAGCTCCATAGATTTATTCCTTTTTTCATGCTTTTATTGTTTATGAGTAAACTATTTAAGTTTTTTTAAACACTAAAAGTTTATGGTATGTAAGGTTGGATTAGCATATGGACAAGAACTCCTCCTTTACTCTTTTCCTGGAAACCACCCAATGAACAGCAAAAGAATAGCAACTTTTTATGAAAAAATTAAGAGCGAAGGCATCCTAGAGAAAAAGAACGTTGCAACAGTAAAGCCAGAGCTTGCAAGCGAAGAAGAGCTAATGCTCTTCCACACTAGAGACTACGTTTCATTTGTGAAAGAAAAATCGGTTGAAGGAAGGGGTTTGCTCGACGATGAAGATACTCCTGCGTTTAAAGGGGTTTTTGAGGCAGCCTCTTACGTAGTTGGAACTACGTTGAAGCTTGTTGAAATGATAATGGAAAATAGGATAAACCATGGGTTTAACCCAATGGGAGGTTTACACCATGCACAAAGAACTCTGCTGCTGGTTTCTGCGTGTTCAACGATGCTGCAGTTGCACTACTTAAGCTTAGAACTTACTATAAGTTAAGCAGAATTCTTTACTTTGATATAGATGCTCATCATAGTGATGGAGTTTACTATCCTTTTGAGCAAGATGGCTGGCTTTACTACGTTGACATTCATGAGGATGGAAGGTACCTTTACCCTGGCACCGGAAGTAAGGAAGAAAAAGGCAAAGGAGAAGGATATGGAAAGAAAGTTAACATTCCGCTAAAGCCAAACTCTGGTGATAAAGAATTTTTGTCTGCTCTTAACAGCGTAGAGTCATTCTTAAAGGAAGCTAAGCCTGAATTTATAGTTCTTCAAGCTGGAGGAGATGGGCTTGAAGGCGATCCTATTACTCATTTAAGATACTCCAAGAAAGCTCATGAAGAAACTGCTCGCTTGCTACACAACATTGCTCATGAGTTCTCAGATGGAAGACTTCTTGTCCTTGGAGGAGGCGGTTACAATGTTGAGAATACTTCAAGCGCATGGGTTTCTATTCTTAAAGTTCTTCTTGGAGAAAGTTAACTTAAAGTGATAAGAACTTTTTATTTAGGTGCAAGATATAACTCCTTAAAAGTTAACTTTAATAAGAGTTTATAACGACGATGGGATAGGTTGTTTAAGTGGATAGTAAACGAAAAAGTTGCAGGAGCTTCGATGCCAGTTAACGTTGAAGATATAAGAGCTTGGAGGAATGAAGGCATTAAAGCAGTAGTTGTACTCGCAGAAACTCATGAGATTTCTAGGTACTGGACAGATGTCAGCTACTACTTTGAGGTTCTTAAGAACAACAACTTGGAATTTTTGCATAGTCCAGTCAAAGATTTTCATGCTCCTTCGCTAGAACAACTTGAAAACATAATTACTTGGATAAGTCATAAGGTTTCTACTGGTAAGCCAGTTGTAGTTCATTGTCATGGAGGCATAGGTAGAACTGGAACAGTTCTTGCGGCTTATCTTGTTGAAGAAGGCACTAAGCCCGACAACGCTATCTTTGAAGTTAAGAAACAGATTCCATTTGCTCTAGAAGTAGAAGAACAAGTTAATNCTGTTTACAAGTACTACTGGAAGAAGAAAAACATTTAATGGTGAACTACCTANCCTAAACGCTGAGGACTTCCTGCNGATAAAGTTAAANTTTTATTCCTCTCTTTCTAGCGTACCTTGTCTTATTTTTCCATCAACAACTTCGTACACTCTTTCCTTTGATTCAAAAACATCTGTAATGTGCGTAACAACTACAACTTGGTCAATATACCTTGTTAAGTCTTCTCTTAGCAAGCTAACAATTGATTGTCTCCTGTTGAAGTCAGAAGAAGAAAGCGGCTCATCCAAGATTAAGAACTTTGGATAAGTTCCCTTTGAGGATGGAAGTATTGAAAGAACAAAGGAAAGTCTCATTGCAAGTAGGAGTTGATCTACAGTTCCTCCACTGAATACGTCCTTTCTTATAAACCTCTTAGCCTCTGGGTCGTAAACGCTTATCTCAAAATCTTCATCTATCTTTACAGCTTTGTACTTTCCATTCGTTATCTTAGAAATAAGCAAGTTCATGTTCCTTTCCATCCTTGGTCTAAAGGTGCTTCTAATTTCATTTATAGATTGGTCCACAAGTTCAAGCGAGAGGTGAAGTACTTCTGCTCTATGTTTAAGCTTCTTTAACTCCTCCTCAAGTTCATTAAGCCTTAATTTTAGTTTTTCTTCCTCGCTTACTTCTACTTCCAATTTTTTTAGTTGTTCTTCTAAAGCAGATAAGCTTCCGCTGATCTTTCCTTTTTCCTGTAAGTAAGAAGAAAGTAAGCTTTCAACCTTTTTTAGAGCATCTTCTAAATTAGTTTTTTCTAGAGATTCAAGGTCAATCTTTTCGTTGTAGTTTGCTAAAATTGTTTGAGAAATTAAGTTAAATTCTGCCACCTTTTCTTTGTACTGTAGGCTGAGTTTAGCTTTGTCATTTACTTTCTTTTCAAGTTCAAGCACTCTAGAAATGTCTGACATTGCCCTTGCATATGCTTCAGTAAACCCGCTTCTAGATGCAACCCTGTAGTATGGGTCAAGTAGACTATTTAGGGAGTTTATCCTTTCGTTTATTTCTTGCCTTCTTTTTTCAATGTTTCTTATTTCTTTTTCAACTTCTTCTAGTTTCTTTAATGTTTCATCGAAGTTTTCTATTTTCTGTAGCACTCCATTTAGCTCAGAAAGTAAAACGTTTTCTTGCTTGTCCAATTCATTTCTTCTTGAATAGTATTCTCTTGTGATTAGTAGTATCAAAGAGACAAAACTAACGAGTGCAACTAAAGAAAATAGCTCAAAGTTAAACAAGAAACTTAGAAAAGATACTAGTAACGATAGAGCTGCTGCGCCAAAGAAGAACAAAATTTTTCTATCTTTGATGAACTCGTTAAAGCTTCTGAGCAACTGAATTTTTCTTATTTTAGCTTGTATGTCTTCCTTTTTCTTGCTTAGTTCGTTTAAGTTCACTCCTTCAATACTTTTTCCTATCTCTTTCTTCTTGCTTGTTTCGCCTGCCAGTTCGCTATCAAGTTGGGAAAGCTCAGCAACATAACTTTTCATATCTTCCATAGTTGACTTTAATCTTTGTTCTCCTCCAGAGTTTTCTACTCTGTTCTTTAAGTCTTCTAAGTCAGCTATTTCTTCCTGAATTGAGCTTATTTGAGTTTCAACTTGCTTTAGTTCTTTGCCTATGTTCTTTGCTTTTACAAGGAGGGAAAGTTTTTCCCTTTCTTTCTCAATTCTTTGAGCCTCTTCCTCTACCTGCTTTAGCCTTTTTGAATAAATGCTTAAGCTTCCTTTAATGTTTTCTATGTCTTCCTTTTTCTTGCTTATTTCTTCAAGTTTCTCCTTTATTGGCTCAATCTCTAAACTTATTTCTTTGATTCTTCCTCCTCCCCTCTGAGTACCTTCAATTTCTTTTAGCTCCTCGTTTGCTAACTTTTTTACTTGGTCTAAGAAGTCAATGTTTAGCAAACTGTTTATGAGTTGCTGTCTGTTTTGATTTCCAAGTTCAATTAGTTTACCAAGTTCTTTCTGGTTTACTACGTTCGTGACCTCTACTTCCTTCCACCCAAGCCCCCCTAAAAATTTGCTTAGCTCTTCGTTTACCTTCTCAACCTTTACTGCTATAAGCTTGTAACTACTTCCTTCTAACTTAGCAAGCTTAGCTGAAGAGCCAGAGGTTGTTATCTCTCTTTCTACAACAAATACACTTCCAGAGTCTTCAAACTCAAGTTTAACGTAAGCTCTTTTTTCTCCGTAGCTTATAGCTTCTTGAATCTTACTTCCAGTTCTAACTTTTCCAAAAAGTGCGAAGAGTATCGCTTCAATTATCGTTGATTTTCCAGCTTCATTTTCCCCAACAAGTACAGTTAGTCCATTTTCAAAACTTATTTCTACGTCTATGAGCTTTCTGAAGTTCCTTACCTTAAGTTTCCTAAGGACAACCATTACTGCTGAGAAACCTCCTTGAGCTTAGAATCTAAGTAAGACAAAGCTTCTTCAAGCATCTTTTTTCTTTCTTCATCTTTCTCTTCGTTTATTTTTTGCCTTATGAACTCATAGAAAAACTCAATCGGGGTTTTGTCGATATAGCTAACTTCATTTCCTTCTTCCTTTAGCGTTAGGTCAGTATCGTTTATCTCGAGCAAGAAAAAGTATTTTTCCAAATTTCTAAGCAGTTCAACTTTGTTGTAGTACTGGAAGGCTTGAAAGCTAACTCTTCCTTTTAAGTCTACTCTAAGTATTAGATCTTCGTTCTTTAACTTAAGTACTTCGTTCTGTACATAACTTTGAATATCCTTTTCGTTTGTACCATTAACTTCAAGAGAAATTCTTTGCATTGGTCTTGTTTCTAGCTTAATGAAGGTTTGTTTTGGTACTAAGTTGTCCTCAAGTTCAATAAGGTAAAATCCTTTTTCATCTTCAGCTTCATCGAAAGTAAGTTTTTCTGTGCTTCCTGGGTACGCAATTACAGTTTTTCCTAAGACCTTTATTTCTTGCTTATGCAAGTGTCCAGCTGCAACATAGTTAACGTACTTAGGAATTTCACTTGCCTTAACTATTGGTTCTAATGCATACGGATACTTTTGTTTTACTCCAGTTATTGAGTAATGAAGCATAAGTATGTTGAAGTCTCCTTCTTCAGGCACTCTTACGTTTGATAAAGGGTCGTCTGAAGCACTGTAGTTGTGGTTAAACGATAGTCCGCTTATCGTTAAGCTTATGTCTCCAATTTTTAAGTTTTCAGTCTCAACTTCTTCAGTAGAGCCAAAAAATCTTGCATAGCCTGAACGCTCAAACAAAAGTAACGGTGACTCTGCTTCTTCAACAGACCTAGGCATGTCATGGTTGCCTCCTATCATGAACACCTTAGTTCCATTTGAAGTTAAATCTCTAAACCATTTCATCAAGCTGCTCCTTGGAGGGTTTCTTGGGTTAATCCTATCAAAAACATCCCCACAAAGCAGTAGAACATCAACTTTGTTGTCCAAGCAAAACTTAACAATTCTTTCAAAGTTTATCCTAAAGTCTCTTCTCCTTTCGTTTATCTTGCCTTTAAATTTTTGGAAAGTAGGATCTAAATGGTTGTCTGCAGTGTGAACTATCTTTATCGCTGTCATCTTAATCTTCAGAGAAGCTTCCTGAACTAAGATGTGTTTCCATTCTTTCCTTTTTTAACCTTTCTTCGTTTCTTATTGCTCTAAGCTTGCTAACTATGTCTATGTCTGCTCCTCCTTCCTTAGTTTCTCTCCTTCTAACTTTTACCATCATTGGAACCTTTGCTACTTCTCCTACAACTATGGCTTCTCCAGTATTTAGTCCTGGAAGGTCTTGAAGTTCTTCTTCTCCAAGTCTTTCAGAAGAGTTCAATATAGCTTCTTGGTCTCTTGGGTTTGTTATCCTCATTATTATTTGACTGTTGCATTGGCTTAGGGCATTGCTACTTACCTTTGAAGGTCTTTGAGTAATTAAAGTTAGGAAAATTCCAAACTTCCTTCCTTCTGCAGCAATCTTGTTTATGATTCTGCTTGAGAAGGACCTTTCTTCGCTAGGAACAAAGTTATGCGCTTCTTCTACGAACAAAAACACTGGAAATCCTAAATCCCCAACTTGTGCTTTATGCAAGAGTCTCTTAAGAACCAAGTATACAACAAAGTCTTGGCTCTCTATATCCATACCAGAAAGGTCAAGGATCGACGCTTTACCTTGAACTAAAAGTTCGCTGAATTGAAATGAGCTTTCTCCAAATATTCTGTAAGCCTCTAGTTCTTGAATCCTCTTTATTGCCTGCGCTGCAGCTTTACAATCCTTACCTTTTTCGTCTTCAGAGCAAATTTCTTCCAGCTTCTCTCTTAAGCTTCTTAAAGTTATGTTTTTGCCACTCTTTGCAACTTCTTCCATTGCATTCTTTATTACGCTCCTTATGTTAACGTATTGGCGGCTAACTCTAAGGAGCTCAAAAATTTCATCTAAGCTGAGGTCTGATAGGTTGATCATTAAGTCTTTAAACTTTAGTCCAATTTCCTTTTCTCCATACCTGCTTGTGCTTAAAGGATTCCTAAAAAGTAGAACTCTTTCTCTAAAATCAGAAGGACTACCGTCTGGCTTTAATCCAAGGAAAACGTAGTCTGCATGAGGGTCAACAACTAACAGCGTTGCACCTTTCTTAAGAAGTTCTTCCATTAAAACTCCAGAAAGGTAAGTTTTTCCAGCTCCAGTTTGTGCTATTATTGCCAAATGCCTTCTAAGTCCATTTAGGCTTATTCTTATTTTAACTTCTGGTCTAACTGCAAGATTTCCAATGTAAAGGCCTTCCTCTTCATTGTACGAAAGAAATTTTTGTAGAAGTGAAGAAGGAGCTTTCCTTAGTATTGTGCCTGGAGGTGCAGTTCTTCTAGGAACTTGAGGTTCTTTTCTACCTTCCAAGAAGTAGCCTATTATTCTTGCTTTTCCCATAACTTTTGCCTCATCTAAGTCATAGGCTAAAATTCTCTTTACGTTACTTGGGTCTATGCTGCTATCTATAACTTCACTGAGCATTTCAATTCTAGATACCTTGGATAAAACTTCTACTTCTCTTTCTCCTTCTTCATAGAGTTCTTTTGAGCTAAAGCAAACGTACTCATGAAGAGAAGGATAACTTTCTTTGCTTGATACAAAAACTATTTCATTTGCAGAAGTTCCTGCTATTATTACTCCAACTTCTTCAGTAACATCTGGCACGTTTATAATCCCTCCCTAGTACAAGATCGCTCATAGTACCAATTTTAAAGTTTAAATTTTTATCTATTTTCTGAACAAAGTAAGTTAAACTTCTTAGTGAAGCCTAACACGTCTGTAATCCCTTCCCGGAAGCAAAATTATTCCAAGCTTTTTTTCGATGATTTTAAGATAAACGCTGTCCACAACATAGTTTGAAAGCTTAACTTTTTCATCTGCTCTTTTAAGTAAAACATTGTAGTTCTTGTAACCAGCATATTGCTCTAGAAGGCTTGAAATGACGTTACTTAGTTTCTCTTCGTCTACATTTAGAAATCCTGAGGTTACTAGATCTTCAAGCTTGTGGTTAAGTCCAAAGCAGTAAGATGGAACATCTACTCTAATTGGAGAATCATTTTTTGCTGGTACTAAGTAAAATGAAACTATTGTTGGATAGTTTCTAACGTTGTTTAAAGTTAAGTTTAAGTCCAAATTCTTTTCTTCACTTAAGCTTCTGCTCATCTTACTGAAGTGCATTCTAATGTAATCTTCGTTTGAAATTTCGCTTTTCAGTATACGAATTAAACTCCTTGAAGAAATCATGTCATAGGAAAGTTCTATTGGTAAAGTAAAGTATTTTTGTAGTTCAGAAAACTTATTTAAGAAGTAAACATCAGGAATACTTCTAAAGTAAAGGTTAAGTATAATTTTCACTTGAGTCTTTACTTTTTCATCCCTTACCTTATCCAAGGTGCTCTGTAAATATGAAGGGCTCTTTTCTGTGAGAAGTTCATCAAAGTTTTCTTCTTCGGTTACTAGCTTTCTTAACATCTCTTTAAGTATTATTTGCTTTAAAAAAGATGCTCTCGAATCCTTGCTTACGCCTACAAGCAATACGTTTTTCTTTTTTGCTTCTTCAAAAAGTTCTCTATAGGTGTTAATATAATCTACCATGAACAGCTCTCTTTCGTATATCTGTAGCTCTATTGGTATATGCGAAATTCTTCCAAACATTGAACCGTCTACAAGTACAACTCTTTCCTTTGAACTTTCTTCTCTTAAGTAATTTAAAATAACTTTAGCCTCAAGATATTCCATTTTTGCACTTTCGTAGAATCTTAGCTGGTTGCTTTTTCCCGAATGGTAAAAGAACTCAGTTTCCAGCTCTCTAAACTCCTTTTTGTTGCTTGTTAAGCCAATTGCTCTAAAAATTCCCAAAGAACTGCCATCCATTAATTCTCTTATTGCACGACTGCTGTCAACAGCTAAAAATTCAATGTTAGACTTATTTTCGTTAGTACTAACGTTTTCTAAGCTTTTTATCCTTTTGTTCACTTCTTCTCTTATAAGTTCAGCTACCTCTTTGCTATGGTTCAAGAGTTGTTCTGGAGCATGCATGTTTTTGAGGCAGGATTCCATCAAGTCTACAAAATTTGGCATTGATTCATGAACAAAATTAAGCTTTAAAAATCTTTAAGGAAACCTTTTTAAGTTTGTTTTTGGCTATTGGCATAAGCGTGTTATACAACTATAAGAAGGAAAACCTTGAAGTGAAAGAAATAACTACGAACAATGCAATAAGTGAATCTGGTATTACAGACTACTGCATAAATCCCTACGCGGGCTGTCAGCATGCATGCAAGTACTGCTATGCAAGGTTTGTTTCAAGGTTCTACGGAAGAAAGATGAACGAATGGGGGAAGTTCGTTTATGCAAAAGTTAACTTACCAAAGTTGCTTTCAACTGAAAAAAAGCTAAAGAAACCTGGAGAAATAATACTTAGCTCTACGACAGATGCTTACCAACCTCTAGAGGAAAAATATCAAATTACAAGAAAAGTACTACAAGAGCTCCTTAGTGAAGAAAGATTCAGTGTTGTGATTCAAACGAAGTCCAGTCTAGTTTTGAGAGATATGGACATAATTAAAAGCTTCGGTAGTCGAATAAAGGTTGGATTTACAATTACGATGAACGATGAAATGGCAAAGATCTTCGAACCAGGAGCTTCAAGTACAAGTCAAAGAATAGAAGCATTAAGGAAGCTAAAAGAAAATGGAGTTACTACCTATGCCTTCCTAGGTCCTTTGATTCCAGGAGTAAGCGACTTCGAGTGGTTGGTTGAACAAGTTCGTGAGTTTTCCGATTATATTTATGTTGACAAGCTTAACTTAAGACCTGGTGTATGGCAAAGCTTGCTTCCAACGCTAAGTGAAGTTGGAAAATTAGAAGAAGTAAGAGAAAACCTAGAAAGTAATAGCCTTTACTATAAAGAGATAAAAAAGAAGGCTAAAGAGTTAAGTGAAAAATATAAGATAGAGTTTGATGTGATTTTTTAAGGCTAGAGCTTAAAGACTATCGTAACTATTTCATATGGCTTTACGTTTATCTTTGCTTCTCTTCCGTTGCTTGCTACTTTAACAAGCGGTTCTTCGTTTAAATTGGCTTTCCATGCTTCTCTAAAGTTAAACCCAGTACTAATTTTTGCCTCCGCGTTTTCATTTGAGATATTGAAGAACCTAGCAACTACCCAATCATTGTCTTCAGCTTTCTTTAAAGCAGTAAGCACTAAGTTGTCTGGTTCAAGTTGCAGGTAAGATGATAGAATGCTTTGCTTTGTTTCTACATTTCCTTTTACGGGAACTATGCAAAGTGGAGGATAGGCAAAGCTGTACGCCTCTTTGTAAGCTCTCGANTCAAACCAATTGCCCTTGTGTGGAATTATTGAGTATTCAAAAGTGAATTTTCGCTTGCATTGCGCTTCAGGCGTTGCTATCTGAGGTCCAGCATGACCNTTTCTTGTNGCTAGGTCTCCTCTGGAAAGCCANCCAACTGCTCTNAACAAAGTAACGTAGATTGTTGCTCCCCCTTCTTCTTTAACTTCATACTCAGGTAAGCCCTTTGAAGCTATCGTTAAGCCATACCTTCCATCGTTTACGTTGACCCAAAAGAGTTGTGGATGTGTAGTAGGTGGTGACTCAACCCAGTTCTTTCCTTCGCTTGTTGGCTTTATGCTCCTCTTCTGAACATAAAACTGGCTATCCGCGTAGGAGTAGTCTGTCTTTAAGCCAGAGTTGAACTTTACTCTGAGTCTATGGTCTTCCGCTATATTTTCAAGGCTTACCTTAACGTCTATTCTTCTCTTCCCCTTGAACAAATCAACTAAAACGTTGACTGGAATTTCTACTAGTTCGTTAGACCTCTTCTGACCTTCGGCACATTTTGGAATTTTCATAACCGTTTTAATCCGAAAAGATTGTTTTACTTCTGACCTTAGAACTTCTATACTTGCTTCACTCTCTTCGCTTGTTACTACTTTGTCAAGCTCTTTTGGAGGCGAATAGTTATACTCATCTCCAACGTCTCCATCGTCTACAAATACATTTAAGCCTTCAAGTACTTTTCCAGCTTCTTTATCTTCAACTTTTAACGCCCCTCCTCTCTTAGGATCAGCAAAAACCCTAAAGTATTCATTCTCTATAACGAACGGCTCACCACTGCTTTTCTCAAATTTAGAAGTTGCATTGTATACTCTGTAGAGCTTAAAGCCCATCGGAGGTAAGTCTTTTGCTACAAATTCAAGTTCGTTTCCTGTGGTCCAGTAGCTTTCTTCGTTTTCAGCTATTGCTTTAGTTTCGTTGCCTTTTTCATCTATGCATTTGTAGCTTCCTTTCTCTATTGGTAAAAACATAGACACTTTTTCTGTTAAGTAGTATGGATGAGGGTTGAACACAAACAAACTTGTTACTGCGTATTTGTCTTCCTCAAAGTTTAATAAGTTAGATAAGAATCTAATCGAATCATAAGCTACGTTGGTTCCTATTTCAATTGCCTTTAGGAACCTAGTCTCGTTTTCTTTATGAACTGGATCTATTCCAGTTCCATAGATGCTGTCATGTGCATGGTTTCTAAGAATTTCTTTCCATGCTTCTAGAAGAAGGATAGTTGGATATTCAAAGCCGTACATTTTTGCTATTGTTGCAAGTGGTTCTGCATACTTTTCTAAGATTGCTTGTGCTTGGTAATTCATCTGCTTTAAGTACATTCTACTTGAAATTGAGGAAACTAAAAGAGGATGAAACCTAGCGCCTCTCAGTTCTCCTTCGTATTCTAGCATTTTGTCTTTGAACTTCTCCACTTCGTTAATATACTCTTCTAAAGTTCCATGTTTCAATTCAAACTTTCCTGAATTGTTTGCTTCTCTTATTACTTCAGTTATTCCTCTTTGAGGTGGCATATGGTCGCAACCGTTCATNAAGAGGAGAATNCTTGANTTAGTTGCAGGAAGAATTCTCTTAGCCATTTGTTCTAATCTTTCTATTGCCTCCTTTGTGTCAACTTCTGGCTCAGAGTAGTACAAGTCAAGAAATACCGACTTCCATCCAACTGGAGCTTCCCATACTTGTGCGGAGTACGAGGCTATTTTAGCTCCTATCATGTTAGCGTTGCAGTAACCATTTATTAGGTGTATTGCGGTTACCTTGTCACCACTTGGAGCTTTCCATACGAACTCAAAGCCAAGCCTTTCTCCTTCATCTCCTAGCCCACGCATGAATACAACATTATCTATGTTGAACCCTCTCAGTATTTGCGGTATTTGTGCCACATGCCCAAAAGTATCTGGTAAGTAACCCACTTTCATTACATGTCCAAATTGCTCAGCTATTCTATGCCCAATCAGTAGGTTTCTAACTAACGCCTCTGGGCTTGCGAGTGCTTCATCTGGTTGAGTAAACCAAGGACCAATAAGTAGCTTATCCCTTGCAACTAATTCTCTTATCTCTTCTCTTGCATTAC
>JGI24721J26819_10005143_pt1 | contig 13195 bp, 10 predicted proteins | sample YelNatPaOPGAMG01_FD_26819 | JGI IMG/M metagenome (IMG submission 26819)
TCCAATCCGGCAGGGAGATGGCTTCGCTTTGCTCGCCATGATAGGTGCCGGTCGAGAGATGGCTTTGCAAGCTCGCCGCGAGAGAGCGTTCGTTGCGNCCGAAGCAATCTCTACCTTGATAGACGCTGGCGAGCCGATGGCATCATTGTACTCCCCAAGACAAATGTCATTGGTAAGGTACATTTGCAATACCAGCTTGCGGATTCAAGTAATCAATCCTCACGGATAACCTGTTTACTAAATTATAGCATGAAGCAGTTGTCAAAGGATTTCGACGATAACCCTCGAATTGTATTGCCCCTAATTTACTCAAGTAATTATACTTATTGGATATTATTAGTTTAATAGGTTATAATGTTGATAAATAGAAATACATCTATTTTGTGTTTTATCAAAGTAAACCAGATTTTTCAATTTCTTAGTCCCCATTGGTTGCCTATTCTGCCAAGTTGAAATTCTGGAAAGCATTTTTACGGAAACAAATTTTCATCTTGTTTCCCGAATAAACAAATTGAGAAAGGAAGGATTTGAATATGAAATCACACAATTTTCGTTTCTTTGCTTTGGTTATTGTTTTATCCTTAACAGCTTTATCGTGTAAATTATTAACCCCGAATGCTTCTGTAACCGAGTCTGTTCCAGAAGAGATGACCGAAGTTCCTCAGGAAATCATTACGGAAAGCCCTGCTGAAATTCAGACCGAAGTTGCGTCCGATTCTTCTTTCATTACCGATGTAGTCATGTCTAAGGATATCAATAATGACACATACGAACCCATCGACGTAACGGATACTTTTGATACTTCACAATCCATTTTTCATTGTGTCGTTAAGATGAAAAATGCACCAGAAAATACCAATATCAAATCCATTTGGAGTGTGGTAAATGTGGAGGGTATTGAAAACGGTTATGTAATGGGTGAGACCGAATTGACAGCTTCTGGCTCAGGTTTTGTTCATTTTTCTTTTGAACCATCAAACGGAAGCCTGCCACCTGGAGATTATCAGGTTCAGATTCTTGTCAATGGTAACCCNGATAGAGTGGTGACTTTCTCGGTTAAATGATTTAAGTTTGATAGAAAACAAAACACCCTTTGGTTTGCTTGGCACGATACATTGCTACATCAGCATGTTTAAGTAAGGTTTCTCCATCCTCTCCATCCATTGGATAAACGCTGATGCCAATGCTCGTGCCAAGAATGAAATTGCGACCATCCAATTCAAATGGCTGGCTGATGGTTTGTAATACTTTATTGGCAACCAACTCGCAATTTTGGCGGTTCGCAACCCCCTCTAAAATAATGGTAAATTCATCCCCTCCTAAGCGGGCAACCGAATCACTTTTACGCACGCAATTCTGTAATCGTTGCGCTACCTCCACCAAAACCCGATCGCCCCAAGCATGCCCCAGCGTGTCATTAATCGCTTTGAAATTATCCAGGTCCAGCAGCATCACTGCCACCCGCCATTTTTCATCTTTGCCCGATTGTGCTCGGCGGGCGCGCATGATTGCCTGATCAAGGCGATCGTGGAAGAGCTCACGATTTGGTAACCCTGTTAAGGGGTCATGGGTTGCTAAAAATCGCAAACGGTCTTCGGCGTGTTTACGGCTAGAAATATCGGTGAAGATAACAATATAATTCGATAGGTTTCCTTCTCCATCTTTTACCGTGCTGATGGTAACCCACTCTGGGTAAATCTCCCCATCTTTGCGGCGATTCCAAATTTCACCCTGCCAAGCCCCGGTTACGGAAAGAGATTTCCACATTTGGAGGTAAAATTCACTGTCCCGCTGATCACTATGAAAGTGATGAGCCTCTTTTCCCTGAACTTCCTCGCTTGTATATCCAGTGATATCACTAAAGGCGCGGTTGACCAAGATGATTTTCCCTTGCGCATCGGTGATGAAAATTCCTTCGTGCGTGGTTTCGAACGCCTGCGCAGCCAGATGGAGCTTTTGGTCCTTTTTCACCTGNAGGGTGATGTCTTTCAGCGTCACGAGATAAACGGGTTGGTCTTGACANACGGCCGGTTGAACCTTCATCTCCAATGTGCGTTTCTCTTGATCAGCTCCGATCCATTCAATGGGTGTTGGATTGGTGATATTTAGCGGAAAAGGAAAGGTTGGATTTTCGGGTTGATCCGACGGTATNTTCAATAAGTCTTCTGCGATTTGGTTGGCATATAAAATTTCAGAACCCTCGTTAACCAACAAGATACCATCTTGATGATAGGTGACGACGGTTTGCAGATAATGTTCTCTGGGATGATGATAGCGAGTTATTGCCATAGGTGAATAAAACAAATTATACATGGAAATCGCTCCAGATGAAATGACATTCATTCATTTGGGATGCAATCCTTGTGCCAATAGTAACTAAGTTTAAGGTTTGGAGTGTCAGGAGCGAGCTTTGCGGATCATCCAATCCATTAAGGGGTAAATTGCATTACCGAGTAGATTATTCAAATGATAGAGAAGTTTTGTTTCAGTGCCCGGCAGGATGATATATTGCCGGCGAATAATTCCCTTCAATATCGCTTGGGCAACCTGGTCAGCGGTGAGCACTCCTCCTGTGCTGGAAAGTGCCCGTGTTTCTGGCGGCTTAAATGGTGTTTCATAAGCCAGTTGGGGAGTGTCTGTATCAGGAGGAAAAACAACCGAGACATGGATACCCCTTGGTTTTAATTCCGCTCGGAGAACATCCGAAAAACCACGAACAGCGTATTTCGAGGCACCATAAGCAGAATATCCAAACACACCGATGAAGCCGGCAACAGAGGAGATGTTGACAATCGTCCCGCTTGCGCGGGCAATTAAATCTGGTAATAATGCTTTGATCACATAGACTGTTCCCAAATAATTTACCGAGATCATTTTTTGGAAAATATCAATGGATAAATCCTGTACATAACCGGGTTGTGTGATTCCGGCGCTGTTAATGATCAGATCAGGCAGTCCCACTTTTTGCTTCATTTGCTGCATGAGTTGATTTACTTGCTCCCAATCCGCAACGTCACCAACCAAAACACCATGAGATTGTTGCGCAGAGCGGGGTAAGGCAGCCAGTGCCTTCTCTAAATTCTCTTTTCTGCGAGCCAACAACCAAACATTTGCGCCGGCGTTTGCCAGCTGTCGCCCGACCGCAAAGCCAATCCCACTGGAACCTCCGCTAATCAAGGCAGTTTGACCATAGAATTGTTGGTAAGAATTTTTCATCGTATTTCCTTTTGATACTATAACACATGAAGTGACTTTCCCGTTTCTTATGTGGAACAGAATCACCTATCTATCTTTTTCCATCAATTAATTGTCATTCCTTTGCGTTTAAAAGGGTATTTCCCCATCTAATTTAAATAGCGCAAGATGAGAAATGAATAAGCATCCTTACAATTTAGCCCCAATTGTGAAATTAACAAGGTATACTTTATAATAAATGTCATTAAACTATTGAAATGGAGGGCACGATGAAAGGAAATGAGACAATTCTGCAGACATTAAATTATATGCTGGCTGATGAGCTGACCGCAATTAACCAATATATGGTCCATTCGGAGATGTATGATAATTGGGGTTATGAAAAATTAAATTCAGCCACCGAGAAACGGGCAATTGACGAAATGCACCATGCTGAAAAACTCATTGCCCGCATCCTTTTCTTAGAAGGAAAACCAATTGTTACAGAGCTACACAAAATCCATATCGGGGAAGATGTTGAGAAACAGCTCAAAAACGATTGGGAAGCCGAGCAGGGAGCGATCAAAATGTATAATGATGGCATACGCCAAGCATTAGAACTCGGCGATAACGGTACCCGCGAACTTCTCGAAGATATCCTCGAGGACGAAGAAAAACACATCGACTGGATAGAAGCTCAACTCGATCAAATCAAACAAATGGGGTTACAAGTTTACCTTGGAGAACAAACGAGCTAGCGATTAAATTAGAGCCATCCGAAGTACTGATTTCTTCGGATGGCTCTCTTGATTTAATCTACCACTTCTCCTTCTATTACCGGGATGCCGACTCGGAAAGTAAGCCCTTCTGCTCCCCGTTCTACCAATATTGTGTCGCCTTCGTGAAATTCACCCGCCAAAATTTTCAAAGCTAGCGGATCTTGCAGCTCCCGTTGAATAGCTCGTTTGAGGGGTCTGGCGCCAAAGTCTGGATCATATCCAACCTCAGCCAGATATTCGCGCGCGGTTTGGTCCACTTCCAGTATATAGCCGCGTTCTTTGAGCAAAGCAGCGATGCGCCGCAATTGAATATCCACGATCTGGGCTAAATGTTCACGTGTCAGCGGGTGGAACAGAATAATCTCATCGATGCGGTTCAAGAACTCTGGGCGGAAGTGCATCTGCAACACACGGGTGATCTCTTCTCGGCTAACCTCATGGCCACCCTCCCACAGTTGATTACCAAGGTTGCTGGTCATGATCACGATTGTGTTGCGGAAATCCACCGTCCGTCCGTGCCCATCGGTTAATCGCCCATCATCCAATAACTGGAGCAACACGTTGAATACCTCGCTGTGCGCTTTTTCGATTTCATCGAATAGCACTACGCTGTAAGGGCGTCTCCGCACGGCTTCGGTTAACTGCCCGCCTTCTTCATAGCCAACATAGCCCGGTGGTGCACCCACTAAGCGCGAGACGGTGTGTTTCTCTTGATATTCGCTCATATCGATGCGAATCATTGCCCGCTCATCATCGAACATGAACTCCGCTAGGGCGCGGGCTAGTTCTGTCTTCCCCACCCCAGTTGGACCGAGGAAGATGAAAGAGCCAATAGGCCGATTTGGATCTTGTAAACCTGCGCGGGCTCGCCGTACGGCATTGGAAACCGCACGAATTGCATCTTCCTGACCGACGACGCGCTGATGGAGGCGTTCTTCCATATAAATCAATTTTTGGGTCTCCGCTTCTAATAGCCGCGAGACCGGGATTCCTGTCCAGCGGGCTACTACTTGAGCGATTTCTTCTGCATCCACTTCCTCTTTGAGTAACGGTTGACCCTGCTGCAGCTCCTTCAACCGTCGTTCACCTTCAGCCAGACGAGCTTCAAGTTCTCTCAATGTTCCATAGCGTAAGCGCGCGACGGTTTCCAACTGATTTTGGCGTTCTGCACGTTCGATCTCTAAGCGTGTTTGCTCGATTTGTTCTTTGATCGATTGTAGATTCGTGATGGCTTCTTTTTCAGCTTGCCAGCGGGCGCGTAATTGATTGGACTGCTCATGCAAGTCTGCCAGCTCCTTTTCAATTCGCTCTAATCTTTCCTTTGACGCTTTATCCTTCTCTTTTTTCAACGCTTCGCGTTCGATTTCAAGCTGCATGATTTGGCGGTCGACGTCATCCAGCGCTTGTGGTTTCGAATCGATTTCGGTGCGCAGTCTCGCAGCAGCTTCATCGATCAGGTCAATTGCCTTATCCGGCAAGTGCCGATCGGTGATATAGCGGTGGGATAGTGTGGCAGCTGCAATGACAGCCGGGTCGGTGATACGCACCCCGTGATGGAGTTCATATCGTTCTTTCAAACCGCGTAAAATGCTAATTGTCTCTTCGACACTTGGCTCATCGATGATCACGGGTTGGAAACGCCGTTCCAACGCGGGATCTTTCTCGACGTACTTTCGATATTCATCGAGGGTAGTCGCGCCGATCATATGTAATTCTCCCCGCGCCAGCATCGGTTTCAGCATATTGCCCGCGTCCATTGCGCCTTCTGCTGCACCGGCTCCAACAACCGTGTGCATTTCGTCTACAAACAAGATCACTTCACCCTGGGCATCGGTGATCTCTTTTAGAACGGCTTTGAGTCGTTCTTCAAACTCACCGCGATATTTAGCCCCAGCTACCAGTGCACCCATATCCAATTGCACTAAACGTTTGTGCTTTAAACCTTCTGGAACATCTCCATTGACAATTCGTTGAGCCAATCCTTCGACTACTGCGGTTTTACCTACCCCAGGCTCACCAATCAGAGCTGGATTATTCTTGGTGCGGCGAGAAAGGATTTGGATAACGCGGCGGATTTCTTCGTCACGCCCAATCACCGGATCCAATTTACCCTGCCGCGCTAAGGCGGTTAAATCGCGGCCATATTTTTCTAATGCCTGATAAGTGCTTTCCGGGTTTTGCGAGGTTACCCGTTGCGTTCCACGAATACCTGCTAGTGCTTTTAAGATGGCATCTTTGGTTAATCCATATTGAGCAAGCCGTTTTCCTTCGATACTATCGGTCAAGCCAAGCAAGATATGCTCNGTTGAGACATANTCATCCTGCATCCCTTTGGCATAGCGCTCTGCGGCTTCTAACGTTTCTGCTGCAGGGCGGGACAAACCAATCTCGCCACCTCCACCGTAAACCCGGGGACGGCTTTCGAGATCTTTCGTCAACTCTTCGCGGAGAGCTAAGACGCTCCCGGCTACTTGTGTGACGATTGCTGGCACGACACCTTCTTCCTGGCGCAATAATGCCAGTAGGATATGCGCCGGTTCAATAGCTTGATGGGAATAATCCCGCGCAATCTGCTGTGCGCTAAAAACCGCTTCTTGTGATTTTTGTGTAAATTTATCTAAATTCATGTTTCTCCTCCAACAATAATAAGATGATTTCGAATAATGCTTTCATTATCAAAGATCAATCCATTGTTTAAGCTGATTTTGTACAATAAATTCTTTCCTATTAATTTTATTGATCCTAACCTCAANGACGAGGTGGATTCAAGTTTATGGTTTTCTTTTCAGTGTTAGGTTAGAGGAGTTTTATTGGAATCGCATAAGTTTGATATTAACAAAATATTGGAACATTTCGATGAAGGTTGGAAATTATTCAAAAGGTTTCAATGGAGACAATTACCGAGCCACAACTTTTTCTGGGATAAAACAAAAATCGAAAACGAATTTGTTCTCTCTGAGTGCTTTCCGATTAGGCAAACTCCCGCTATCANCGCTTTCCTTCAAATGGTAAAATGGAATAACTCGAATAGCATGATATTTATTTCAGATAAGATACCTTATTGAAGAAGCGCTGTCATCTTAAAGAGAAAAGCTTTTATTAATAACCTCATGAAAAAAATTTNTTACTTTTTGAAAACGCCATCTCGTCTTATTNTTATTCTNATTACTTTTTTGGTTGGGATGATGTTTGCTGTGCCGCGCCTTATCACCCCTGACCATTATGTGATGGTAGATGAACCATTGTGGCTGTATCGTTCCGCGAATTTCTTAAACGCATTGAAAGAACACGATTGGAGATTTACCTATCAAATTAACCATCCTGGGGTGACCACCATGTGGGTTGGAGCGACTGGTTTACTTATTTCACACCCCGAGGTGGTTCGTGAACAAACTGGTCAACTCAATTATCGCCAATATGAAGACCTTCTTGCAAAATTAAATGTGAATCCATTCGATATCCTCGTCACCGACCGGATTCTGATGGCGCTTGTCACAACAGTTACATTAACCATCGCTTTTTTCTATGCCTGGGATTTGGTAGGATTACTACCCGCCTTGCTAGGGTTTAGCTTTATTGCATTCGATCCGTTTCATCTTGCTCTTACCCGCATCCTTCATTTAGATGGATTCTTGAGTAATTTCATGTTCTTAGCGATGCTCGGATTGTTTCATTTTTGGAAGAAAAAACGGATTTCATCTCTTCTATTATCGGGAGCCTGCAGTGCGTTAAGCTGGCTGACGAAGTCTCCGGGTTTGTTTTTATTGCCATTTATCGGGTCACTCATCCTCATGATGATTTATTGGGAGGTTAAACCTCACAGTAAAAAAGATTGGCAGAACTTCTTCGTTCAACTTACCAAGGTATTCTCTATTTGGGGAGCGAGCGCCTTATTTGTCTCCCTGTTGTTTTGGCCAGCATTGTTATCAGACCCGGTTCGTGTAATTCACCTCGTTTTGTTAAAAGGATTTCAAGCAGCTCAAGAAGGACATGAACAAGCCTTATTTTATAAAGGAATAATCTACCCAACTGGGCAATTAAGCGTTCGGGTATGGGATTTTTATCCAATTAATTTTCTCTGGCGCACGACACCGGTGATTATTCTTGGTTTGATATTGTTTGTGATGGTTATTTTTAATCGAAAAGCTATGGATGGAGATAACCATATCTCCATTGTGGTGGCTGGATTGTGGTTATTTGGATTGGGATTTATGTTTTTCATGAATCTCGGCGATAAAAAATTTGATCGGTATATCCTGCCGGTCTTTCCACCATTGGATCTGCTGGCNGGNATTGGTTATGCTGTGTTGGCGAAAATGATCTTTCAAAAAGGTTTTGGGAAATTCCTTGCCCCTGNGATATTGCTTGTTGCAGTCGGATTACAAGCTTTTTCCTCGATATCTCTCTTCCCATATATGGTTTCTTATTACAACCCGTTGTTGGGAGGACCAACCAGAGCAGTAGCCATTATGGATGTAGGCGAGGGGGAAGGATTAGAACTGGCTGCTGAATATCTCAACCAAAAAGCTGATGCAGAGAAATTACAGGTATTTGCATGGTACGCTACGGGTTGTTTTTCATACTTTTTCGATGGCATAACCCGCCAAATTCGCCCAGAAGAGCGTCAAACAACCAAACGATTACAAACGTTACAGAAGGCGGATTATGTTGTGATATATATTAATCAGGAGCAAAGGGGGTTAGGCAAGTTCTATTTAGATTATGTGAAAGACCTTCCCATTGAAAAGCGGATTTTTATTAATCAAATTGAGTACGCCCGGATCTATAAACTCCATTAGTGGATCGAGCAATCTCATTCCGTTACTTTGTAATTTAAGAAACAATCCAGAAGATTCACCGAACTTCTTACGTTGAGCTGGTAAATCTTCTGGAGGCTTTTCGTTTCTCGGATTATTGCCGAACCTGATGATAGGCACGATTTTGATTATTTCTTCCAGCCGCACCAAGCGTCACGGGATGATAGGTTGGTTCTGCGTGGGTGAGGAGTGTTTCATCAGCGTTTTCGTCGTTTTTCTCCACTTGGGTGAGCGGGGTCGATTTGAACGGCATAGGAGCAGATCGCAGCGGCGTAGCCATAGACGCGTTAGCCGGTTGCCGGTTCAAGCCGTGCGATGGGTTCGTGATAGGGCGCAATAAAGCAGGTTTCCTTTGCGGTGTTTCGGAACGTTCATTTTGGGCAAAGATACGGGTTCCGGCAACGGAAAAAGATCCAATAATTAAAACGCGGATTAACCAGACTAAGATCGCTACGAAAATGGGCACAATCCGTAACATGGTTTGTTGCCCGATGACGGCATTGCCTAAGGATTGATGTTCCAGGATCGCAATCGAGACACCCCACCAGGTCAGCATGGCATTCATGCTGGCGGCTAAAAGCCAAGCACCCAATAAATACCAGGTGGAATGAGAAGAGGGCGATGACTCATCCGGCGTAAATAGGCGGGCGATGCCGGCGAAGTCAATGCTGCAAAATGCAATGGCAAGAATGGTCGCCCAGCGCAAACCAGCAAAGGTCAAATTGCCAAGTAAATCCGAGAGGGCAAATTCAGTGGTGGAGTAATTGAAAGTCTCGAAGGCAATCAATGCTCCGAAGATGATGAACCCAAAGGCGGTGGCTCTGCGGATGTGTAGCCGCTGCCACAGGGAAGATAAGGGTTGGAATTGAGTCATGCTGATATTCATCATAAACCTCCGTTAGAACTATTGACAGAACATACGTTCGACATTTATAATAATAGAACAAAAATTCTATTTTGTCAAGAGGTCAATTTTGAAAATAGATCATCCCATTCCAGCTCAATCGAAAATGATTTCTCACTGCTTTGAAGGGATAAGGCTNTATTCGGACGGGAGGTAGGATTTTTATGGAATACTCAACAAATAGCACTCCAATTCGTGCCAATTGGCTTTTTCTAGGCTTGATGTTTTTCGTAATTTTCGTTGGATGGGCTGGCTATACGTTATCGAGCGTTTTTATCGCTCCTCAATCGAAGTTCGTGACTGATTCTTTCACAACCAATAAGGAGGTTCAAACGAATCGCATTGATCCTGTTTCTGATTCAGTGAAAAACGGCGGCTCATTACCCTGTCTGGTCAGTGATAATTATCCAAAGAGCATTCTCCGCTGGTGCGACCTCATTACACGCAGCGCTCAAAAAAATCACATCGATGCGGATTTATTAGCGGCGTTGATTTGGGTAGAAAGTGGTGGCAATCCATCGGCGGTCTCCGCCAGCGGGGCGGTGGGATTGATGCAGATCATGCCCAGCGATGGTCAAGCGGCTGGCTTTCAATGCGTCAGCGGACCTTGTTTTGCCAATCGACCGCGCACAGATCAACTATTGGATGCACAATATAATCTCCAATATGGTAGTCGGATGCTGGCAGGTTTAATAAAGAAATACGGTTCCCTGCGCGAGGCATTAAGAGCGTATGGCCCAATGGATGTGGGTTACGNTTATGCGGATAAAGTCTTAGCCATCTATCGGAAATATCAAGCAGATGGGCGTTGAACTACCCTTGTGGAGAAAAAGGAGGATATCAAACCATAAAGTAAAAACAAGAAACCTGGCAAACTCATGCGGTCAAAACCGGTGTTAACCCACCAGCTTAAATCGTGTTTGGGGTCAAAGGATAGCAGGTAATATATCCCGATTATCATTAATGTCATCAACAGACCGCTAAGACCATATAAGTTTGGCATCGCTTGCTGTTTCATGTTAGTGAAAAACCATAACCCAATCAATACAATTAGGATAATCCCGCTTACCCCCCAGATATCTACGCGCCATAAGCGGAAAAACCATTGCACTAGTAAATAAAGCCCTTGGGATAGATGTAGCTCACCATGGCTTAGCTTGTCCACTGCTATTCGTAATATCTCTTCATCCTTCATGGGATCAGGATAAACGCGGCTTTTCACCGTCCACCAAAAAAAGCCATACAAAAGGATCGGGAGGCTGAGCAAGATCCAGGTTCTATTGGTCAGGATATCCTGTTTAATCAAGAGAAACGCTAACCCTACTCCGATAATGATGGCGGTGAGAAGCATCCCTTCCGGACGAGTCCATGCTCCGGCAAGCATCATGAGAATACCTAATCCCATTTGATTAATGGTGGTTTTGGCGGAACGATCTGCTGACAATGTAGAACTTGCAAAGGTTATCCTTTGTACCCCTGCTAAAAACAAACTCCCGCCCGAAAATAGATAGAAGGTAAACGGTAAATTGGCATAAGCTAAACTGGCGTGCCGAAAGACAAGGGGTGTGCTGCCAATCAGTAATGTCAGGATCCCCCGCCATAAGCGGCTTGCTCCAATTCGTTTTAGGATTCCATCCCAAACCAGCAAAACACTAAGATAATACAAGCTGAAGATAAGTTTTGCAGAAGGGAGGACATCTCCAAACATTAATTTCACACTGGCAATGAGGATGGGAATATTTAAGGGATATGCAGATGTATTTGTCCCCCATTGTGTGGCGCTTTGCACCTGACCGGTCAAGGCGATCCCATATCCTTTCAAACCCCAAATTTGGATTTCATCGGTTGCAGCATAACCTTTGCCAACCGCTATGATGGCTGCCAAAACAGTCAAAAGGATATAACTCAGCATCCAGGGATTAACCGATCTCAAAAGAGACTTGAAATGGAGCTCCTTGGTGTTTTTCGGTCTCAAATAGAGCCACAACCCTCCCAGACAAAGCAATAGAATATAAACGCCAATCAAGCTTGTTGGCGAGATTGAACCAAGCAAGATGGAAATGGCTGCTACCAAAACACTAAAACAAGCCAGTCCTAGACCGTAACCAAAGGCGATGTTTTCTAAACCGGAATCATTAAGAAAGAGAGCGACAAATTGGCTGCCAAAAAAAGTCAATCCAAGGATACCCAGTAAAAACCCTAAGGATTCTCTTAGCAGGCTATTTCGCGAAACACCAAAATCAGCAGGATTGGCGGACCAGGCACTGGTATTTGGAAGGATTACTCCCCAATGCGCATCAAATGGTATCGCTTTTCCTACTCCGTCTAAAAAAGCATTTCGCTGACTATCATTGAAATAAAGAATTGGTTCTTTCCCGATTGCCTGCCGGATGCAGTCCATGGTTAAGCAATTGCGGACAGTACGGGGCAACAAGTAAAATTGGAGCGCCGGCGTAGAGAAGATGGGATGAGAAGTATCATCGGTGAGGGTTGGATAGATAATTTCGCTTTTTTCTGATAGGTGCGCTCGCAAAAAACGGATAAAATTGGCAGCCCGTTCCCCTTCCTGAAAGGCAACCTCCCGCCAGATTGCTTCTTTGCTGCCGATATGGTAGATACGGATTAACTCTCGTGCAGTATTGAATGTGATAGAGGATAGGTTTAGGAGAACAGCCAATCCAAACAGCCCAATCAACCAGCTCTGAAACGGTTTGATTTTCATTGCTAAAATTGTATCATAGTGATCGGGATTGGACTTCTGCATTGGGGTTACTGGAACATACTCGTTGAAACGCAGCTGAATAATAAATCCACTCGATAAATACCACTGTTTTCGGGNTGGATCACAAGGTCAACGCTCCTTTTCGGGTATACTGGAAAGGAGTATATTCACCTTGATTAATAAAAATACGCGTTGACACATCAGCCGAATCGCACTAAACTATAAGGTAAGGAGGCATTTTATGTCATCTTTTCCTTTTCAATTAATCATGCGCGCCGGTCCAATGCCCGGCAAAATTTTCCCATTGCAAAAAAACGAAATCTATATTGGGCGTGATCCCGCTAACGATATTGTTATCGCCGATGTAGAAGTTTCTCGGAAGCATGCCCGTTTGACCTTCCAACCAGGCGGTTATGTTCTCGAGGATTTAGGCTCTACTAACGGCACCTATATCAATGGTCAGCGCTTGTTGGGNCCTCATGTCTTACGGGCTGGTGAGGTTATTCAACTTGGAGAGAATGTCAGCCTGAGCTTTGACGCGATCTATGACGAAAACGCGACGATTGTGGCTCCAGTGAATGCGCCACCCCCGTATGTTCCACAAGCTCCAACATATTATGCAACCCCCGCGCAGCCGCCCCAACCACCCCAGCCAGCCAGTTATGTCCCACCGCCCATGGCAACGGCAATGCCGCAATATGCTGCGCCGGCGAAAGCTGCTCCACCGCCGCAGGCTAATGTATCCGCGTATAACATGCCGCCGGCAGGAGAATATCAAGAGGAGAGTCCTGCTCTTCCG
>JGI24721J26819_10005145_pt1 | contig 13187 bp, 16 predicted proteins | sample YelNatPaOPGAMG01_FD_26819 | JGI IMG/M metagenome (IMG submission 26819)
CCCAGTTCTATGCCAAAGAATTGTGCAACTTTCCTTAAAGTCTGTTCTTCAAGGCCCCTAGCTTTCCATTTTTGTGCCACAAGTGTGGCTTCCTTGCTAAGAGTGTTGGTATAAAATCTTCTTGTCAAGCTGTAAAGTTCTTGTGCAAAGTTTCTGTAATGGTGTAGCTGTATGCCATATAAGCCCAGCTCATTTAAAAACTTTCCGATTTTTGTCTCAAATTCGGCTTGATTTGAAAAGACTTGAGTTGTCTGTTCTGCCATCATTTCTTTTTGCACTTCAAACCTTTGCTTCACTATTTCCGGGTCTATTTTTGCAACAAATTTTGATTGCCTATACTGAGCTTGTCTTACCATAATTCTATTTTATTTTTTGTTTCTTATAAGTTTGCTTATATTCACTTGCCCTTTTTTCCAATTCTTTGCTTTTTTGTTGGTTTGTTTGCTGGGTTTATTGTTGAGCCTATCTCATAAACACTCAGCCGGCTAGCCAAAACTATGGCCAAAGCTTTGGCTGATCTATTAACCAAAGCTTTGCTCAGCCCTTTGCTCACTTCTCTGGCCACACTCGCATTTAAGCTAACAATCAATCAGAAAGCCAAAAAAAAAGCCAAGCCTTAAAACAAAAGACCGGCCATAAAGGGAAATAAAAAAGGAAAAAAGCAAAAAGAAAGCTTAAAAAAAACATATCAATACATATAATACTATAACATATACAGATATTCGTTTTTTACCATACTTGTCTAATTTTTGGAAAAACAAAAAAAGGGTATGCTCTGTAGAAATTAAGTATTTATATATGTAGGTATAATATGTATATGGTGGTGATAAAATGGGAAATCCCTTACACTATGAAAAGGAAATTTTAGAAAGAATTGCACAAGAAGCAACAATAGCTGAAGATGGCTCAGCAAAGATTTCAGTTGAAAAGCTTCACAAGATAATAGGCCAAGAAGCTCAAGTCCTTAGTGAGTTTTCGGTTAAAAAGGTCTTGCGTTTCTTTGAGCTTTGTGGCTACATAAAGCTAAGGCAAGATGGCTTTTTCGATGTCGATTTGGTTTCAGTAGAAGCTAGGATTAAAAAGCTGGAGAAAAAGGCTTGATATGTCTGAAGAATTTGTGAAGCTCACTTGCAAAGAGTGTGAAAACCATCTTTATGTAGCAAGAGATGTGTGGCCAAAGGCTAAGGCTTACTTTTTGGGCTGGGTATGCAACAAATGCCATACAAAAAATTATTGGTAATGACATATGAAAGAAAAAAAGATTAGAAAGCTTGAAAATGATGTTTATACTGTTCAAGTTCAAAGAAAGTTTACAAAGGCCGATGTAGATAAGATTTGTGAAAAGCTTGAAAAAGATGGCTGGCTTGAGAGCATTGTGATAAACAAAAAAAAGGTCTACAGCATAACATTGAAGACTTTGGTCTTATTCCTTATGTTTATGCAAACTCAAGGCTTTCAAGAGAGTATTGAAGAAAAAGATGTTGATTATGTCGGCTGAGAGAAAGAAGATAATCACATTGCAAGATTTTGTCGATTTCATTACTGAAAAAAATATAAAATGCGTTATGTGCAATGCCAAATTGCCTAAAGTTGTGCATTTTTACCCACATAAAGATGGCCTTATAGACCTTGAGAGCAATAAAAGGGTCTGGGCTTACATAGTTTGTGATAAGTGCGGTTATCAAAACAGCTTTGTCAAGCTATTGAATAAGATTAGATGGTAATTATGGCTTGTGAGCACAAGCACTTGAGAGTGCTTCAAGAAAACCCAAACTTTGTTTATTGTGTAGACTGCGGAAAAAGGTTTTTGAGAGAGCAATTGGATAAGTCTTTGGCTGAAGAAAAAGCAAACAACAAGCCCATAAACATAAGGGCTGAGCTAAGTGAAGACCAGCAAAGGCTAATACTTTGGCTTGTTGTCAAGAAGTTTAGGGGCTTGAATTATGTTCTACACAACTATGCTTCAAGGCTTAGTGAAGAAAGAAAAAACAAGCTTGAAAGCACTAGGAAGCTTTGCCTAGAGATAATCGACAAGCTCAGCCTTGACAAAGGGATAAAGGTAAGCCTTGATAAAGTTGAAAAACAATAGGTTATTTTATGGCTGAAGAAAAAGAATTGAAAGAAATTGTGCCACAGATTAGTGAGCCAGCTACACCGCAAGAGAAAGTTGTAAGGCTTTTATACAAAATTGCCTTGCTTGCAAATTCCAGCAATTGCAATTGTGAAGTTTGCCAAATTGCAAGAGAGCTTAGCAAGGAATTGACAAAAATAATTTGAATAACATAAATATAATTATGGCAAATCAAGGCTTTCTAAACATAGACCCACCAGATTTATTCCAAATAGACTTGCTGAGCCCTTTGAAAGATTTTGTAAGCTGGCTGATAACTCAAGGAATACCTTTGATGTTAAATTTGGCCTATAGCCTTACATCTCAAGCTGTAGAAAATATGGTTAGTGCTTTGGGCTGGGTATGGGATAGGGTAGGAGACATTGTAGGCTCTGGGGTTATGACAATAGTTAATTTTTTTATGGGCCAAGCCCCTATAACACCAGACAAGGCTGTTGGTATAACCGGAAAGCTTATGACAACATCTTTTGCTGTGGGTGTAAGTGTGGCCGGCTTGCTCACAGCTTTAGATGTCAAAGTAGCTGGCACAGGCCTAGAAATGAAACATCTATCAAGGCTTGTTTATAGGCTTTTACAAATTGGTATTGCCCCAGCTGTCTTGATTTCTACAATAACAGCAATAGCCTATAAAAGACCTTTGGAATACTGGGCCAACAATATGTTTCGTTCAAGGCTACCGGACTACAGACAAGCTTGGTCTATGTTTTGCAAAGGCATAATCACAGAAGAAAGCTTGAATTACATCTTTAGGTATCAAGCTGGCTTTAGTGAAGACTGGATAAAGGCCATAAAGAAAGATTTGACATACACACCTAGCCCTTGGGAAATAATGAGACTTGCAGACTACACTAGCCTAGAGCCTTTCTGGGTCTTGAAAAAGCTTTCTGATGTTGGTATGGACGAGTGGGATAAGCAATATTTCTTGCAAGCAATAATAAAAAGGCCCTTGAGAGAAGAAGTAAAGGACTTAGTTTATGAAATCGGCACTCAGTATATTTATGGCTGGCTTAGTGAAGAAGATACAAGAAAAATGCTCTTGCAAGCTGGGATAAAGCCGGAAGAAGTAGAATTGACTATGTCAAGGATTATACTAGTGAGAAAAAGGACTTTGCTTTCAGACAAAGTTGATATCCTTAGGCAACAATTCAGAAAAGACTTGATAGATGTTCAAACTCTAGAGCTTAAGCTGAAAGAATTGGGCTTAGCTGAAGAAAATGTAAATAACATTGTGGCCTATGAAAAGGCTTTGAAAGGCTTAGTAAACTGAGCTTTCACTTCAATGCTGTTCTTATCCCAGCAAGACCCAAAGCTGTAGCTATTGATACAATGTCATTGTAGCCTACTGAGCCAGTTGTTATGATTTTGTATGCAACAGCCAAAGCTATTATTATGCTAGCCCAAATCGTTTTGCTCTTGTAAAATGGTTTTTGCATACCCATCACTACAAATAAGATGTATTTTATCATTTAAAATCTTTACTTGTGCTTCAAGCTTTCCCAATTTATACCAAAGGGTAAAATTGACAACATACAAGCCTAGAATTGTTATCAAAAGCTCAGTTTCCATATTTATTAATTTCAAAACACCAATTTATAAAAACAAGCTGAGCAAAGCCAGCCTTGCTTTTTTATCCCATTTTCTAAGTTTTCTATTTGGCAAAAATAAATTTTCCTATCTACCGGCTTGTTGCAAATAATGCATTTCGGCTTCAGCTCAGCCATCTTGACAACACCTTTTTAAGCCCAAAAGTTTACCTATAAGGGCTTAAAGCACTTCAAGGCAAAAATTCTTCAATTTCCGGGCAACCAACAACTTTGGCAATCTTAAGCATAATGTCTTTGTCTAGACCCCTAGCAAGCCATTTTTGTGCTAGGATTTTAAGCTCTCTCTTGTAGTCTGTGAGCCAAGCCCAGACACTAGGGTGAAACCTTTTTTTAACCTTGAGTAGCTCTAGGGCATAAGTGCAATAAATCAAATTCCAATCGGCAAGAATACCATTATCATTAAGGATTTTGACAACTTTCATTTGCAAGTCTTGAAGTTCTACTTGCTTAGGTATTGCCTTTAAGTCCATAACCGGCTTTTTCTCTCTCAGCTTTGGCTCAAGTATGTTGAAGTCTAGCTTTGCCTTGTATTTTTCTATAGCTTCTTCAAGCCAGTCCGGTATTTCTATATTTCCAGCCATAGCTATCTAAACCTTTTCAAGATTTCTAGACCCACAATTAGAGCAATACTCAGCTTCATCAGCAAGCAATACCAAACAATCTTTGCACTTTTTCATTTTATCGCCAGCCAGTTAAGCTTGCAAGTTGTATTTTGGCTAGGCCTAGTTATTTTTATGTTGTAATTAAAGCCATTTAAGCTTACATTGCTACACCATAAACTTGCAACCAAAACATCAGCATTGACATCTTCAAGGGTTAAAAAAACAAATGGCATTTGTTCAAATGGTCTTGAGAAAGCTACTGAGCCGGAAACTATGCCAACTCTTGATGTGTCTATGTTTCCAACTTTTCCCATTTCAATATGGTCTAAGAGCAAACCATTAATGCTTGAAAGGTATTCTAAGACATCTACAGCCTTATTCCAGTTTGCTGAAGTCCATTTATCCTTAGGGTTAAGCCTTGATGGCAATTCTATTGGCATAATTAATATTTAAATAGAAACAAAATAAAATTATGAGTGAGTTAGGTTTTATTAGGCAAAGAATTCCCTTTGTAAGCTTAAGACCAATAACACTTAAAAACCTATTAAAAGGGGTAATTCCAACACCAGTTGGCTGGAGGACAGACCCAACAGACCTAGATAAAACAACTGATGAAAATTTAGATACACATAGCTCAAATGGCTGGTCTCAGCCTTGGGGTAGTAGTCTAGTGTGGTCTATTGAGCCCAAAAAAATAGATATGTTTTATGTCAAATTAGATTTTAAATCAACTGAAAATGGTTTTTGGTCTATAGTTGAAATAAAATTATACAATGGCTCTGATGTGGTATATTCTAAGAGTTATCAAAATACAACTATGGATTACCAACTTGTAGAATTAAATGAAACAATTGGCAAAGTAGTTGATAAAGTAGAAATTACAATTAAAAAGTATGCTTTAGAAGTTCCAGCTATGGAAGTATTAAGGGTCTATGAAGTCAAGCTTTTATATTATTAGACTTACCAAACTTTGCAGTAGTCCATAAAGCAATAATCCATATAAGCATTTTTCAGAAATCCCAATAGGCTAGCCCATACACTAGCCCATTTTTCTTGTGTCTGGCTTATCTCTCTGAGAGCAAGCTCAGCTAATCCCCTTTTTACAAAAATATCGGTCTTGATTTCAAATTCTTCTAGCATAGTGTCAATTTCAAAAAGCAAAGCCCTATTAATCAATTCTTTGGCATAAGCAAGGTAATAAGCAAGTTTTTCTTGTGGTATTCCTAAGCCTTGCAATATCGGCAAAGTGTCTTTTTCTTCATTATCTTGAATTATCAGCCAAATCCTTAATAGTTCTTCAAGCCTTGACATCTGGGCTTGAAACCTTTTTGCTTCAATGTCTGGCTGAAGCTTCAAGACATACCTTTTAAACCTTTTTATCTTGAAAGACCTTTTAGGCTTAGGCATATCTTTTTATCCCCTTACAACTTGCAAGTTGTAATGTATTTTCAAGCCGGTATTGCTTGCAACCAAAGACCAGTCTGAAATCTTGTAAAACTCAAGCTTATTCTTGTAATTCAAGATAAAAAATTCTTCTTTATCATCTATGCAAGAAGCAAAATCAGCTTGTATGTTTGTGAAAGTCCTTTTTATTTGATTTGTTGCCAAATCCAAAACCTTGTGGTCTAAGCCCATTGTGTAGCAAGCAAGGCCACCGGCTAAGCTCACATAAACTTTAGGCTGATTTGCCATATTTGTTCTTTTTTCTATTTCTGTGCAAAGGGGATTTTGGCCCAGTTGTATGTGATTAACTGAAGCTGTGTTGTTTGGCCAGCCAATAGAGCCCACAAGTATGTTTGTCAAGGTCTCATCTGTGCTAATACTAGGTATGCCGGGCCAGTTGGCAATGTAAGTTGAAAAATAATTTATCAAAGCCCCTAAGCTGAAAAGCCCAGTTCTTAACTCAGTTGTGTTGCTACTACCCCAGACTACCAAAGCCTCAGAGCCAGTTGGGTTTATGTAATGCCTTGCAAAGTTGTCATTAAATCTTGTGTCTCTTGCTGTATATAAAAGTTCACCAATCAAGTTAAACCATTTCAAATAAAAGCCATTGTTGTCTTGACCGGCAACAACAATATACTGAGAGCCAACTCTCACATACTTACAGCCAGCACAATCTATTGCTGTAATCATATAGCCATCAGAAATCCTTGTGATGTTCAAGTAGTTTGGGATTAAATAGGCAAAATTGTTATCATTGTTCAAATGGCAATCCAAAACTTGCATAGTTATGTATTGGTTTCTAAGACCCACACCGCTGGAATTGAAGACCCTTATGTAATTGTCTGAGCATAGTGCTAGCATTTGGCTAGCCCCTATTTGCAAGGGCCTTTCAAGTGATAAAATATCCACATCTTGCACTTTATCTTCTTCAGTAAGTTGCAAAGTTGATAAGTCCAAAGTTTTAGAAATTATCTTTACCATACTAAATTAAATTTCACTTTCAGCTAATAAAAATAATTTGCTTGCTGGTATGTTTTCATAGCTTATCTTTGTTGCAAGCAAGAAATCATTGCTTGATAAGCTGGTGTAGTTCAACTTTGTCAAAATCAAGAAATCCTTGCTTGCTAGGCTTGTGTAGCTAAGCTTTGAAGCAAGCAAGAAAACCCTATTTATTAGGCTTGTGTAGCTTAACTTAGTTGAAAGCAAGAAAACCTTGCTCAAGGGTATGTTTGCATAGCTGAGCTTAGTAGCAAGCAAGAAATCTTTACTCAAGGGTATGTTTGCATAGCTTAACTTAGTTGAAAGCAAAAAGTCTTTGCTCTGTGGCACATTTGAATAGCTAAGCTTAGTTGCAAGGGAAAATATGACATTAACCTTTTTCCAATACCCATATTCCCTATAAAAATCAAGCTGGTCTTTTAAATCTTGAAGTATTGGCAATATTTCTTGAGTTTTGCTCTCTCTCAAGCCCCTTAGCAAAGCTTCACCAACTTTTATTTGTATTTCTTGCCATAGTGTCAAGGCTGAAAACCTATCAAGCCTATTGAATTGCTTTTTTGCATAAGCTAAGTAATTCACAAGTTCTTCAGATGGTATGCCTTGAGCTTGACATAATGCTATAACCCTTTTTTCTAAGTTGTCAAGCAAAGTTAGCCACATTTCCATATCTGTGGCCATAGGCTCTAGTCTTTGCTTGAAAGCAAGGTTTATTTCTCTAGGGCTTAACTTTTTCCTAAACCTTTTTATCCTTTTAATCTTGCTAGACCTTTTATTTCTTGTCATAGTAATTAAGATTTGGTCTTAGAAAAAGAAAAAGGGATAAAAAGGTCTAAGCAAAATTAGCTTGAAAAAGGCTAGGTTTCAAGCCCAGCTTGAAGTGTCAATTCCAAAGCTCTGAGCTATTGCCTTGAGATTATCAGCACTTAGGCCTCTGGCTTTCCATTTTTCATACTTGACCTTTGCTTCATTTGCCAAAGTAGCCCCAGAGAAATTGCTTGTTAAGCTGTAAAGCTCTCTACCAAAATTCAAATAAAATGGTATTTGTATTGTTGGCACACCTAAAGGCTCTAGAATTGCTTTAACACTTGTTTCCATTGTTGCAAGGTCTGAAAACTTTGCTGAAGTCTGTTCAGCCATAACATCTTTTTGTGCTACAAACCTAGCTCTCACAACATCTGCGTCTATCTTAGCTTCATATCTTTTTTGCCTATAGACTTGTGGCTTTACCATTTACATCACTAAATAATAATTGATTACTATTTAAATTTAAATTTATTCCTATCAAATAGAAAAAACCCTAAGCTTGAGCTATTCTGTGAATTGCTCAGCTTCAAAGCTGGCCCAGTTCTATGCCAAAGAATTGTGCAACTTTCCTTAAAGTCTGTTCTTCAAGGCCCCTAGCTTTCCATTTTTGTGCCACAAGTGTGGCTTCCTTGCTAAGAGTGTTGGTATAAAATCTTCTTGTCAAGCTGTAAAGTTCTTGTGCAAAGTTTCTGTAATGGTGTAGCTGTATGCCATATAAGCCCAGCTCATTTAAAAACTTTCCGATTTTTGTCTCAAATTCGGCTTGATTTGAAAAGACTTGAGTTGTCTGTTCTGCCATCATTTCTTTTTGCACTTCAAACCTTTGCTTCACTATTTCCGGGTCTATTTTTGCAACAAATTTTGATTGCCTATACTGAGCTTGTCTTACCATAATTCTATTTTATTTTTTGTTTCTTATAAGTTTGCTTATATTCACTTGCCCTTTTTTCCAATTCTTTGCTTTTTTGTTGGTTTGTTTGCTGGGTTTATTGTTGAGCCTATCTCATAAACACTCAGCCGGCTAGCCAAAACTATGGCCAAAGCTTTGGCTGATCTATTAACCAAAGCTTTGCTCAGCCCTTTGCTCACTTCTCTGGCCACACTCGCATTTAAGCTAACAATCAATCAGAAAGCCAAAAAAAAAGCCAAGCCTTAAAACAAAAGACCGGCCATAAAGGGAAATAAAAAAGGAAAAAAGCAAAAAGAAAGCTTAAAAAAAACATATCAATACATATAATACTATAACATATACAGATATTCGTTTTTTACCATACTTGTCTAATTTTTGGAAAAACAAAAAAAGGGTATGCTCTGTAGAAATTAAGTATTTATATATGTAGGTATAATATGTATATGGTGGTGATAAAATGGGAAATCCCTTACACTATGAAAAGGAAATTTTAGAAAGAATTGCACAAGAAGCAACAATAGCTGAAGATGGCTCAGCAAAGATTTCAGTTGAAAAGCTTCACAAGATAATAGGCCAAGAAGCTCAAGTCCTTAGTGAGTTTTCGGTTAAAAAGGTCTTGCGTTTCTTTGAGCTTTGTGGCTACATAAAGCTAAGGCAAGATGGCTTTTTCGATGTCGATTTGGTTTCAGTAGAAGCTAGGATTAAAAAGCTGGAGAAAAAGGCTTGATATGTCTGAAGAATTTGTGAAGCTCACTTGCAAAGAGTGTGAAAACCATCTTTATGTAGCAAGAGATGTGTGGCCAAAGGCTAAGGCTTACTTTTTGGGCTGGGTATGCAACAAATGCCATACAAAAAATTATTGGTAATGACATATGAAAGAAAAAAAGATTAGAAAGCTTGAAAATGATGTTTATACTGTTCAAGTTCAAAGAAAGTTTACAAAGGCCGATGTAGATAAGATTTGTGAAAAGCTTGAAAAAGATGGCTGGCTTGAGAGCATTGTGATAAACAAAAAAAAGGTCTACAGCATAACATTGAAGACTTTGGTCTTATTCCTTATGTTTATGCAAACTCAAGGCTTTCAAGAGAGTATTGAAGAAAAAGATGTTGATTATGTCGGCTGAGAGAAAGAAGATAATCACATTGCAAGATTTTGTCGATTTCATTACTGAAAAAAATATAAAATGCGTTATGTGCAATGCCAAATTGCCTAAAGTTGTGCATTTTTACCCACATAAAGATGGCCTTATAGACCTTGAGAGCAATAAAAGGGTCTGGGCTTACATAGTTTGTGATAAGTGCGGTTATCAAAACAGCTTTGTCAAGCTATTGAATAAGATTAGATGGTAATTATGGCTTGTGAGCACAAGCACTTGAGAGTGCTTCAAGAAAACCCAAACTTTGTTTATTGTGTAGACTGCGGAAAAAGGTTTTTGAGAGAGCAATTGGATAAGTCTTTGGCTGAAGAAAAAGCAAACAACAAGCCCATAAACATAAGGGCTGAGCTAAGTGAAGACCAGCAAAGGCTAATACTTTGGCTTGTTGTCAAGAAGTTTAGGGGCTTGAATTATGTTCTACACAACTATGCTTCAAGGCTTAGTGAAGAAAGAAAAAACAAGCTTGAAAGCACTAGGAAGCTTTGCCTAGAGATAATCGACAAGCTCAGCCTTGACAAAGGGATAAAGGTAAGCCTTGATAAAGTTGAAAAACAATAGGTTATTTTATGGCTGAAGAAAAAGAATTGAAAGAAATTGTGCCACAGATTAGTGAGCCAGCTACACCGCAAGAGAAAGTTGTAAGGCTTTTATACAAAATTGCCTTGCTTGCAAATTCCAGCAATTGCAATTGTGAAGTTTGCCAAATTGCAAGAGAGCTTAGCAAGGAATTGACAAAAATAATTTGAATAACATAAATATAATTATGGCAAATCAAGGCTTTCTAAACATAGACCCACCAGATTTATTCCAAATAGACTTGCTGAGCCCTTTGAAAGATTTTGTAAGCTGGCTGATAACTCAAGGAATACCTTTGATGTTAAATTTGGCCTATAGCCTTACATCTCAAGCTGTAGAAAATATGGTTAGTGCTTTGGGCTGGGTATGGGATAGGGTAGGAGACATTGTAGGCTCTGGGGTTATGACAATAGTTAATTTTTTTATGGGCCAAGCCCCTATAACACCAGACAAGGCTGTTGGTATAACCGGAAAGCTTATGACAACATCTTTTGCTGTGGGTGTAAGTGTGGCCGGCTTGCTCACAGCTTTAGATGTCAAAGTAGCTGGCACAGGCCTAGAAATGAAACATCTATCAAGGCTTGTTTATAGGCTTTTACAAATTGGTATTGCCCCAGCTGTCTTGATTTCTACAATAACAGCAATAGCCTATAAAAGACCTTTGGAATACTGGGCCAACAATATGTTTCGTTCAAGGCTACCGGACTACAGACAAGCTTGGTCTATGTTTTGCAAAGGCATAATCACAGAAGAAAGCTTGAATTACATCTTTAGGTATCAAGCTGGCTTTAGTGAAGACTGGATAAAGGCCATAAAGAAAGATTTGACATACACACCTAGCCCTTGGGAAATAATGAGACTTGCAGACTACACTAGCCTAGAGCCTTTCTGGGTCTTGAAAAAGCTTTCTGATGTTGGTATGGACGAGTGGGATAAGCAATATTTCTTGCAAGCAATAATAAAAAGGCCCTTGAGAGAAGAAGTAAAGGACTTAGTTTATGAAATCGGCACTCAGTATATTTATGGCTGGCTTAGTGAAGAAGATACAAGAAAAATGCTCTTGCAAGCTGGGATAAAGCCGGAAGAAGTAGAATTGACTATGTCAAGGATTATACTAGTGAGAAAAAGGACTTTGCTTTCAGACAAAGTTGATATCCTTAGGCAACAATTCAGAAAAGACTTGATAGATGTTCAAACTCTAGAGCTTAAGCTGAAAGAATTGGGCTTAGCTGAAGAAAATGTAAATAACATTGTGGCCTATGAAAAGGCTTTGAAAGGCTTAGTAAACTGAGCTTTCACTTCAATGCTGTTCTTATCCCAGCAAGACCCAAAGCTGTAGCTATTGATACAATGTCATTGTAGCCTACTGAGCCAGTTGTTATGATTTTGTATGCAACAGCCAAAGCTATTATTATGCTAGCCCAAATCGTTTTGCTCTTGTAAAATGGTTTTTGCATACCCATCACTACAAATAAGATGTATTTTATCATTTAAAATCTTTACTTGTGCTTCAAGCTTTCCCAATTTATACCAAAGGGTAAAATTGACAACATACAAGCCTAGAATTGTTATCAAAAGCTCAGTTTCCATATTTATTAATTTCAAAACACCAATTTATAAAAACAAGCTGAGCAAAGCCAGCCTTGCTTTTTTATCCCATTTTCTAAGTTTTCTATTTGGCAAAAATAAATTTTCCTATCTACCGGCTTGTTGCAAATAATGCATTTCGGCTTCAGCTCAGCCATCTTGACAACACCTTTTTAAGCCCAAAAGTTTACCTATAAGGGCTTAAAGCACTTCAAGGCAAAAATTCTTCAATTTCCGGGCAACCAACAACTTTGGCAATCTTAAGCATAATGTCTTTGTCTAGACCCCTAGCAAGCCATTTTTGTGCTAGGATTTTAAGCTCTCTCTTGTAGTCTGTGAGCCAAGCCCAGACACTAGGGTGAAACCTTTTTTTAACCTTGAGTAGCTCTAGGGCATAAGTGCAATAAATCAAATTCCAATCGGCAAGAATACCATTATCATTAAGGATTTTGACAACTTTCATTTGCAAGTCTTGAAGTTCTACTTGCTTAGGTATTGCCTTTAAGTCCATAACCGGCTTTTTCTCTCTCAGCTTTGGCTCAAGTATGTTGAAGTCTAGCTTTGCCTTGTATTTTTCTATAGCTTCTTCAAGCCAGTCCGGTATTTCTATATTTCCAGCCATAGCTATCTAAACCTTTTCAAGATTTCTAGACCCACAATTAGAGCAATACTCAGCTTCATCAGCAAGCAATACCAAACAATCTTTGCACTTTTTCATTTTATCGCCAGCCAGTTAAGCTTGCAAGTTGTATTTTGGCTAGGCCTAGTTATTTTTATGTTGTAATTAAAGCCATTTAAGCTTACATTGCTACACCATAAACTTGCAACCAAAACATCAGCATTGACATCTTCAAGGGTTAAAAAAACAAATGGCATTTGTTCAAATGGTCTTGAGAAAGCTACTGAGCCGGAAACTATGCCAACTCTTGATGTGTCTATGTTTCCAACTTTTCCCATTTCAATATGGTCTAAGAGCAAACCATTAATGCTTGAAAGGTATTCTAAGACATCTACAGCCTTATTCCAGTTTGCTGAAGTCCATTTATCCTTAGGGTTAAGCCTTGATGGCAATTCTATTGGCATAATTAATATTTAAATAGAAACAAAATAAAATTATGAGTGAGTTAGGTTTTATTAGGCAAAGAATTCCCTTTGTAAGCTTAAGACCAATAACACTTAAAAACCTATTAAAAGGGGTAATTCCAACACCAGTTGGCTGGAGGACAGACCCAACAGACCTAGATAAAACAACTGATGAAAATTTAGATACACATAGCTCAAATGGCTGGTCTCAGCCTTGGGGTAGTAGTCTAGTGTGGTCTATTGAGCCCAAAAAAATAGATATGTTTTATGTCAAATTAGATTTTAAATCAA
>JGI24721J26819_10005157_pt1 | contig 13157 bp, 12 predicted proteins | sample YelNatPaOPGAMG01_FD_26819 | JGI IMG/M metagenome (IMG submission 26819)
GTAAACCCTTGATTGAGCCCAGACTATTAGGACTATTGCTAGTGGTAGGCCTATGAATAGCTGGATGAGGCCAGCTATTAATGCTGCTAGGTTGAACTGCCCCGGTATAACTGCTCTGCTAATGCCGGTCACCGCCTGCCCAACAACGTTTCCAACGGCTATCAGTATTCCCGCGATGTATATCGCCACGGCAAGATTCCTCTTGCGTATCTCCTCAAACTCATTTATCGTCTTCGTGGTCCTATCCAAGATATTAAGGGCTATGGTTATGCTGAATAGCGCCAAGGCTACACCTAGAATCAACTGCAATATTCCTATCCCGATATCCAGCAGGCTATACCACCAGCTCATAGGCCCACAATATATGATCTGGCAAGATTCATTCTTAAATCTTAACCTCATAATTTATGGTGTTTCTCTATATTTTCTATGGCCGTTATAGGCTACTCGCATCCGTAGGATTTTATCCGGCTTTTGGAGGAAATCTTTTAAGAGGCTTGGCTGGATGTATTGTCATGCCATTCAAGTATGGTGAGGTGGAGGTTACCTGGCTCGGCCACGCGGCTTTCATGATATCCCACCGCGGGAACATCATATACGTGGATCCATTCAATATCCAGCCTAAGGGGAGGGCGGACATAATCCTCGTAACNCATGAGCATTTCGATCACCTGAGCCTCGAGGANATTAAGAAGATTGTTAAGCCGGAGACGTATATCATCGCACCAGAGAATTGTAGGGATAAGCTTAGGCTTCTGAAGACGGGGGTTGTTAAGCTTGTGAAGCCAGGCGATAGTGTGGAGATTAAGGGCGTGAAAGTCGAGGCCGTCCCAGCCTATAACGTGAATAAGTTCAGGGCTCCTGGAATAGTCTATCACCCGAGGGAGGAGGGCTCCGTGGGATATGTCATTGAGCTGGATGGTGTAAGGNTTTATCACGCCGGGGACACGGACTTCATCCCGGAGATGAGGAATTTNAACGTGGATATAGCGCTCGTCCCTGTGAGCGGTACATTCGTTATGACGGCTGAGGAGGCTGCCGAAGCTGTCAATACTTTCAAGCCAAAGATAGCGATACCGATGCACTATGGCGCTATAGTTGGCTCGAGGGCCGATGCCGAGCGATTTAAGGGGCTTGCGAAAGTTGATGTCGTGATCCTGGAGAAGGAGTAGAGGCTTCTAGGAGACAGGGCGGAACACTATCCCGAGCTCCTCAGCATAGCGGTAGGCCTCCTGCATCTCGCCCCAGCTCGGCCTCCTAGCAACATCCGGGTACTTATCCGGGCTCCTCAGGACGAGGTACTCCGGCCTATACTGCTCCATGATATTCACTAGAACCCTGTCCCCAATGTTCTCCGCAATCCACTTCAGGATCGGCTTAGTATCACATTCAAGGTGATTTGGGAGGACTAAATGCCTTATAATCATGTCACCATGCTTCGCTGCTAAGAGGTGGTTTCTCGTAACAGCCTCCCTGTAGCCAAGTTTCCCGCGGACATTCGAGAGCCTCACAGCGCACTCATNATTCCAGTACTTNAAGTCGGGGAGCCATATATCAACGAGGTCGAGGAGGAGCTTCATGGACTCCATGCTGAGATACATGTTGCTATTCCAGAGTATGGGCGCGTTCACGTCCAAGTATTTCAGGGATTCTATGATGATCCAGGTGTTGGGCGTCGGATCCCCTCCTACATAGTTTATGTTCGCCGCTCCCCCGAGCCTCAGGTTCTTCGCTATCAGCGCCAGTCTCTTCGCATCAACTCTCACACCAGCGCCCTCNAGTCCTCCCCTCGGATGCGAGATATCCCAGTTTTGACAGAAGACGCAGTGGAAGTTGCATGACACAAAAAATATCGTGCCCGAGCCGCCCTGCCCCTCAGTCCCGATTAAGGGCGCCTCCTCGCCATGATGATGGAAGAATGATGCCACATATGCCCCGTCTCCAAGCCCGCAAACCCCCCTCTGACCCGAGACCCTATCAACCTCACACCTCCACTCGCAGAACCTACACCTTCTCATGATCTTCCTAGCAAGCTCTATCTTAACATCTAGATATGATGGGCTGGCCGGCTTAAGCCTCTCCTCGTCAACGCCGGATCCATACATCTGCTTGAAGAGCTCCTCGGCTTCCTGATGAAGCTCATCATGGATTCTCCATAGCTCCTCCTCACCGAGATCCCGAATATTGCTCGGAGCCCTAACCGCTCTCACGATCATGAACTTGGCTGGTGTCTCATTCAACATGACGGAACGATACCAGCTAAGTCTTCTTCGCACTTCAGGGTCATTCCAGACTAGGATCGCGTCAGGCCTGATGACCCTAACCCACAAAGGGCTCCCATGGTTAAGGCTCGTGGATCGCGCTAAAAAGGATTTAGTCCTTGAAGGATGGCAGCCTCACACCCCTCTGGCCCTGATACTTGCCCTTATACGGCTTCTCCACCGGCGATGAGAGCTTGGCAAATACGACGTGGAGGAACCTGTCACCGGAATAGAGCCTCACGGGAAACTCCCCTCCAACGAGCTCTATTGTGAGCTGCCCCTCGAAGTTCGCATCAATTATAGTCGGCGGGATCGTTAAGCCTATCCTTGCATAGCTGCTCCTCAGGTTCACGAAGCCCATAAGGTCTAGGGGGAGTTTGATGTACTCCATTGTATGTAAAAGGACGTGTTCCCTCGGCCTTATCAGGAAGCTATCACCCTCCTCTATCTCGTAGAACTCTGCAATGTTGTCACCGTGCACGTCGAGAACCTTGTCAACGGGCTTGAGCCTCGCCATCTGCCTTCCGATCCTGAGGTCGAGGCCATTCTCCCTGACAACATCATCCCTGAACGGCTCTATCACGAGCCTCCCACTCCTGATATAGTTCCAGAGGTCGAAGTCGCTCAGGATCAAGCGCCTTCTCACCAGCCATCATCACGCTCAGCTCGAGGGCTTAAAGAAATTTCCCCCAAGCTCAGCGCCTCCGGGAACATGTGGAAATATTCTCGGATATTGCCTAGGTTACACCTCGATTGTGTCAAGATCACTCGGCGCATAAACAATCATGCCAAGCTTCTTCCTAAACCTCTCCAAGTATTCTTGGAGCCTCCCCTCCATCTCAGGATAAATGTGTGTGAGAACGAGGATCCTCGGTCTCACTTCACTGGCTATCCTCATGAGACCCTCCGCGGACGTATGCTTGCCCTTGAGCCTATCAGCGGGGAATGAGCACTCATGGATTAGGATACTCGTCCCGCGTGCAAGCTCTATAAGCCTTGGGTCGGGCGCTGTGTCGCCGGAATACGTTATCGAGGTTGAGGGGAGGTCTATCCTATACGCGACGCCATTAAAGTGTTCAACGGGCTTGGATCTCAGGATTATGCCGGGTTCAAGCTCCANNACGTCATCCCAAACTTCGTGGATCTCTACTATGTCACGGCAGCCAAGATCCGAGAGATATCCGAAAAGCCTCCGATCGGAAACTANTAGATCAAGCATCTCGCCTATGCCACGGGGGCCGAAGACCCTGAATAATCTCCTACCNGAGAGGGCTTTCAGCTTTATGAATGGCAAGAGGTCAGAAACATGATCCAAGTGGAGATGGGTGATTAAAATTATGCTGATGCTCCCGGGATCCACACCAATCCTCCTAAGCTTCTCTAGGACCCCGGGCCCCATATCGAGGAGAATTCTAAGCCCATTATTGGCCTCAAGCAGTATCCCGGAGGAAAACCTCTGGCTCGTGGGTATTATGGAGCCGGTCCCTAGGAAGATGAGCCTTAGCAGCAGCTACTCCCTCCGAGACAGGATCTCAACCCATGGATTGTCCACGAGGTATGAGGGGAGACNGCCAGCGCGCTTCACCTCGGCACGAGGCATGGGTTCAGCGCGTTCAGATTTCNCCCCAGCCGCGGGTGATACGGGGCCGCNTCTCTCAAGCCTTGCTACCCTCTCAATTATGNCTCGATGATCCTTCTCGAGCCTGTCAAGNCTCGCCTCAAGCTCCTCAATTANCCTTAGGAGCTTCGAGATCTGTTTCTTCAGCTCGATGATCTCTTGTGNGCTGACATGCGTATNCCGTACANGCTCCTCCAGCTTCTGGGGAGCCTCCCTTCTCTCCTTAAACCTCGGCGGAATAATTTCCTCCGCCCCCATCCTATCATAGATTATCAGCCCGAAGCCATGTAGTATCATCACATTATCATCTATCGCCTTGGCATATTTCCGCGGGATAGCTATGCAGACGCCATCGTATCTCGATTTCATCCTCTCTGCGTGGAGAAGGGCGTCTTGGAGGGCGCCCTTACTCGTCAAGGCATCCTCATCAAGTATGCTCACAAGTATCTCCCTGGCTCCATCGGATAATATGAGCCTGCTGGAATATAGTGACTCGGGGTCCCTTCCCCTCTCCACCTCATAGAACCCCTCCTCCTCATAGAATGCCGAGATTACGTCCTCGGGGGTAAGGCGGTTACGCGACATACATCCACCCCTCCATCCTCTCCCATCTCCACTCATAATCATGCGGGACCGCGTATCCATAGACTATGCAGCCCCTCCAGACCGAGTATTTTGGATCCTCGACGATCGAGACGTTGGCCCTCTATCTCCTTCTCGAGCAGTTGTTGTCTCAGCTTCTCATCAGGCCTGACCGCTATCCCCTCAAGGCCCTCCGGCACATCCCAGCTAAAGTTCCCGCCAGAGAGGAGTATCCTAGAGTATAGGTGGGGCTGAAGCTCTATCGAGCATCTCTCGACCGATGTTATCACGGCCTCAGCCATGTCCATCATGCCATAGAAGTATGTGTCCCCGATCTTGATATCACTCGGCTTAGGCATGCCCCTCGCGAAGTAGCTCTGGAAGATCTCATGGCCCGGGTTGAAAATGAACTCGCCTATCAGGAACCTGGTCCACGCCATGTCATCCAATACTATCTTGATCCTCGTTCCCGGGATCTTGAGCGAGACCCTGACCNTCTCNGGGTTGCCCTTCGCATACCTGATGGCCTCGTCTAGGTTCCTCGGGATGAGCCCAATCTTTTCCTTGACCAACCTAACGAAGCTCTCCTCCTTCGCGAGGTCACCATAGCCCGCGTCCTTCAATATCTCCATAGTGAGCGTGTTAGCAGCTCCTCCACCCCGATTAAGCGCTATAACCGCATTCCTCACGGGATACATGGAGATCGGGCATATCTGCGTGTTCCCATGACCTGACTCAACTACAGTGCATGTCGGCGTCTTCTGGGAGATCGCGACCGCGAGGGGCTGCGGGATTATCGTTGCAGCCTTAACAAGAACCCTATCACGATTAAGCTCCCGGAAGATCTCGAAAAGCCTTTCATACATGTATCTGGGCGAGACGATCGAGATGCTAGCGACCACATAGAACCCCTGAAACTCCTCATCAGGCGGGGCAAAGCTCTCAAGAGCATATCTCGTGAGCTCCCTTATGACCCTCCAAGCCCGCTCATCATCCTTTGCTATGACGCCGTTNCGCATCGGGTANACCATCCGCTCCGCCAAGTCCTCCCGCGACTCGAGAAACCTCGGAATATCCTTGCCAACAACGATCTCCCTGTCAACCCCCATTATCCTCGACATGAGGGAGCTTCTATCAATGAAGTACCCCCTGTTCTCGATTACCTCCGGCACCTCTCCTAACGCTATCGGCCCAAACTTGAAGTCGCTCGTCCCGTAATCCAGCCCGAAGACATATTCCCGCTTATACTCCTCACTCATCTAATCCACCCCAACAGCTTACCAATAATCCCCCTCCCGCCCCCCATGCCGAGAATCTTCTCATGAATCCTCAGGGCGGCCCCGGAGTTAACCTCCCTCCAGCCAGCCCTATATGATACTGTGAGGGCGCCATGTTTCGGATAAGCCTCAACCTTAAGCTCCACGCCGGAGAACCTCACCCTAGACCTGTAGACGCCATCTTCCGGAAGCTGTATGCCAAGGTCCCCGGCAGCCGCCTTAATATCCCCACCCCTCAAATGATAATAAACATCCACGTACCAGCACTCCCTAACGAGAAGNTTTAAGAAGCTTCTAAACTCATCGGGCTCCGCAGACTTTACAAGGATCACCACCTCATCCCCTGAGAGGCTGGTAGCCCTAAGCTCGGCCCTAAGTGAGCCCCTCAGAATATTGTTCCCGTCAAGGGTGTAGCTGGCGGCCTTTAATGCCTCTAGAATGCCGTCTATCCCCCGGCTGCCGGGCTGAAGCCTGCAGACAAGCCTGATCTCGCGACTACCGAGCGATCCCCCCGACACCCCTTCTCCGGAAGAGAATATACCTCAGCCATAGGATATATTTTGGGGGGTTGGGTGAAAGTGCAACTCTACTCGACGAAGTCCGAGATCTCCGGTATCTTCGGCGGCAAGCCCTTCCGCTTCCTGATCTCTTGGATTACCTTGTCCTTTAAGGATGCTGGGACGGGCTTCCATGCATAGAACTCGGTCGCCCAGAATGCCTTGCCCATGGTCGCGCTTCTTATCACCTCGCTCAGGTCGAATGTCTCGGCGGCGGGTATCTCGCCCGTTACCACGGTTATGTACTCCTGCTGCGCGACATTTAGTATCCTGCCTCTCTTGCTTGTTATGACGGATGTCACGGCTCCAAGCAGGTCTGAGGTAACCTTCACCTCGATTTTCAAGACGGGCTCTAGGAGGATTGGGTCGGCGCTTAGAATGCTGGCGTAGAGCGATCTCCTAGTGGCTGGGACTATCTGGGCATACCCCCTGTGAACGGGGTCCTCATGGAGCTCCGCATTCACCAGGATTGCCTTGATTCCCCTCATGGGCTCCTCGGCCAGCGGCCCCCGCTCCATAACATCTTGGAAGCCGGCGATTATGAGGGCTTTCGATTCATGAAGATACTGTACTCCCTTTGTCATGTCAACGAGGATATTGCCTCTCGGGTCTATGCACCAGACATTCCGGGCCATGTCAGCATCCCATCCATGGTCCCTTAGTATCTTCGCGACCTGCTTCCGATCCATTTCCTCGAAGATCTCGCCTTTTCTGATGAGCTCGATTATCTCGGGCTCGAGGGGCTCGACTTGGAGATAGATCCTGTTATGCTTGTTGGGCGACTTGCCCTCGAATATCTTGCCCTTCTTCGAGACCGTCTCCCTGTATAGTATTATTGGCTTGCTTGCGACCACCTCTATCCCGGCCTTCGCTATCCACGTGAGGGCTATCTCAAGNTGGAGCGTCCCCATGCCGCTTATCAGGTATTCACCGGTNTCCGGCCTCACGGTNGTGACCAGAGTCGGATCCTCGATCGAGAGCTTGTTCAAGAAGTCNACGAGCTTCGGCAGATCCCTNCTATTCTTTGGCTCGACGGAGATCGTGACAACAGGTTCTGAAACATACTTCAGGGACTCGAATGGAACCATGTCGACTATNGAGAGCGTATCTCCCGCCCTTGCCTCATCGATTCCGAGCAGGGCGGGTATGTTCCCGGCTGGCAGGCTTCCGACAATTTCCCGGTTCGGGCCCATATAGACCGTTACCTGCTGAATCCTCTTTGAGATGTTTCTGCCGACTATCTTAATGATATCCCCCTCCTTGACCGTGCCGCTGAAGAGCCTCCCGGTGGCAACAACACCCGCNTGGGGATCGACCTTGACATCGGTGACTATCATANCCGGCGGCCCGTTCTCATCGCAGTTCAGCATAGCCTGCCCAACCTCGCTATCAATATCACCCTTCCAGATCTTCGGTATCCTATACTTCTGCGCCACATGCGGCGGCGGGTGATGATTTATGACCATCTCGAGTATTGCCTCATGGAGCGGCGCATTCTCCTGAAGCCAGGCAATATCATTATTCTGGAAGGCCTTCATGACATCGCTGAATTTTATTCCCTTCTTCTGGGCCTGGGGCACCGTGAAGCCCCATCTATCCTTAGCGCTCCCGATTGCAACAGTCCCATTCTGGAAACTAACCTTCCACTTATCCCGGTACTCCGGCTCCGCATACATCTCNATGAGCCTATTCACCTCNGTCACTATCCTAGCCAAAGTCTCCTGGATCTTCTCCGGCGTGAGCCTGAGCTCCTTGATCAGCCTATCAACCTTGTTTATGTAGAGGACCGGCCTAACCCTCTCCTCGAGAGCCTGCCTGACAACGGTCTCCGTCTGGGTCATAACGCCCTCAACAGCGTCCACTACCACTATCGCCCCATCAATCGCCCTGAGAGCCCGTGTAACCCTACCACTGAAATCCACGTGACCCGGGGTATCGATCATGTTGATGATATATGGCTTGCCATCCATCTCATAGTAGAGGGATATGTTAGCAGCCTTGATCGTCATCTGCCTCTGCTGCTCCTCCTCCAAATAGTCTAATGCAAGAGCCTTACCCGCAAGTGTNGGCGAGAGAAGACCAGCAGCAGCGAGCAGGCTATCCGTAGTCGTAGTCTTACCATGGTCAACATGAGCAATAGTACCTATGTTACGGATGCAATCCTTCTGCCTAAGGATCTCCAGCACNTCACTTATCCTCTTAACCCTCGGCATGAGCGCCCTCTCCCAACGCACACCCCCAAAAGACTCCTTAATATATTATGCCCAACAAACCCCTCACAAACTACCCCAAACACCCCCAAGCCAAAAACCCCAACAGGTCCCTTCAAAACCCTCTCAAACCACAGCCTCCCACATGCGCGGCCCGCTTCCACGAAGAGGATTATTAGATGTTAAAGGTTTACTGTTTAAGAAAAACCTTTAACCATAAACGGTAAACATCATTAAACTAGAATAATTTACAAAATAGTATGGCAAAACAACGTAATTCCGTTTAAACGGGATTAATGTTCCAAGCGTACGACACCCCACCCGATTTGAAACAATTTTCTAGGCTTAGCTAGTTCGAGCCTCCCTTGATTTTATAAGGGTGGAAGGGATTAAGGGGGTTTCTGGGCTCTTTTACAACGTTAATCCCGTTTAAACGGAATTAGTTCGTCCATTAATAATCCCGTATTTATTGGATTGCACTATAAGTCGGGATTAGTATCGTTTTAAGGTAAAATTTTTATGTTAAACGTTTAACGGTTAATCACATGACCCGGAGTAATAAAGGTGGCGATGAGGGTGTAAGTGAGGGAGGTGGGGGGAAGAGGCGTTCGGGGAGAGCTGAGAAAGTTGATGAGAAGCTTTTCAAGGAGGCTGTTAGGAGGGCTTTAAGCCAGCCTAGGCTGGCGTTTTACTCGCCTGTTGCTAGCTGTGTCTTGAATTATTGGAAGAGCGCTGTGCCTAGGTTTAGTATAAGCGAGTTCTTAGCCAGGGTTATTGAGAGGGAGATTGCTAAGGCTTGGCCAAGGCTTTATGAGAGGGCTGAGAGGGAGCTGAGGAAAAAGTCAGGTGGAAAGAGGTAGAGGCGGGATGCTCAGGATCAGGCCAGAGTGCCTCCCCTGTACATTCTCGACGGGCATTAGGATGGTTAAGATCGCCACAGGCGACTTGGGGCTTCAGCGCCTGACAGCCCAAGAGATCGCNAGCCGGTTAAGTGAGGTTACTTGGGAGGAGGCACCTCTTGACCTATCCTACGTAATCCAGCGTGTTATCGCGGATATAACTGGCGTCAAGGACCCATATCGGGAGATTAAGAGGAAGAGTAACCTGGCTATNATAAGGCGTTATGNGGAGCTTAGGGCGAGGATTAGGAATGCAGCCGATCCATTAGAGGCCGCTGTGAAGCTTGCTATAGCCGGTAACATCATAGATTTCGGGCCATATGCTGAGGTTGATNTCGATCAACCCTTCAAGAAGATCTCCGATGATCTCGCGGTAAATGATTTTCCAGCTTTCAGGAGGAGCGTAATGGAATCGAGATCCTTACTCTACTTCCTCGACAATGCTGGTGAGATCGTGTTCGATAAGCTTCTCATCGAGACTATGATTGATGTTAGGGGAAGGTTTTTCGATAAGGTTGGGCTNGTTGTTAAGGAGGCCCCGCTAGTAAATGATGCCACACTGGAGGATGCTGAGGAGATCGGGCTAACCGAGATCCAGAATGCGTCTATAATGCTTGTCGGTAATGGGCATGGAAGCGCCCCTAGCTTTAGGAGCCGTGAGGTTGAGAGCTGGATAAACCATTATGATCTCGTGATTTTTAAGGGCCAAGCTAATTTCGAGATCTTCGAGGATAAGCGCGGTTTCTTCATGCTAATCGTCAAGTGTCCCGTCATCGCCGAGGCCCTAGGAGTCAAAGTGGGCGATATGGTCCTGAAGTATTCAGCTCGTGAAAAAATGTAGAAATAGCGGATGTACTAGCCCTTGCAGTTAGATCCGAATATGGGTTTTCTTGGAGCGCTTCCGAGACTGCTTCTTTTTGAGCGTGGCGGGGTCGAAAAGCTCCCTGACATAATCTCAGAGCTGGGATTGAGCGGTAGCTGCATGCTTGTTACCGGTAGGAAGTTTGCGAGAAGCTCGGGTTACTTGGATAAGCTCAGAGGACTTCTTGAATCCGCTGGCGTAGGTAAGATCATAATTTTCGATAGGGTTGAGCCGAACCCATCGGCAAGCATCATCGATGATGGTGGAAGGATTGCGGCCGAGCATGGAATAGATTTCCTAGTAGGATTTGGAGGAGGAAGTGCCCTAGATACCGCTAAGGGGATAGCTGTAGTGGCAACCGGGGGTGGAAGCATCACCAACTACTTTTATCCTGTTGAGGTAAAACACTCCACCCTGCCGATAATAGCTATTCCAACCACCTGCGGAACCGGAAGCGAGGTGACAAAATACGCGGTTATAAGCCATGGATATAGGAAGAACGTGGTCTTGGGCAACGGCCTAGTACCAATCGCCGCAATGCTGGATGCGGAGGTTCTCAGATATCTTCCAAAGGAGATTCTCGCTCACACCGCGTTCGACGCCCTATCACATGCTATTGAATCATATTTCCATGTCAGATCAAACGAATTAACTCAAATGTTCTCGGCTGAGGCAATGGGGACTATCCTTGAAAACTTCATGCAAGCCTATGATGGGGATCTCGATAGAAGAGAGAAGCTGCTTTACGCCAGCATGGTCGCGGGCCTAGCAATAAACTTCTCGGGAACAGTAGTGGTTCATGGGCTTGGATACTACTTGACTGAAAAATACAATGTCCCGCACGGCCTGGCTAATGCCCTCTTCTTACCCCAACTCATAGAATACTCGCTGGAGAAAATGCCTGGGAAATTGATTATGCTCTGTAGCAAGCTTGGAATGGCATCAGACGATCCATATGCATGCGCAAGAATGATTTTGCAGAAACTGGATGAGTTGCGCCGTTATGCCGGATTACCCTCGAGCCTACGTGAGATGGGAGTCCCAGAAACTGAGCTTGAGAAGCTGGTTGATGAGGGGCTATCATATAGGAGGAATATCGAGAACTGCATAGTCCCTCCAAACAGGGAGGATGTTGAGCGCATGGTTAGAAGTGCTTTCAAGGGGGCTTATGCATGATTAACCCTAGAAATAGTCTTAGGGACATTATTCGTGACGCCCTCCTGAAAGGACATGAAGCCTTGGTAGAATGCATGAGAAATGGGTTGACTGGAGTGGAGGGCAAGGGGAGCTTCGGGGACTATTCTCATCAATTTGATCTAGCAACTGAGAAGGCTATCATAGACTATGTGAGGAGGGCTTTTGATGAGAAGGCCTATATAATTTCTGAGGAAGCTGGGGAGATTAGATGCAATAATCCGGAGCTTTACGTGTTAATAGATCCAGTTGATGGGTCTAATAATGTTGCTAATGGGGTCATGTTTTGTGCGTCCGTAATCCTGATATCTAAAAGCCCATATTTATCAGGTGCTCTCGCAGCCGGGATAATAGATCATTCTTCGGGGAAGATTTACCTAGGTGATGAGAATGGGGTCAGCATTATTGGCGGTCATCTAAAGCTTAGAAGGAATAATCTCTCAAATGCATTTGTATTCTTGGATTTGGCAAGTTTGATGAAGGATATTGAGGACTCTTATAATCCGACGGAGTTGAGCCTTAAATTGGTCAGGAAGGCGAAGAATACGAGGTTCTTCGCCGCGGCAAGCNTAGAGATAGCGCATATCTTGGAGGGGAAGGCTGACGCGTATGCCTGCTTCGCTAAGGATCTCAAGATCATGGATTTTGCTGCGTCAGTATGTTTATTGAGGTGGGCTGGAGGGGCCTACAAGATTCTCGGGGATGAGGACCCATCGCTGCTGGATACTAGGAGATATGGNGTGGTCGCTGCCTCGAGTAAGGAGCTGCTTGGCGAGATACTGGCTCTATGGTATTAACGCTTATATTTGCGCATTATTGGAAGTGCTTCCAATGAAGCCGAAGGTGTATGTTACTCGAAGGATTCCGGAGATAGGGCTGAAGATACTAAGGGAGCACTGCGAGGTCATGTATAGGGATGAGCTCCCACCACCGGCTAGGGATGAGCTCCTCAAGGCTGTCGAGGATGTTGATGCGGTCTATTGCACGTTGAACGAGACCATTGATAAGGAGCTGATAGATAGGGCTAAGAGTCTCAAGGTTGTTGGAACAATGAGTGTTGGCGTGGATCATATCGATGTTGAATATGCCACGAAGAAGGGGATATACATTGTCTATACTCCNGGGGTCTTGACTGAGACCGTGGCGGATCATACTTGGGCGCTTCTGTTAGCGGTTGCTAGAAGGATTGTCGAGGCGGATTCTTATGTGAGGAAGGGTGAGTGGAAGATACCATTCGCGCCCACCATGATGCTAGGACANGATGTTTATGGCAAGGTTCTCGGGATAATTGGCCTTGGCAGGATTGGGCAGGCGGTNGCGAGAAGGGCCAAGGGCTTCAACATGAGGATCCTATANTATGACGTCGTTCGGAGGGANGNTCTCGAGAAAGAGCTTGGCGTGGAGTATGCGCCGCTCGAGAGGCTTTTAATGGAATCAGATTACGTGTCGATACATGTTCCATTGACTCNNGAGACTAGGGGGCTCATTGGCGAGAAGGAGTTGAGGCTCATGAAGAGAACTGCTATTTTAGTGAATACGTCCCGCGGCCCGGTTGTTGATCAAAAGGCGCTTTTCAGGGCTTTGAAGGAGAGATGGATCGCCGGCGCTGGGCTTGATGTCTTTGAGAAGGAGCCGATAGACCCTAACGACCCACTGCTAAGGCTTGAGAATGTCGTCGTCACACCTCATATCGGGAG
>JGI24721J26819_10005170_pt1 | contig 13134 bp, 12 predicted proteins | sample YelNatPaOPGAMG01_FD_26819 | JGI IMG/M metagenome (IMG submission 26819)
TTTGGAACTACAGCGCTTTTCCTGGGATTTTCTTCCGGGGCCTTTTGCTCAGTTGTCGGAACTTGGGAGGTATCTGGCACTCTCACCGTCAAAGTCACGATAGGTGGGCACTCCGAGACTGACACCATTCCCTTTGAGGATAGCTTCACATTTTCCTCGGACGGTGATTTCTACTCCTTGGATATGGAGGGGACCTGGGTTCAGAGGAAGAGGAAGTTCTGGGTCAATATAGACACTGAGGAGCTTGAATACTTCTTCGAAGATTTCATCGAGGAGTTGGATTATGAAGCTGAGTTCACGGTGACCAAGAGTGTCTTCAGCGGAAATGAGAGCAAGAATGGCTCGACGATAAGCGGCAGGATTTCACTGGCCATGACTTTTTACATCTACGACGAGGATGACGAGGATGAGGATGACGAAGATTACGATCTGGAAGCTAAAGGGGCTAGGAAGGGCAAGGTCAGTGCAGTAGCTACTTTCAGAGGAACTAGAAGATCGGAATCGTCTCAGGGATCTGAGAAGAAGGTGGGATTCCAAGAGGTGCTTTACAAGAGCCTTTTCGATGGGTTCGCTGGAATGCTCGGGAGGGAAAAAGGCATTGAGGAGAGGTGACTGAGAGGATATCCGTTCCGACCCGTCGTAACAGTTGACGAGAAAACAGAAAGGATCTTCAGACAGGTGGCCTGAGCAGAGGAGTTTCTGAGGGTCCTGGGTTAGAGGCTCCAGAAGAAGAAGCACGAGGGGAAGCCGGCTCTGAGAATAGGGTTCGTGTNATCGAGGGGGGATTGCGCCTCGAGGCCACTTGTACCTGTAAGCACTGGGATTGTGGGTAGGAAGGGAGGACCCTCTCCTTCCCGGGAGCGATTTTTTGAGGGAAGCTCTCTCCTTTTTTCCCGATCAAATGGGAATTTGGGNATNACACCTGCCCGCTTGCATGAGAAGTGACCCAAATAACCGAGATCACAGAAGGCCTGCAGAGACTCTGTCCCTGCCTGTAAGGAGAAACTCTGTCGAGGATGGGCCACGCTTCGGTCGATGGTTGTACGAATCCTAGCATTCATAGTCGCGATTAAGCAAATTGACAGCTGCGATCTAGCAGGCTAGAATATCCTCNATTGCAAGTCCTTTATCCCCAGTCGACACTGGCTGGGTGTCCACAACTCGGAGGAGGCATGCCAGATGGGATCCGACTACACACAGATGTGGGAAGAGCTAGGTCTGGACTTGGAGGCGCACGATGCCCTTCTCAAAGTCCTCGGTAAGTTCTACGGAGATATCTACCTTTCTCAGAAAGGGAGGCTCAGAGGGGCCGAATACCTCGACTTCGTCCTTTCGGAGGTGCACGGCCTCAGGATAAAGGAACTTCAGGAGGCCAAAGCTCGAGGCAAGAAAGTAGTCGGGACCTTCTGCATCTTCGTTCCGGAAGAGCTCATCTGGGCGGCAGGAGGAATATGTGTGGGACTTTGTGCGGGTGCGGACATCGGTCGAGAGGCAGCCGAGAGAGTCCTTCCTAGAAATACTTGTGCCTTGATCAAGTCATTTATGGGCTTCAAGCTGGCGAGACTCTGCCCGTTTTTTGAATCTTGCGATTTGGTGATAGGAGAGACCACTTGCGATGGAAAGAAAAAGGCTTACGAGCTTTTGGGAGAATTTGGCCCTGTATACGTGATGGAGATTCCCCAGATGAAAGAGGCTCGGGACAGAATCCTCTGGAAGGAGGAGGTCTTGAGGCTCAAGGACCGCGTGGAAGAGCTAACAGGAAACAAAATCACTGCTGATTCTCTATCTGATGCGATCAGGATGCTCAATGCCAGAAGGCGAGTTCTTCAAAGGCTCGATTCTTTGAGGAAGGCCATTCCAACTCCCATCTCCGGTCGAGACGCTCTCCTTGTCAACCAAATCTCTTTCTACGACGATCCCCAGCGTTTTACCCAGAAAATAGGGGAACTTTGCGATGAACTGGAAGGCCGGGTAGCCAGAGGTGAGGGGGTGGTTCCCGAGGACACCCGTAGGATAATGCTTTCTGGGTGTCCCATGGCTGTGCCCAACTGGAAGCTACCTTATATCGTGGAATCGAGTGGAGCAGTGATAGTGGGCGAGGAGTCGTGCATTGGAGTGAGGAATACACGGGATCTCGTCTCAGAAAAAGGGAAAAACATGGAAGGGATGATAGAGTCCATAGTGGACCGTTACATGAAGATAGACTGTGCGTGCTTCACTCCCAACAACGAACGAATCGAGAACGTGGTGAAGATGGCAAAGGATCTGAAAGTGGATGGAGTGATCCACTATTCCCTCCAGTTTTGCGACCCATATACCATAGAGGCCTTCAAGGTGGAGAGAGCTCTGGAGAAAGAGGGAATCCCTGTGCTCAGGATCGAGACGGATTACTCCATGGAAGATGTGGAGATCCTCAAGAATCGTGTTGAGGCCTTCATAGGGACTCTAGGGAAATGAGAGTGGTTGGGCTGGATGTCGGCTCGAGGAGTGTGAAGCTCGTAGTGATGGATGAATGCGGGAGAATCGTCGATGTTCGGCTCGCAGATACGACCTTCGACCCCTCAAAGCAATGTCTGGCTTTGATCGAAGGGTTAAAGGTCGACAGGATCCAGGCGACAGGCTACGGACGCCACCTCATGGGAAAGATTCTGCAGGCCTCCGTGGTTCCAGAGATATTGGCTCATGCCAGGGCAGTCCATCACATGTTTCCCAACGCAAAGGGTGTCTTGGACATCGGAGGTCAAGACACCAAGTGCATCGCATTGGGTGATGGCGGCAGGGTGATAAAGTTCGAGATGAATGATCGCTGCGCTGCTGGGACTGGGAAATTTCTAGAGATAATGGCTGGGGCCTTCGGTATGGGGATCGAGAAATTTGGGGCCTTCGCCCTCGAGGCAGACGAAGCCTCGAACATTTCCAGCATGTGCACAGTCTTTGCAGAGAGCGAGGCAACCTCCCTCATGGCGAGAGGGGAAAGGCCATCTAGAATCGCCCTCGGCCTTCACGTCGCTGTGGCCAGGAGAGCCTTGAGCATGGTTCGAAGGGTCTCCCCAGCGATGCCCATAGCCTTCACGGGAGGAGTAGCACTCAACCCCTGCATGAGGAAGTTGCTGGCCGAGGAGCTCGAGGATCAGATACTCATTCCTTCTCACCCCCAACTTATGGGAGCAATTGGGGCAGCCCTGCTCCTTCTGGACAAGATCGCCAGCGGCGAGCGCGGTGCAGACATGTGTTCGGGGAGGGGGGCGGAAGAACGTGGGAGTAGAGCGTGAGGCCGGTGAAGGGAGCCGGTGCTCCCCGCGGGCTGCAAACCCGTTTGGGGATGGCTGACAACCATCCTGCTGCGTTCGACTCGCAGGCCGGCCTCCAGGCCCTGCGACGATGAAGAGGCTCATGGACCACCCGAAGAGAGGCCAGGATACGAAGGGGCCAATCCAGATTGCCGAGTTCCGATGAGGAGGTGGAAATGAAAGGCAATGTTCTCGCGACTCGATGGGGAATAGTTCTTGTAGGGGCCTCCATAGGGGTTATCGCTCCCCTGCTCCAGAAACTGGGTAACCCAGCCAACATGGGCATATGTGTTGCTTGCATGGAAAGGGACATAGCAGGCGCCCTCGGCCTTCATCNGGCTGGGGTGGTCCAGTACCTCAGGCCAGAGATCCTGGGGTTCGTGCTCGGAGCATTCTTGGCAGCTGTCCTCTTCAAGGAGTTCAGGCCAAGGGGAGGCTCNGCTCCGGTCGCCCGATTCTTCCTGGGAATGTGCGCCATGATAGGAGCCCTGGTATTCCTGGGCTGCCCTTGGAGGGCCTTGCTGAGACTGGCCGGAGGGGATGGCAATGCCATCTTGGGATTGGCAGGGCTTGCAACGGGGATATGGATCGGCACGCTCTTCTTCAGAGGGGGTTATTCCCTCGGACGAAGCTCCCCCCAGAGCAAGTCAGTGGGGCTCATGATCCCCCTCCTCATGGCTGGGCTTCTCGTGCTGAGGCTCGCCTATCCTCCAGTTGAGGGCCAGGCTGCAAGCGGGATCCTTTTCTACAGTCTCCAAGGGCCAGGGGCAGCGAGGGCTCCCCTATTGGTCTCCCTAGCTGCTGGATTGATAATCGGAGTTCTTGCTCAGAGGAGTCGATTCTGCACCATGGGGGGTATCAGGGACCTGATCCTCTTTCGGCAATTGCATCTGTTTTCGGGGATGGTGGCCCTGGTTGTTGTGGCATGGGTGGTCAATCTGATCCTGGGGCAATTCCATCCCGGCTTCGAGAAGCAGCCCGTGGCCCACTCCCAGCACCTCTGGAATTTCTGTGGGATGATGGTTGCGGGTCTCGCCTTTGCCCTGGCCGGGGGCTGCCCGGGAAGGCAACTCTTCATGGCAGGAGAGGGGGATAACGATGCGGGGGTATTCGTGCTGGGAATGATAATAGGGGCAGCTATTGCCCACAATTTCGGTCTGGCTAGCTCGCCTCAGGGTGTAGGCCCCAATGGGATTGCAGGTCTGGCAGTTGCAATGGGGATATGCCTTTTCATTGGCCTTACCAATTTGAGACGATCCTGAAGGGAGGTGTTGGGATATGGCGGACAAAACTATAGATGCCAGGGGTCTTTCGTGTCCACAGCCAGTCCTCCTGGTGATGGAAAACATGAAGAAGCTGGCTAAGGGCACCCTGGAGGTCCTAGTTGACACGGATACGAGCCGAGAGAATGTCTCGAGGGCAGCTCGCATGGAGGGATGGGAGGTGGCCCAGGAGGAGAAGACTGAGGACGGCTACAGGATGATTCTGGAGAAAAAGAATTGAGGTTTTGGCGAAAAGGCAAGGAGACGAAGCAAAAGGCTCCCCAACACGAAGGGGGGATGGGGAAGGGTATCCTGGTCTTCAGGAGCACGACAGAAGTCATCCGGGCGGAGAGGCTCCTCAGGGCAAAGGGAAAGGAAGTGAGGGTCATGGGCCCCCCACCGGAGATTCAGACAGGATGCGACATGGTCATAGAGTATCCCCTCATGTCGCAACTCGAGATCCTGAGGATTCTCAGAGAGGCCAAACTCGAGCCTCTGGAAGCTGTGCCTGTGGACAGTCCTCTTTTGGCGCCTGTCGGGCTCTTCCATGTGAAGGAGCTGGGCGGATATATCATGGTGAGGGCAGCTAACATGAAAATCACTGTGGAGAAGTCTACGGGCATGATAGTCAACGTCTCGGGAGGAGGTTGTCCAGATGTGCCCTATCTGGCTCAAGAGCTCGTGGGCAAGACACTCAAGGATGCCCCCCAACCCCTGGAACTGGGTCACACCCTCTGCGGCTATGCCCTCCAGCTCGCTTACGAGGAGGCCATGAGAATATGCTCGCAGTAGTGGGCACGGTTCCAGACCCATCCATTCCCGTCCTGGATGGCCAGGCCACCATCGAGGGAGATGAGATCGTCGTCGGGGGAAAGAGGCTCAGGGTGGGAAGGGGAACAACGGCCTTGCTCGCAGCTGCCATAAAGGTGGCAATCCTGATGGACCAGCCAATGCCCCACGCGTACCTCGCAGGGGATATCGGGACAGGGGAGGGGAGCTTGAGACTCTATGCGTATTTGACGGAGAAGCTCCCCCACGGAAAATTTCGGGCTATCGCCTTTCACTACATCCTCCCCGATGTGGACTGGCACAACAAGGTGCTTCTGGCACTCGATGCCATGGAGCCGAGGCCGCTCCTCCTCGCTGATGCTGGTTGGATGTACGTGGCCAAGATGAGTGGACAGGCTCCCTCGTACGACCTCTTCACTCCTGATGCTGGCGAGCTCGCATTCCTTGCCGATGAAAAGGCCCCTCACCCCTTTTACACGAGGGGCTTCCTCCTCAAGGAAGAGAATCGGGTGCCGGAGCTCATCGAGAGGGCTTACAGAAACGAGGACGCCTCCCGTTGCATTCTCGTGAAAGGGACCAGGGACTTCGTGGCCACGAGGCATGGGATCCACGCAACCATAGATGGTCCCACTGTGGAGGCCATGGAGGCCATAGGAGGCACCGGGGATACCCTCTCGGGCATGGCTGCAGCCCTCGTGGCCTCGGGCAAGGACTTGCTCCATGCGGCTCAAATTGCGGCCGAGGCCAACAGGGTTGCTGGCGTGCTGACCCGAGCCACCCCAGCAACTCAGATCCACGAGATAATAGGGAACCTGCCCAGAGCCCTGGGGGAAGTCTTGGGATCGTCTCGGTAGGACCCCCGAGTCCAGGGAATCCANNCTGGGTTCGTCTCCGTGAAGCCCGAGGGCCTCTTGCGGAAGGCAAAAGAGTTGGGAGGCGAGGGGGCCTCTCGGCCCCCTCTGGAGGAGGAAGGTGCGAAGAAAACCTTCCGGGTCTTTTCCGAGTTCAGAACTTGAAAGAGGCACCGAACATCCCGTTTATGCCGGGCATGGGATAATCTTTCTTGTATTGGTAGTCGTAGTCGAGGAGGTTCTCGCCATAAGCGAATACCTCCCCTTTGATCCTCGATTTTGGAACCCGAAACTCGTAGCTCAGCTTTCCATTGAGGAGTAAGAAGGAATCCACTTCCACCCTCGATCCTGGATANCTNGGATTCACGGTGTTGTAGGAGTCGAAGTAAGCGAAGTCCACTGCTATTTTGAAATTCTCGAGAAATCTGTAGGTCGCCCCGGCGCTCATGCTCCAGGTAGGAGCGAAGGGAAGGTCCTCGGGATCCCTGGTCAAATGGGTCGCTCCCACAAAAAACGCTAGATTCGCCAGAGGAGTGAAAGTCAAAGTGGTCTCTATGCCCCTCGTCTCGAATTTCTCTATGTTCTCGAAGTGGGCAGGAGGAGGCGGGGGCGCAACGAATATGAACCTGTCTCTTCCCTTGTCCCTGAAGGCCGTGAAGTCCCATCTCACATTGGGGTGGAGTTGAATGGCTAGCCCCAACTCCACATGATCCACCTTCTCCGCCTTGAGATTCTTCCAAAGCTTGTTTCCACCCCAAAAAAGATCGGAAGACACAACGACATTCACTCCAGGATAGTTCACGCCCCGCGATGCCATGGCGTGAAACTGAAGCAATTTTTCCCACTGAAGGACCATGCCTACCTGGGGAGCGAACTCGTCGGAGAAATCGCTGTGGGTGAAATACCTGAAGCCCGCTGAAGGTATCCAACTCCACCCTTCCCCCAACTCCACCTTCTGGTTCACCCCCAGGTAAGGGGACCAGATCCTGAAGGTCTCCCTATCCCTCTCCAAGAGGGTCAATGGGCCCACCTGTCTGACCCTGCCACCGAGGTAGTCCAGGTCCACTCCCGAGAGGATCTCTCCACCTGGCCACAATCTCCAGGTCTCCCTGGCCCTCAAGCCGTAGGTCTGATAGTCGGTCAAGGTATCGAAAAGACGGCCCAATCGGTCCCTCTGATCAGCCCAGTCTATATGGCCATCGTTTATGTAGAGCTTAAGATGCCCTTCTGCCACGGAATATTTGTTGGAGATGGTCACGATGCCCAGGTAATCATCCACATTGAATCTCCCCTGAGCCTCCATTGGCCTCCCAACAGGGCCTGGATCCCTTGCCCAGTTGTCGGTCCTGTTGAAGGTGGCACTCACGTCCCAGTTACTTCCCAACTCGTAGCCCATCCGGCCAAAGTACTCCTGGAGCTCTCCATCAGCCTTATCCCTGTGGCCATCGGAACGGCGATAGCTCTGGACCAAGTAATAGTCGAGACCGTCTATCTTTCCTCCATGTTCTGCCACCTCTATCTTGGTGTTGAAAGTCCCGTATGCTCCCATGATCCTGGAGGTAAAACCCTCCTGGGTCATCCTCTTGGGGATGAGATCCACTGCAGCGAAGCCCATGTTACCGAAGTATAGGGGTTGGGCGCCCTTGAACACTTCGATCCTGGAGATGGGGTCGATGCTCAGGACGTCCATCAATGGGTGAGTCCACACTCCCACTACCTTGGGAACTCCATCGAAAAGGGTCTGGATCTCAGCACCAGGCCTCGATGAGCCCATGGAACGTATGAAAATGGAGCCCCCAGCTCCGCCCCCGAAGCTCCCAACAGGATTGTGTCGAGAAATAACGACACCAGGCGTCATCCGAAGGGCCGAGGGCAGATCCTGGGCATTGAGGTCCGAGATCTGCTCCTCGCTCACAACGGTCACCTGGCCCCCATAGCGATTCACCGTATTGCCCTCGGTTATGGGTGTTGCGACAACCACAACCTCTTCCAAAGCCACCTCTTCCGCCTCGCAAAGGCCAGAGGTCAATAAAACACCCGCAGCTACGATCCCCCACAAGGCCTTCCCTCTAAGTGGCTTCGCCATCTCTTCACCTCCCAAATCCGAAATGAACCCATAGAGGGGTCCCCAAGCTCCCAGTTCTCTGAGAAAACAAAAAGAGCCACAAGGCCGCTTCTTGCGACAAAGGGCCTTCGTGGCTCCTCGTAATTCCGGGATCTATCTAGCCTTTGCGGGGTTCCACTACCCCTCTTTCTGGGGCCGGATTCTATCTGAGGGGCCCCCTAGTTGTCAAGGGCGTGAATGAAACTCCCCTCAAAAGGCCATGGATCCCTATCCTTTCTCCGAGAGAGGATCCGGGAAGATCCCCTTCTCCTGGTCAAAGGCGAGGGCCCTTTCCCTAGGTGTGTAAACCTTCGAGGCTCGGGCCCACAGGCCCCTGTTTCCTGAGATATGTGCCGCTTCAGATGGGAAGCCAGTCGGAAAAGAGATTGTCCTTCTGCGGGAACTGGTCTTTACAAGGGTGTCATGGAGAAGGTTAGAGGCGAGTATTCCCCCTTCGCTTTTGTGATCTGAGGGCCCATAATCCCTCAATTACGGGCCCAAGCAGGCAAAGGGCAAGCCATCCCACAGGATGAAGGTATCTCACAATGGGATCCACTGATAAGGCCGCTACAGCGAAGATGCAAGAAGAGAGGGAGACCAAGAGGACAAGGGCTGTTGAAGCAGCATGCCCCCTCACAAAGATCAACCCCATGGCCCCCAATGCAGGAGAGAGGAGCAAAAACCAGTACCAGATGAGGGCTTTCTCGTAGTACCTTCTCGTAAAGGTCCAAGGCTGCCTTTCTGCCCTCGGGATCGAATACCTCTCTCCGTGTGTGTCCAAAAAGTCCTTGTAGAAGGTGACCTGGTCCACTGCGAGATCTTCCCTTATCTTCTCCTTGAGCAATTCAGCTCTGAAGTAATCTCCGAAGCTTTGAACCCACAATCGAACGACCCCCAGAGGGTCGCGCTTGAAGGCATTGAGGGCCGTTGCCTGTGCGGACCTGTTGCCCTCTGGCCCTGGCAGATGGGTTCGAATCCTATCTATGAGGGCACCATATTCCCAAAGTTGGTTGGCACGCTTGTTTCTATCCTTCAGGTCATATGGGAGTTGATGGAAGATCTTGGACCTCAGTTCCTCGTGGGGAAAATCCTCGGGCTGCACAACAGGCGCCCAGGCAGCCAGCAAAAAGTAGCCGCCTGCTGCATTGTACCCGGGCGGGCTTCCCGACAAAAGGGAAAAGCACCTCTTGTATCCCTCATGCATGGCGAGCATGAGGCCAAGGGAAAGAAACAAATGAATGGAGCACCCGAGAATCCCCTCCCGAGCCCTCGCATTAGAGAATCGGTGGATCAACCCGGCGTCTGATGAGGAATCTTTCTTGGCCCCTGGTCCGAAAAATGCGAGGATGGGCGCAAGGAAAGAATTGACCCATGTGAGGGGGAGGAAGCTTATGCGAAGGCTAATCAGGCGGTTCCAAGAAGGTGTGCGAGAAAAAGGATCGAAAGGCTCCGTCCCTTCAAGTAACGGAGAATTGCCAAAACATAAAGTGCCAAGAAGGTCAAAGAGAGGGTTTCGGCCATCACATAACGCTCGTAGAGAACTTGGATGGGTTCCAATGCGCAGGAGATACCCAATGGGTAAGCTACTGATGGACGGAGAGCCAGGTGTTTGCTGAGGATGTGTGCGAAGATGGCGCACGAGATAACACTTGCCAACATCTGACAGGCCATGAGAGGCCATAGGGTGCTNGAGATCCACGTAGTGGCCTTTATGAAGAATCCATATGTGAAAGACCTATCCTGTGGGATCAAGTTGTGGGCCGCGGTCTCCAGGTACCACCCGGAATCACCGAAAAAGAACTTGGGGACCGGATCCAGGGCGAAGATAACAATTTTGATAAAGAAGATGGCCAAAACAAAGGAGCCCAATGGCCTCTCGAGCCTCATACCCATCCTTCGACACTTTCTATTCCGCAAGTGGGTGGAAAAGATTTATGTGCAAACTCGAGCCTCATCTGGCCCTTAGGCCCATGAGGCCAAAGAGAAAACTGTGAGAGACAACCTCCAGTCCAATGGCTATCAAGGTGAAAGACGCAATCGTACCCTTTAGTCTTTCCCAATGAAAATTGTCGGAGGCGACCAGTTCTTCCCCCATGATCACCTCTGAGCCCAATATGGCCAGGCCCAGAAGGAATATGCCGAGTCCCACCAAGAGACCTATTTCCATCTTCGCCCTCTGGAGAAACCTTTCTGTCTTGTCATCCTTGGGGAAAAGCCTCTCGCGCACCCCAAGGACCTTAGCGAAAAGGCCCATAAGTATTAGCTCGAAACCCAAAACTGTGCTCANGGAAAGCCCCACCAAAGCGCCCAAATCTGAGACCACGTCTCCGAAGGTCAGAGAACTCCCCATGAGGAGTGCTCCCAGCAAGCCTCCTCCGATGACCATGACGAGGCCTGGTAACAGGAAGAGCCATCTGGGGCTATAGAGGAGGAGGAAGCGCAGATGCCTCCATCCGTCCCTCCACGACCTGAGATGGGAGGGACGACCACGGCCATCTGGAACGAGGGTGGTGGGCACCTCCGCGATCCGCATGCCGAGCAAGGAGGCCTTCACCACTATTTCGCTCGCAAACTCCATGCCCTCTGTATAGAGATCCATCTTCTCGTAAGCTTCCCTGCTGAAGCCTCGAAGACCGCAGTGGAAGTCCCCGCAGGGACTCCGGAACAGGATCCGGCCGATGGCTGTGAGTACGGGATTGCCGAAGTATCTGCGGGAGGCAGGCATTGCCCCTGGGGCAATGAAGCCTTTGAAACGGTTGCCCATGACCAGGTCGTAACCCTCTCTGAGTTTCTCGAGAAAAGGCCCGAGGTTGAGGAAGTCATAGCTGTCGTCCGAATCCCCCATGATGATGTATTTGCCCCTGGACGCTGCAACCCCACCCCTTATGGCGTTCCCATATCCCTTCTCCTTTACCGAAATGACGCGCGCCCCAGCCCTGGCTGCGATCTCCTGTGAGCCATCTGTACTCCCATTGTCAGCGACCACGACCTCTCCCGAGATGCCCTGTTCTCGAAGAAACTGGAGGGCCTTGGAAACACATATCCCCACAGTCCGGGCCTCATTCAAACAAGGCATGACAATGCTAAGTTCGCACTCTTGCTCCCTAAGAGGCGAAGGTGGACTGGACACTTTGTATGGACCTCTTCTGGTTGTAATCCGCGGCAGATTTTATAACAAATGTCCGAAAAGTCGCAAGGAAATCCCATGAGTAGCTCGGAACAATTCCAAGAGCTTGGTGGAGAGAGAAGGTGGTCTCCAAGACCTGATTCATGTCATCTCGATCCACTGGCTCAGATACGGCGCCTTCGGCCCGGGAGATCTTCTTCCCCAGAGCCTTTGATCCTTGGACCTCAAGTCCCCTCCCCAGCGGCCCAGAAGGTGGAGACCTCTCTTTTAAGGCTGGGCCCTTGCCAAGTCGAAACTGCACCTTCTTTTGGGCTCCGAGGACTTTCGAGAAGAGTCTCCGAGAAGTCTCCTCCCGCATCAATTGGTCCAGAGGGAGTGGGGCTGCATGTTTTGGGCGGCTTCCAGGGCTCCATTTCTCCTTTCGAGTCAGACCTAGTCCAACTCCCAAAGTCTCTCTACTTCCCGAAAATCTGTCCCCTTCTTTACGAGCCTCCCTTCCTCGAGAAAAAGGAATCTCTGGAGAGCCTTTTTGGCGAAAGGAAGGTCATGAGTTGCCGCGAGGACGGCACAGGGCAGTTCTCGGATGAGCCTGGCTAATTGGGCCCTTCCTCGCGGGTCCAAGCCCCCTGTTGGCTCATCGAGAAGGAGGATCCTGGGAAGGGGCACCATGGCCCCAGCCAAGGCCACCCTCAGCCTTTGGCCGTGGGAAAGCTCGTAGGGAGAAGCCATCTCGAGGTCCTCTGCCCCCACTTTTCTGAGGGCCTCCCTGGCCATTTTCAGGGACTCCTCTCTGGAATACCCCCTGCATGTGGCAGTGAAGGCCACATCTTCTAATACAACTGGTAGGAGTATCTGGTCGTGGGGGACAGGGAAGAGAAAGCCTATTTTCCGCCTGAGTTTCCTCGTATTGGAAGGGATGAGCTCCTCTCCATCCACGATTATCGTGCCCGAGAAAGGAACCATTCCAACAGAGGCAAGTAGCAAGGTACTTTTCCCCGAGCCATTCAGGCCCAAAAGGGCCACCTTTTCCCCATGCATTATGGAAAATGAGCAGTGATCCAGGGCCGGCTTCCCTGAGCCACGGTAGCGAACGCTCACATCCTCGAAGACGAGCACGGGATTTTCTCGAGCAGAGATCATGGGAGATGCGAGAAGATGAGCTGCGCCAAGAGAAAACCTGTGGCCATGAGAATAGCCAATCCATCCATGGCATGGAGTGGGTGGCCTTCCTTCTCCGTGGACATCTCCCCATACTCCCTGAGCTCCATCGCCATCGCCACTCTCTCGGCCCTCTCCAGGAGCCTGGGGAGCCAGGATTGGGGAAGGGAGCGGATTGCCAAAACCCTGGGCTTCCATCCATCCGTTGCGCCCCTTAGGATCGCAGCTCTAGCCATTCGCCAACTCTCATCCAAAAGGATGTGGCTTTGATGGAGGATCTGGAAGAGAACGAGGACAGGACCTTTGGGCAGAGGAGTTCGAGCAAGAGCCCTCTTGAGCTCCCAGAGGGTGAGGCTTGAGGCCGTAGCAGCTGTCACCAAAACGCTCGCCGTGCCCCTCGCAACTATCTTCCACGGGATTNATAGCTGCCCTTTGAGGACCTCCCCTGAAGNCCGAGCCCCTCCGCTCGCCTCTATCCATGGGGAGAGGAAAAAAAGAGGGCCTAGCATCATCCCACAAAGGATCAGGACCCGAACACAGATCCTGGCCGGAA
>JGI24721J26819_10005187_pt1 | contig 13102 bp, 15 predicted proteins | sample YelNatPaOPGAMG01_FD_26819 | JGI IMG/M metagenome (IMG submission 26819)
TAATTTTTCTAGCCCGTGGGAGCGTTTAACTAGTTTTTCCTCAAATTTTTAATTTATGTTGTCTTTAGATACAAAAGTTAAACATTTTACTATGAATTTTGGGCCGCAACATCCTGCTGCTCATGGTGTATTGCGGTTGGTGCTGGAATTAGATGGCGAACTAGTTAAGCGTGCCGATCCTCATATAGGCTTATTACATCGGGGTACAGAGAAGTTAATGGAGTATAAAACTTATATTCAGGCGTTACCTTATGTAGATCGTCTAGATTATGTTTCTATGATGGCTCAAGAACTGTGCTATTCTTTAGGTGTTGAACACCTTTTAAATTTGCATGTTCCTGTACGCGGACAGTATATTCGTGTTTTATTTTCAGAATTAACTAGAATTTTGAACCATTTACTAGCATTAACTACACATGCTCTAGATGTGGGTGCTTTAACTCCATTTTTGTGGGGTTTTGAAGAACGCGAAAAACTTATGGAATTTTATGAGCGTGTTTCTGGTGCTAGAATGCATGCTAATTATATTAGGCCGGGTGGTGTTGCTTGGGATTTACCTATTGGCTTATTGGATGATATTTGGGAATTTTGTTCTTCTTTTAATAATAGAATTGATGAACTAGAAGAATTATTAACTAATAATCGGATATGAAAACAGCGTTTAGTTAATATTGGTATTGTAAATCTGGAAGATGCTTTATCTTATGGCTTTAGTGGTGTTATGTTGCGTAGTGCTGGAATTCCTTGGGATTTGCGAAAGAGTAGGCCCTATGACTGCTATGCTGATTTATCTTTTGATATACCTGTAGGTAAAAATGGTGATTGTTACGATAGATATCTGATGCGTATTCTTGAGATGCGACAATCTTTAATTATAATCCAACAATGTTTAAATTTTATACCTATCGGGTCGGTTAAAGCTTTAGATAAAAAAGTAACACCACCTACACGTTCTTTTATGAAATATAGTATGGAATCTTTGATACATCATTTTAAGTTTTACACTGAGGGTTTTACGGTTCCTGTTGGTGAGTATTATAGCGCCGTTGAGGCTCCTAAAGGCGAATTTGGGATTTACTTTGTTTCGGATGGTACAAGTAAGCCTTATCGCTGTCGTCTACGTGCTCCTGGTTTTGCACATTTGCAAGGACTAGATTTTATGTCTCGCAATCATATGATAGCAGACGTTGTTACTGTAATTGGAACGCAAGATATCGTTTTTGGTGAGGTAGACCGCTAATTTGTCCCCTTATCCTTTTTCGTCTAGTTGGTTAGGACATTAGCCTTTCAAGCTAAAAACACGGGTTCGAATCCCGTAAAAGGTATGGTTTTTTCTTTTTTTTAACTTTTGATGAAACAGATATTTGTTAATGACATACGTTATACGGTTTACGAAGATTTAACTTTATTACAATTTTTAGGAAATATCGGGTTAGATATTCCTAGATTTTGTTACCATGAAAAATTATCTATTGCTGGTAACTGTCGCATGTGTCTAGTAGAAGATAACAAGGTAGCTAAGCCGATAGCTTCGTGTGCTATTAATGTNGCAGATGGAATGNTGATATATACGGAAACTGTAAAGGTTCTTAAGGCTCGAGAATCTGTGCTAGAATTTTTGTTGATTAATCACCCTCTTGATTGTCCTATTTGTGATCAAGGTGGTGAATGTGATTTGCAAGATCAATCTTTAGTTTTCGGTAATGATCGGGGCCGTTTTTACGAGTCAAAGCGGGCTGTATCTGATAAAAATTGTGGTCCTTTCGTTAAGACAGTTATGAACCGTTGTATTCATTGTACCCGTTGTGTAAGGTTTTCGCAAGAAGTAGGTGGTTTTCCTTCTCTGGGTGTTTCCGGAAGAGGTTCCCGTATGGAGATTGGTTTTTATAATAATAATATTTTCTTAAATTTTGAACTATCAGGGAATTTAATTGATTTGTGCCCAGTTGGCGCATTAACTTCTAAACCCTACTCTTTTTCTGCTCGGCCGTGAGAGTTAAAACATTTTAACGCATTAGATGTTTTTGACTCTCTTCTTAGTAATATACGTGTAGATGTNCGTGGTTCTAATATTTTGCGTATATTACCTCGNCCCAACGCTATTGTTAATAATGAATGAATTTCCGATACGGTTCGTTTTTTTTATGATGCTTTAAAGTTGAATAGGATAGTATGCCCATTATTTAAACCACTTGGGGGGGTTTACATAAAAATTTCTTGGTTTACTATTTCTATTTTTTTTAAAAAACTGTTTGTTTTTCTTCATTTATTTTTAAAAAAGAATAGTATTAAAGCAGTACCCTTATCTTATTCTGCGCCGATCTCTTCTCATATTGCTGCCTCTTTTCATTTTAAACATTTCTTATTATCAAATGGTTATCGGTTGCCATTAAGCACTACTTATCGTGATAATAGGGGGTTTTTGTTTCCTTTAAAAACTGATCAACTAAATCTTTCCGGTTTCCAAAATCTTTTATTAGTGGGATTAGATATTCGTTTACTTTCTCCTATTTTAAATTCCATTGTACGCCNGAGAGTAATAAAAAACAATTTGCAGGTTTTTNTATTTGGTGGTTTACGTTCTAGTTTAAATTTTTATTATTATCATATTTCTAATTTTTTCTTTGATTTTATTAAATTTCTTAGAGGTAAGCATTGATTAAATTTAAAATTAAATTCAGAAGCTCATAAATCTTTAATATTAAGTTCTACTTATTTTTCGGACATAACTCTGCTTCCAAAATTGACACAAGCTATTGAATTTTTTTTTTTCCCATTAAATTCTAATTGTTCTGTTAAGGAAGAAATTAATTTTCCGGATACTATTAATCCACGTAGCTTATATTTTTCTTTTTTTAATCAATCTATTATACCTTTTTCTAATTATTTTCTTTTAAAAACTTTTTTTGGTACTAATGGTACTTCTTTTTTAAATGTTTTTGATATTATTTTACCTATACCAGCTTTTTTAGAAGAACGGGGAGTTTACTTAAATTGTTTTGGGTTGTTAGATATTTCCGAAAAGGTTGTATCTTCAATAGATTTCCCTATTACGAATTCTTTAGGTTTAGAATTATTAAAAAATTCAAGTGGTGTAGAAGAACTACACTCTTTATCTCTTTTAATTCAGAAGTACTGTACTATTTCACCTACGCCTTTTCAACTAACACGTAATTTAGTTATAGTATTTAATACGTGTTTAAAATTGTCTAAATTTTATTTTTTTCCTCCGTATTCTTCTTCCACTTCAACCGCTGATCTTCTTCGGTCTTCGCGTGTATTGGCAACGGGGACTAGNTTATTTTCTCCCCGCTCCAATTTTAAAGTTTTTTTTTTAGAGTAAAAATTTTTTTATCTATATAGGGTTAGAATTTTATAAAAATATTAGTATGTTTTCAAAAGTTACATCTTATATAAAAAAATATAAGTTTCATAATAAGCACAGTTTTCATATTGTCACGCCTAGTCCATGACCAGCACAAATTTCGGTTGGTGCTTTGTTAATGGCTATTGGTGGTGCGATGTATATGCATTTTTATACTTACGGGGGTTATGTATTGTTATTTGGTACATCTTTCACAGTTATTATAATGTTACTCTGATTCCGTGATATCGTTAGAGAAGGTACTTATTTAGGGTTTCATACTAAACGTGTACAAAGAGGGTTGCGTTTAGGTATGCTCTTATTTATTATTTCAGAAGTAATGTTTTTTTTTAGCTTTTTTTGAGCTTTTTTCCATTCAAGTTTATCACCTGATATTTCGTTGGGTTCGGTTTGACCACCAATAGGTATTAATGTTCTTATTCCATCTCATATTCCTCTTATGAATACAGTAATATTGGTTGTTTCTGGAATTACTGTGACTTGTAGCCATTTAAATGTTATTTATCCAAATATTGTTCGTGCATTAGATTCTTTACTGTGTACTATTATTCTTGCTGTACAATTTACAGCTTTTCAAGTTTATGAATATTTTATTGCCTCTTTTTTTATCTCTGATGGTATCTATGGTAGTACTTTTTATATGACAACGGGTTTTCATGGTTTTCACGTTATTATCGGCACTTTGTTTTTAATGGTATGTGCTTATCGACTTGTTAAAGCACATTTTGTGCCTTACCATCATTTTGGTTTTGAGGCAGCCATTTGGTATTGACATTTTGTTGATGTTGTTTGATTGTTCGTTTACTTGACCATTTATTGTTGAGGTTCCGGTTATAATTGATTTTAGCTATGAGATTAATAAAGAAAAATTTTCTATTAAATATTATTTATAAGAATTTATTAAATTATCCGGTACCTGAAAATCTTTCTTATTGATGAAATTTTGGTGTTTTGTCTGGTGTTTGTTTGGTAATACAAATCATAACGGGTATTTTTCTTGCTATGCATTACATCCCCTCAAGTGAGCTGGCATTTGCTAGTGTTGAGCACATAATGCGTGATGTGAATTATGGCTGGTTATTGCGCTATTCTCATGCGAATGGTGCTTCTTTTTTTTTCTTGTTTGTTTATATCCATATGTTTCGTAATATCTATTATAATTCCTTTTTCAATCCCCGCGAAATTGTTTGATGTATTGGTGTTATAATATTGCTTGTTATGATTATAACTGCGTTTTTGGGTTATGTTTTACCATGGGGTCAAATGAGCTTCTGGGCTGCTACGGTTATTACTAGTTTGGTTACAGCAATTCCTGTTGTTGGAACACATGTAGTAGTTTGATTATGGGGTGGTTATTCTGTTGATAGTGCTACACTTAATAGGTTTTTTAGTTTGCATTATCTTCTACCGTTTGTTCTTTTGTTCCTTGTAATTCTTCATGTACTTTTTTTACATGAATCTGGCTCCAGTAATCCTGCAGGTTTTGACATTTCTGAGGATAAAAAACCATTTTATCCTTATTTTGTTATTAAAGATCTTTTCGGTATCCTGGTTTTCTTACAATTTTTTATTATTGTGGTCTTTTTTTATCCTAATGTTTTAGGGCATTCCGATAATTATATTCCAGCGAACCCTTTAGTTACCCCTGCCCACATTGTTCCTGAGTGATATTTTTTACCTTTTTATGCTATTCTACGTTCGGTTCCTGATAAATTTTGGGGTGTGGTTTTACTTTTGTTAGCCATTCTTATCTTACTTTTAATACCATTTTTTAGTAACTATGACCTGTTAACTTCCATTGAGTTTTCTGTTGATACCAAAAATATTTTTTCTCGGTATCCACAAGTTGTTTTCTTGGTTAAGGATGTACCAGGAAGCGAAAAAAATTTATTTTTTAAAAAATTATTTTTTTGGTTTTTTGTTTCNGGTACTATAACATTAGGTTGAATCGGAGGTTGTCCTATTGAGTATCCTTATTGAGAATTAGGTCAAATGTTAACATTTTTTTACTTTTTCTATTTTTTATTTCTTGCTGATCTTAGTTTTTTTTTTTATTTAACGCATTTGTATACGTTTTTTCTTTCCTTAATTATGCGTTTATATGCTTTTATATGAGCTTATCATTTAGAGGTAAATTCTTTCGCCGTACTTCCGTCTGATTGGGTATACTTACGTAAACAAGTGGGTTGATCGAAGTTGCGGGCTTACAGGAGGTTATTTAAGGTAATGGGGGGACAATACAAACAAACTTGTTTGTATTATTTATTTAGTCACCCTTATATTATTTATAAGGTGGCTTAATTTTTTTATTTTTATGGACAGTAAATATTGAAAAACTATTTTTGAAGATAATACAGCGGTATCCTCGTCTTCTTTATCTAATATTTTACTAACGGATCGTGGTTATATTCATTCGGTAATTGATGGTGTTGTTACTATTTATGGTCTTAAAGAAGTCATGTCTGGTGAGTTATTGGTTTTTAAACGTAAAGATCCGCGTGATTTCTCTAAGGATATTGATACTGGTTTAAAAGGTTTAGCTTTAAATTTAAATTCTAATAGCGTCGGTGCGGTTTTATTCGGTGATGAACGTTTGATCAGACCTGGCGATGTTGCGTACCGAACAGGGTCTATTATTACAGTACCTATTGGTGTAGGTGTATTAGGACGTGTTATTAATGCTTTAGGTGAGCCTATTGATGGTAAAGGTCCTATTGTTAATGCTGAAGATCGTGTTGTTGAGGTAAAAGCTCCAGGTATTGTTTATCGTCAGTCTGTAAATGAGCCCGTTTATACAGGTTTAAAATCTGTTGATAGTTTAATTCCTGTTGGTCGGGGTCAGCGTGAGCTTATTATTGGTGATCGTCAAACCGGTAAATCTTCTATCGGTATAGATGCTATTATTAACCAACGTTTAGTAGCTAATCGTATTAGTAATTCTAAGCGCATATACTGTGTGTATGTTGCGATTGGCCAAAAGAAATCTTCCATTTCACAAATTTTAAGTCTTTTGGAAGCACGGCAGGCTATGTATTACACCGTTATTGTTGCTTCCACAGCTTCTGATGCTGCTCCGTTACAATATTTGGCACCGTATACGGGTTGTGCTATTGGTGAGTTTTTTCGTGACAATCACCGTAATGCATTAATTATTTATGATGATTTAAGTAAACAAGCCGTTGCTTATCGTCAAATGTCTTTGTTGTTACGTCGTCCCCCGGGTCGTGAAGCTTATCCCGGTGACGTTTTTTATTTGCACTCACGTTTGTTAGAGCGTGCTGCTCGTCTTTCTAGTGTTTACGGGGGCGGTTCTCTAACTGCATTACCAGTGGTTGAAACTCAGGCTGGTGATGTTTCTGCTTATATTCCTACAAATGTTATTTCTATTACAGACGGCCAAATTTTTTTGGAAACTACTCTTTTTTATAATGGTATTCGTCCAGCTGTTAATGTTGGATTATCTGTTAGCAGAGTTGGGTCGGCTGCGCAAATTCTGGCAATGAAGGATATTGCTGGTTCTTTAAAATTGGAATTAGCTCAATACCGTGAAATTGCTGGTTTTGCACAATTTGGTTCTGATCTTGATGAAGAAACAAAAACATTGTTGGATAGGGGGTCTATTTTAACCACTTTATTGACTCAAAACCGTTATGCTCCGGCTTCTTCCGAATTTATTGTTATGCTTTTATTTGGCGGTATGAGTAATTTTTTAACTTATGTCTTTAAGGCGTTAAAGGTAGTAGGAGAAGATTCACGTCGTCTATTTATTAAAGGTTATGAGTTGTTATTGTGAGAATTTTATTCTCGTGTATTTTATTTTATTTTTAGACCTCAGTTTTCTTTATTACATAAAAAAGATTTTTATAAGCAGCACGGCCGTAATGTTCTTGGTTGGTGTAATATTGTTTTTCATTCCTTATTCTTAGAGCGTTCTGTTGATGCTGTTATAAATTCTGATAATAATAATAATGTGGCTTTTGCTCAATATTTCCGTTTTTTATAATTAGAACATTTACGTTTATTTATTTTTAAACTATATAATAAAAATAATGGTATTTAATAGAAATGTTTATTATCGCTTACTTTCACATTATCTTCCGTTTAGTTACTACGTGCCTTTAGAACAAATTGTTAAGGGTACGGGTGGTAGTATAAATTTGGGTGCATCAGGTGCGGGTGAGTTTTTAGTTTTTTCTCATATCTGGTTTTCAACTCTCATTCCTCGTATGAGCAAATTTATACTTATGGACTGGCCTATATTACGGGACCGGTGATTTTTTTCTACTAATCATAAAGATATTGGTACTTTATATTTAATTTTTGGAATGTTTGCAGGGTTAATGGGTACTATCTTTTCTGTAATCATTCGATTAGAGTTAGCTGGCCCTGGTCCACAGTTACTAGGCGGAAATGGCCAATTATATAATGTTATTGTTACTGCCCACGCTTTTTTAATGATTTTTTTTTTCGTAATGCCTGTNATGATCGGTGGTTTTGGTAATTGNTTGGTCCCTTTACTTATTGCTGCACCTGATATGAGTTTTCCTCGTATGAATAACGTGAGCTTTTGGTTATTGCCACCCGCTCTTGTCCTTTTGTTAAGTTCTTCTTTAGTTGAATTTGGGGCTGGAACAGGATGAACCGTTTATCCACCATTAAGTGGTGTCGTTGCACATTCTGGTCCTTCTGTTGATTTAGCTATTTTTAGTTTACATTTGGCAGGTGTATCTTCTTTATTAGGGGCTATAAATTTTATTACTACTATTAGTAACATGCGTCATATGGGGTGACATAAAATGCCACTTTTTGCTTGATCTGTATACGTTACTGCTTATTTACTATTATTATCTTTACCAGTTTTAGCCGGTGGTATTACAATGTTATTAACGGATCGTAACTTTAATACATCATTTTACGAGCCTTCCGGTGGTGGTGATCCTATCTTATATCAGCACTTGTTTTGATTTTTTGGACATCCCGAAGTTTATATTTTAATTTTACCAGGTTTCGGAATTATCAGTCACGTATTAGGTAATTTCGCTGATAAAATCGTTTTCGGTAACGTTGGTATGATATATGCTATGGTATCTATCGGTTTCTTGGGGTTTTTAGTTTGAGCCCATCATATGTACACTATCGGTATGGATGTAGATTCTCGTGCTTATTTTACTGCAGCTACTATGATTATTGCTGTTCCCACTGGTATTAAAGTTTTTAGCTGATTGTCTACTTTATGATCAGGAATGTTAAAATTTGATGCTGCTCTTTTGTTTGCTGTTGGTTTTATTCTTTTATTTACCATTGGGGGTTTAACAGGTATTGTTTTAGCTAATGCAGGGGTTGATGTCGCATTGCATGATACTTATTATGTAGTAGCACATTTTCACTATGTTTTATCCATGGGTGCTGTTTTTGCTATTTTTTCGGGGTTTTATTTTTGATTTAATAAAATTACAGGTTGCATACTAAATCCTTTATTATCCCGTTTACACTTTTTTTTAATGTTTATTGGTGTCAACATAACTTTTTTTCCTATGCATTTTTTAGGATTAGCTGGAATGCCAAGACGTATCCCTGATTATCCAGATGCATTTACAACCTGAAATGTTATTTGTTCCTACGGTTCTTTATTATCGTTTATTAGTGCTATTTTATTCTTTTATATTATTTATAAAGCATTTGCTTTTCCTATATTTAATAAAGATCAATTTTCTTCTTTTACTATATTAGCTAATCGTTACAATAACCGCTTTTCTTTTCGTATTCCACATCCTGTACCACTTTATTTAAATGATTTGTATTTACGCTCTCTAGTGAAGGACCCTAATTTATTACCTGCATATAAACCTTTTTTCAATGCGCATTTCTCTCAGTTCTTGTCTGTTCTTATTGAACGTGATAAGGGTTTNCGTGAACGTGGTTTTGTTGGTCTATCGTCGTTAAATATATTATTATTTTATTTTCCCTACGTTTTATTATCATTTTTTAACTATATATTTTCTTTTCCTATTACTATTTATAAAAATATTGAGAATAAGTTTCAAAAAGGTTGGGATAAACACCAATTTGATTCTTATTTTTAATGTGAAATTAAATATATGTCCCCTCTGGATCAGTTTTTAGTGGTACTATTTATTCCTTTTTCATATTTTGCGCCACATAGTTATACATTGTCTTTATTATTTAAATTTGTTTATATTTTTGTTTCTATAGTTATTACAGGACTTCCACCAAGTTTAGAAACGTTTTTAAGTTGAGAAAATAGCATTAGCTTTTACGACCTTTCTATAACTAACGTAACCATTTTTCTTTTTTTTTGTTTTATACTTTTTTTATTTTTTTTGTATTTTCCTGTACGAACTTTATTTTTTGTTCCAAATTATTGACAATTGAGTGTGGAATTTTTTTATAATTTTATTTTGAATATGCTGCGTCAGCAAATTACAAATATTGTTTCTTTACGTTATTTTCCTTACATATTTACATTATTTTTTTTTATCTTTTTTTGTAACTTTTTGGGACTTTTACCTTTCGGTTTTACTGTAACTAGCCATATCTGACAAACATTTTCTTTAGCGTTTGCTTCTTTTTGTGGTGTAACTCTAATCGGTTTTTATAATAATAATTTNGATTTTTTAAAATTCTTTATTCCTTCAAATGTTCCAGCTTTTTTACTACCTTTTTTGATTTTGATTGAATTAATTTCTTATATTATACGACCTTTTAGTCTAGCCATACGACTTTTTGCAAATATGTTAGCGGGCCACACTTTGTTGTTTATTATAGCTTCGTTTGTTATATTTGTATCTTCTTTTGTATGATTTATTTTCGCTTTTATTCCTTTAGTTTTGGTATCTTTATTAGAGTTCTGTATCTCTTTTATACAGGCTTATGTTTTTTCTGTACTACTGTGCGTATATTTAAACGATACCTATAATGCAGTTCATTAGCTTTTGATTGAGTTTATAAATATCTATGTCAACTTTTGAATTAGTAAGAATAATTATTGAGATCCTCGCCTTGCTTTGCGGTTTATATATTATTTTTTCTAAAAATCCTGTTCATTCAGTTTTTTTTTTAGTACTTTTTGTTTGTTTTTTATCTTTTCTTTTGTTTCTTTTGAATGTAGATTTCGTGGCTTTTGTCCTTTTAATTGTATATGTTGGTGCAGTGGTTGTTTTGTTTCTTTTTGTAGTAATGATGATAAATATTCGTATAATAGAAAATTCAACGGTATCTCGGTTTATCGTACCTTTTACTTTACTATCTGTTTCCGTATTCTTTTTACTTTTTTCGTTCAAACTATTTTTTTTAGAAAGAATACCTGTTAGTGAAGAACTTTTTTTCTTGCCGTATATAGATTATAGCCTAGTGTTAGAAACCGTTTCTAGTATTGATCGGTTTGGGCTTCTTTTATATACTTATTATTTTATTCCTTTTTTATTACTTGGTTTTTTGTTATTTTTTTCTATGGTTGCCGCAATTTATTTGGTTTTACATACTAATTTGGTTGCTAAAAGGCAAAACTTATTTAATCAAGTTTCACAAGATTTAATAAGTTCTGTACGTCTTGATAATTTTTAAAATATAAAGATAATATTAAAATTTTCTGGGATGTATTTATTAATAATAGTATTGCCATTTCTTAGTTTTTTTTTTAGCTTAATTCTTGGCCGCTGGCTATCGCAGTTTATAAGGTGGGTATCAAATACGTGTATTTTTTTTAGTTTATTGTTATCCGTTCATATTTTTTATCGTGTTATATATTGTAAAGAACCTGTTATTGTTTATAGTTTTTCTTGAATTGATTCTTTAAATGTATCGTGAACCTTTCAGTTTGATGGAGTTAGTAGTGTGATGCTTGTTGTCGTAACCTCTATTTCTTTTCTCGTACATTTTTATAGTATTTCTTATATGGGTTCTGATCCTCATTTTAACCGTTTTATCTCATTCTTATCTCTTTTTACTTTTTTTATGCTTGTACTTGTAACTTCTTCTAATTTTCTTCAACTTTTTTTAGGTTGAGAGGGGGTTGGTTTAGCTTCTTATCTTCTTATAAATTTTTGGTATACGCGTACAGAGGCTAATCGTGCTGCATTAAAAGCGTTAATAGTAAATCGCTTTGGGGATTTCGGGGTGTATTTTGCATTATTATTGATATTTTATCATTTTAAAAGTCTTGATTTTTCTGTAGTGTTTAGTCTGGTTTCTTTTGTTATACCTCCTATTAATTTGGTTTTGTTTAATTACACCTTTAATGTGGTTGATTTAATCTGTTTTTTTCTATTATTGGGCGTAGTAGGAAAATCTGCCCAATTCGGTTTACATACGTGATTGCCAGATGCAATGGAAGGCCCTACACCGGTCTCCGCTTTGTTACATGCTGCGACCATGGTTACTGCTGGTGTTTTTGTACTTATTCGCTGTTCTTTTATTTTCTCATGTTCTTCTTTTGTTTTATTATTGGTTGTTTTAATGGGTTCTATTACTACTTTTTTTGCTGCGGTTATTGGTTGTTTTCAAAACGATATTAAGAAAATTGTTGCTTATTCTACTTGCAGCCAATTAGGCTATATGGTTTTAGCTTGTGGTTTATGCGAATATTCTCTGGCCTTATTTCATTTATTTAACCACGCTTTTTTTAAAGCTTTGCTATTTTTAGGGGCTGGTTCAATAATTCATGCTATGGCTGATGAGCAGGATTTGCGTCGATTAGGTGGTCTTGCGCAGTTGATGCCATTTACTTATATATCTTTTCTTATAGGTTCATTTTCTCTTGCGGGTTTTCCTTTCTTAAGTGGTTTTTTTTCTAAAGATCTGATCTTGGAATCTGCATCTTCTTCTATATTTCTTACAGGTTCCCTTGGTTTTTTTTGATCAACTTTAGCTGTCTTTTTGACTTCCTTCTATTCTATGCGGCTCTTAAGTATCGTTTTTCTAAATAAGCCTTTAGGTTTTTTTAAATATTATCATTATGCTGCTGAGTCTGATTTCTTCATTTTAGTTCCTCTTTTTATTCTCTCTTTGTTAAGTATTTTTTCAGGTTATATCTTTTTTGATTTGTTTGTTGGTCTAGGAAGTGACGGTTTGTCCTCAATTTATAATAGTTGAGATCGTACAAATGTTTTTTCTGTGGAATTTTTATTAGGTGGGATTAAGTTTTTACCATTATTATTTTCTATATTAGGTTTTTTAGTTTCTTATTTTTTTTATGTTGTTGCACAAAATTTAGTTACAAAATTTTTCGTTTATAGTATGTCATTTTTTCATCCACTATATGTATTTTTTAACCAAAAATGGTTATTTGATATTTTTTATAATCTGCGCTGCATAGTTAGTTTTGTTAATGTTTGTTACAACTTTTTTTTTAAGACAATAGATCGTGGGTTTGTTGAATTGTTAGGTCCTTTGGGTTTATCACGAGTTTTTTATAAACTTTCGCGTAGTTTAAGTATTTTTCAAACAGGATTCCTGTATCATTATGTCTTTTTTACTATTTTTAGTATTATTGCTCTTATTGTTTTTCATAGTTTATTTTTTATTCCATTTCATTATGTTCTGTTGGTTCTTATTTTTCTTTTTTGTAGTTTATTTTAAAGATGATGATAAAGATGAAAATAAATGATATTAAAAAGAAATTAAAAATTCAAATAGAAGATATATTTTTTATTGTCTTAGAACATATAATAGTCTTTGTTATGAGATGATATGAGAATT
>JGI24721J26819_10005190_pt1 | contig 13101 bp, 9 predicted proteins | sample YelNatPaOPGAMG01_FD_26819 | JGI IMG/M metagenome (IMG submission 26819)
TTTTGCCTCCTTGGGTTTCGAAATCTCTCGTGTTTCTCTTCCCCCGCACAAACCAAAAGAAAGACTGGGGGATGGCCTCTGCCGTCGGGCGAGGAGCCTCGGATCCCGTGTCTTTCGAGGCCCCCCAATTACGTATCGGAAAAAATTCGAGGAACTTTAGTCTATAGTTTTGAGCGCTGCCGGATGTTTCCAGGCAATGGTATGAGGACTCACTTGGGGGATGGGACCATGGTCCAAGTATCGGGCCTTCAACTGAGACGGGGTGCGGTGCGAGGCCTCATAAACGCCGAGGCATTCGACCACTGGCCGCGGATAGGGGAGAGGCCGGTGGACTAATGGGGATATGCCTCGGTGTTCCCTAGGCCCCCAGGGGCGTGCAGAACCCGCCCCTTCGCTGGGGAGGCAAGCCCATTACGGATGGCTTATCGGGGAAGACCTGGGGACCACGTGAAGGGCGGTTTTCTCGGAGGGGCGCACTCTGTGCGCCCGTGTGGCAAGGCCGTACGCAAGCCCGGGTATGGCATGACCAGCGAGGAGTAGGCGAAAGGCCGGTGGCCTAGCGGAGGCAATCCTCCGGTGCAAGCAAGGTCCCCTTTACGGGCGTGCGGAGCCCGCCCCTCCGCGGGGGGACTAGCCCAGCATGGATGGCCGTGCGGGGAAAGGTCGGAGATGACGCCGAGGGGGGGGTTTTCTCGGAGGGACGCACTCTGTGCGTCCGCGTTGCGAGGCCGTGCCCATACCGGGGCATAACATGATCAACGGGGGCAATCGAACGCCCGGGGGCCTAACGGGGCCATCCCCTGGCCGGAAGCTAGGCCTCCTTTACGGGCATGCAGAGCCCGCCCCTCCGGGGGGGACTAGCCCAGCATGGATGGCCGTGCGGGGAAAGGTCGGAGATGACGCCGAGGGGGGTTTTCTCGGAGGGACGCACTCTGTGCGTCCGCGTTGCCGGGCCGTACCCAAACCGAGGCACGACATGATCAACGGGGGCAATCGAACGCCCGGGGGCCTAGCGGGGCGGTCCCTCGCTCCAAGCGAAGCCTCCTTTGCCGGCGTCCAGAGCCCGCCTTTCCGCCACGGTGTGCATGGAAGGCAGACGACCTCACGAGGTACATCCCAGAGTCCGCGAGATGCGGTTCTCTAGGAGGTGAAGAGGAACTGGGCCCGCAGGGTAATAAACTTCGGAAAACAATCCGCACCAATTTCAAGCCGTCTTTGTGCCGCAGGCGAAGGAGGGCTGGGGCCCCGGTTGCGGAGGCCCCAGAAGGGGTGGGGAACTCGAGGAGGGATTGAAGGGGAGGGACGATATTAGTTGATCTCCACACCAGTTTTCCTGCTTTGCGTCTCCAAGCTAAGCAGCCCAGCGACATCCAAGATCAAGGCCACTCTCCCATCTCCCAGGATCGCTCCCCCGGAGACCCCTGGAAGTTGCATGAGTTTCTCCCCCAAACTCTTTATCACCACCTCCTGCTTTCCTAGAACCTGGTCCACAAGGAGACACCTCAAGTCTCCCTCGTTTTCCACAACTATTCCCAATGCCTCAGAAGGCCTGGTCCTAGCCGTCGGGATCCCAAAAACCCTGTGGAGCCTGACAAGGGGAAGGAGCCTATCTCTCACCCTGATCATTTCTCCTCGGCCATGCACCGTNGAGACCGATCCTTCCGAAGGCTGGAAGGTCTCCCTTATGTTCATGGTAGGAATTATGTACCGCTCCGCCCCCACTCGCACCACCATCCCGTCTATTATTGCAAGGGTAAGAGGAAGTTTTATGGTAACAGTGCAGCCTACTCCCTTCTGGGAGTTTATCTCTATCCTCCCGCGAAGTTTCTCTATTGCCCTTTTCACGACATCCATACCGACTCCTCTTCCTGACACGTCCGTGACCTGATCAGCCGTTGAGAAGCCCGGTTGAAATATGAGTTGATCTATCTCGTGGTCAGATAGCTCTTCGTTTTCCCGGACAAGCCCCTTTTCCCTCGCTTTCCTCAGAATCTTTTCCCTGTCCAGTCCACCCCCATCGTCCTGAATCTCTATTATCACGTGTCCTCCCTTGTGATATGCCCTCAAGTGCACAGTGCCTACGGGGGGCTTGCCCCTCTCCCTTCTCACCTCTGGTGGCTCGATCCCGTGATCCACTGAGTTCCGGATCATGTGAACCAAGGGGTCGTGGATGGCATCCACCATGTTCCTGTCTATCTCGGTAGTCTCCCCGGACATCACGAGTTGAACCGGCTTTCCAGATTTTCTGGAAAGATCCCTCACCAGCCTTATCATCTTCTGGAAGGTGTTCTTGATGGGGACCATGCGCATGGACATGGCTGTTCTCTGGAGTTCCGACGTGATTCTGCCCAGGTGGCCGAAGTCCTTGGCAAGCCTGTGATCCATGATCTCCTGTATTCTGGGATTCTGCCTTATCAAGGATTGAGCTATCACGAGCTCTCCCACCATGTCCACAAGATTGTCGAGTTTGAACATGTCGACTCTTATGGTCCCGGAAAGCCCTCCCGAGCGTGGCTCCTCGGCACTCGTCTGCTGGATGGCATCCTGTATCTTGAGGGCCTTTTCCACGTCCTTCCTCTCGACCTTTTTCTGTTCCACGAGGATCTCCCCCAAGGGCTTCTCAGGGGAAACGGTTCGCTGGATCTGGAGAGCCTCTGCCACATCCTCTGGCGCGACCCTCTGAGTTGCGGTGAGAATTTCCCCTACGAGGGGGACTTCTTCTCCCTCCTCGCATGTCTTGGATTCTGTCAGGTCAGAGAGCCTCTCCAAGAAATCTTCCAATTTCTTGGAATGATCCTCCCCCTCCTCGCCCTCCATCCTCCTCTGGATACTCGCCAACATCGCCTTCAGGATGTCCACTGCCTCCAGAACGAGGTCTATGACATCCTGGGTTATGATCATCTGACGATTTCTGGCCCTGTCCAGAACGTCTTCGACCCTGTGGGCGAGGGTGTGGACGTCCTGAAGATTCAGGAATCCTGAGACTCCTTTTATGGTATGAAAAGGCCTGAAGATCCTGTGGACGGCCTCCAGGTTGCTCGGATCCTCTTCGAGGGCTATTATTTCCACCTCTATGGACTCAAGATTTTCCCTGGCCTCGGCCAGAAATTCCCTGAGAAGTTCGGGGTCAGAGATATAGTCACTTCCACTGGATGTCTGGGCCGATGGAGCTCCCTGGCTTTGACTGGGACTCTCCTGCTGAGTATCTCCCCCAAGGCCATCCTCCTTTTCTGTGTCGAGGAGCTGACCTTTGCTGGTCAAGACTTGAAGGGCCATCTCCACCTTGGGCATGGCCTCTTCCCATGAGATTTGGCCCATGATGGCCTCCTCGACCAGGCCTCTCAGTTCCGAAAGTGCCTTTCTCAGATGGGATCTCTCTCCAACTTCAGGATGAGAGTCTAGGTAATCCAGGCTTTGAAATATTGGCCCAAAGGTGCTGAGATCCCCCGGGGTTGCCAAGACGAAAGCTGCTGCCAGCTCCTGAACCTTGGATTGAAAGTCATCTGTCTTAGAAATGTCGGTCACGGGCGTTCCTCCTCAGAGAGATTTCTCCTCCACCTTCGGCTCTAGGGGGGCGTCTCCATCCATATTCTGTCTCCCCCCTTCTCCTTGGCCCTGTACAGGGCCTTATCTGTGAGCTCCATGATCCCATCCACGGAGAGGGCCTTTTCTGAGCTCCAGTGAGTTAGGCCCACGCTCAATCCTATCCTCGGGGTTCCGTTCCCGGATCCTCGGAACTCCCTTCTCATGGCCTCGAGGATTCTCTCGCACACCCTCAGCCCACTTTCNCCGTCGGCCTGGGGCAGGATCAAGAGGAACTCATCTCCTCCGAACCTACCTATATGATCGGTCGAACGCGCTGTTTTCTTTAGTACCCCTGCTACCTTTCTCAGCACCTCATCTCCGGCCGCATGGCCTAGAGTGTCATTGACTTCCTTGAACCCATCTAGGTCGAGGAGGGCTACACAGAAGGGCTGTCCATAGCGCTTGGATCGCCCCATCTCCATCTGGAGAAGNTGCTCTATGAAGTAACGATTGTGGACAGAGGTGAGCGCATCTGTCATGGCAAGCCTTCCCACCCTCTTTATGGAAGAGACCCACCTTCTCAGCCTCACAGCTTCAGCCAGCGTATCTCTGAGAATTGCTCGAACCTGCTCGGGATCTCTCAACATTCTCGCGGAGAAATATCCCAGGAATCCTTCCTTCATGCACCTGGCCGCGAGGGTCTCATCCCCTGTCCTCGTTGCCATGACCGCAGGCAGCCAGATCCCCAACTCCTTGAAAGATCTGAGGAGCTCACCTCCGGTCATCTCCCCTAGTCGATATCCTGTGACCATCATGTGAAACTCGCCAAACCGGATCATTTCCATCGCATCCGAAACACTGTGGGCAGTGAAGATGGAGGCCCTGGGGGAGATGGTATCGAACAGTATCTTCTCTATCCCTTTGTGAGGGGGCTTTTCGGGAACCCACATCACGGAGACATGGGAGGGGCTCTCATGGGGTTCGGGCCCATTCCATTGGGGCGGCTCGAAGAGGGTCTCCTCAAGTTGTCTCACCTTGTGGATGACCTCCTCTGCCTGATTCTCGAGAATGGAGGATGCCTCATCTGAGCTTGGAGACACCCTCAGCAGTTCTGTGGCATTGCGGAGGATAGTCAGGGAACTGTTTATGGAATGGATGAGGCACTTGACCTGAGTCTCGTGGCACTCGAGGGCCACGAGGAGAGGGCCAGGAGGATCCCAAGGGGACCTCCAGGACGGCTCCCCGAAGTTGGGTACAACCTCCGAGAGTCCGTTGAGTAGCGTGGATACAGGACTGACGCAGCTTCGTGCCAAGACCCACCTCCCTCCCCAACATGTTCACCACAGGCGGAAAGCAACCTTCGTGCCAAAAACCGATCCGAGGGCCGAGAGCAGCCCATCGAGGCCTGCTCATCTTAGTTGGGTATGTGTGGTCACGATTTCCGGCACTGCGCGGAAAAGGAGCGGTCCTGGTCTCGAGAAGGGGGCAGTAGGAGATTTGCCTCGAGCGCTTCTCTGAAAGGGGTGGCCTTTTTTGACAGAGACCTAATGGCTCAGCGGGATCTTTCCCCAAAAATTCATGAGAGAGGGCGAAAGGACGGGGAAAGAGAAATCTTCCACGAGCGTCGCGTCACTTGGAAAGACTTCCTGTGTCAAAGAGTGGACCTGCCTGCCTTCACAGGCCGCTTGTGGAGGATGGAAGCTCTATGGTCACCTTGGTGCCCTTGTGAGGTTCACTCTGCACTCGAATTTCCCCTCCGTGGGCGTGGACTATTGAAGCAGCTATGGGGAGACCGATCCCTGTTCCATCCTCCTTCGTGCTGTACATGGGATCGAAGGCCTTATCGAGCACCTTCTCCTCCATTCCTATTCCATTGTCCCACACCTCCAGGAGGACCCATGGATGGCCATTTTTGCTCNAAGCGCCTATGCGTACCCTTATCTCCTTCGCTGAGGAAGGACTTTCCCGCTCAGAGGAAAATCTTTCCCTGATTGCGTCCCTCGCATTTATGAGGATGTTGGTGAGGGCATGGCTGAGCTCGTGGAGGCTTCCGTGAATTGGAGGGATACCGTCCTCCTCTTCCACCACGAGATCGATGCCCCAGGCCCTGATCTGGGAACGGATGAGTCTGAGGCTCGCATCGACTATGTCTCTTGCCCGAATCATCTCCCTTTGTTCACGAGCACTCTTATGGCCGTAGAGCCTGAGATGCTGGAGGATCTCGGATACCTTGAAGACCTGCTCCGTTATGTCACCCAAGGCCGAAAGGAGCGTATCCCTCGAGATCTTTTCGCCTTTCTCTGCCATGAATCTCAGCAATTGACTCTGAGCTGAGATGGCATTGAGGGGTTGGCTCAGTTCGTGCGCTATGCCACTTGCCATCTCCCCCAAGGATGCGAGCTTGCTCGAATGGAGAAGCTGCATTTCCATGAGCTTCTCCTTGGTCACATCCTCCATGAGGAGGACAAACTCTTTGGGCCTCTGGTCGGATGGGTTCCTCTGNGGGAGGGCAATTATGGCCACTTGATAGATGGGCCTGGCCCCAAAGGGCGAGCTTCCAAAAGGCGGCCTCAGGATGAACTTGCCCGATGTGCTTCCGAGGGCCATGCACTTGGTCATACGATCCCACAGCTCACAAGGGCTCTCACATGGCCCATCCACCGCTTGGGGACAATTGAGCGCTACGCAAATATGCACTTGGGAGGCCTTTCTCCCTTCTGCGCCAAAGTCCTGGAAAAAGCCCTGATTGGCATCCCTGAGGAACCCTCCTTCGTCAACCAGGGCTATTCGGGCTGGCATCTCGTCGAAGATTACCTTGCTTCTTTCCTTGAGGAGGGAAATCTCCTCCTCCTTTCTCTCAACTAGCATCTCCAGGGCGTGTCTTTCCTGCTCCTGAGCCTCACTCTCTTGTTTGGCCTTGAGGGCCTCGTTNACTCTTTCCCTCAGGTCTGTCAAGGAAAAGGGCTTCTCTATATAGGCGAAAGCTCCCCTATTCACTGCCTCTATGGCGGCCTTTAGGTTCCGATATCCTGTCATGAGAATGACTTGTCCGTGAGGTATTCGTGAACGAACAGCCTTCAAGACCTCGAGACCCGAGGCTCCTGGCATCCTGACGTCCGTGAGGATGACATCGAATGGGGCTTTTTCCAAAAGTTCCAACGCCTCCGATCCGCTAGATGCGCACGTGACCTCCCAGCCCTGACTTTCGAAATATACCCTGAGCAAGGATCGCAACTGGGGCTCATCATCAGCTATGAGGAGCTTCATGGGCATATCCCGCAAGAGATTTTGGTGACTCATTTTATACCGCTATCGGGCGCCGGGAAACCCCCTACGTCCGGCCCTGCAATCCGGACGCGCAGAGTGCGTCCCTCCGAGAAAACCGCCTTCGGCGCCATCTCCGGACTTTCCCCGCAAGGCCGTTCTAGCTTGGATAGCCCACCCCGCGGAGGGGCGGGCTCCGCACGCCCGTCAAAGCACGCCTGGGCTTGAACGAGGCACATCCCCGTTACGCCTCGGACCTTTCGCCCAACCATCTCGACTAGTGAGATGCCTCGGCATACGCACGGCCTCGCAACGCGGACGCACAGAGTGCGTCCCTCCGAGAAAATCGCCCTCCGTGTTATACCAGGGTTTTCCCCGCTAGGCCATCTCGCCTTGGACCGTCCTCCCCGCGGAGGGGCGGGCTCCGCACGCCCGCTAGCGACACTTCGCTTCCACCGGGGGATCGCGCCATTAGGCCACCGGGCGTTCGTTTGCCCCCGATAATCATGCTATGCCTCGGCATAGGCACGGCCTCGCAACGCGGACGCACAGAGTGCGTCCCTCCGAGAAAACCGCCTTCGGCGCCATCTCCGGGCTTTCCCCGCAAGGCCGTTCTAGCTTGGATGGCCCACCCCTGGAGGGGCGGGCTCCGCACGCCCGTTAAAGCACGCCTGGGCTTGAACGAGACACATCCCCGTTAGGCCTCGGACCTTTCGCCCGACCATCTCGACTAATGAGATGCCTCGGCATAGGCACGGCCTCGCAACGCGGACGCACGGAGTGCGTCCCTCCGAGAAAATCGCCTCCCGCATCGTCTCCGGGATTTCCCCGCAAGGCCGTTCTAGCTTGGATAGCCCACCCCGCGGAGGGGCGGGCTCCGCACGCCCGCTAACGGGACTTTGCTTGGATCGGAGGATCGCCCCATTAGGCCCCCGGGCGTTCGTTTGCCCCCGATGATCATGTTATGCCTCGGCATACGCACGGCCTCGCAACTATGCGGGCGCACAGAGTGCACCCCTCCGAGAAAATCACCCTCCGCGTTATCCCGGAATTTTCTCCCAAAGCCTCTCGCTGAGGCTTGCCCCCCGCGGAGGGGCGGGCTCCGCACGCCCGCTATGAAAGGCCTTGGTTGGACCCCAAAATTTCCACATGAAACGCACCGGGCCCCTGGCAATCTTCCCACCCATCGCGATTTCTGGGTTTCGGCCCGGCCATACAAAGCTCGCGCGCGAAGGACCTCCCTCCCCGGTGTCTTTTCCCTCTAAGGGGTCATCTCCGGATCTTCCCCTAAGGTTACNAGCAATTCCTCCTCTCCAATAGCAGGGAGCAAAAGTCCCCTTCCCACCTTTTTGAGACCAACTCCAGGGATCTACCCTTCGCTTTCTCCAAGATCAGCTCCCATTGTCCTCCCACAAATCCCGATAGAATGCACCACCTTGCGCGTGGAAACCCTGGTTTCTCGAGGAGCCTCACTATTAGCTCCAGATGGAGATTCGCCAAGAGGAGATCGGCCTCGATGGATGCCCATTCGATGGCATCGCCCAGCACAACCTCCATCCTCTCCTCCATAAAATTCCTTCTCCCATTGGCCAAAGCAGCCTCAACGGCAATGGGCTGACAGTCCACACAGATGGCCTTTTTGGCACCAAGCTTCAAGGCAAAAAGGGCCAAAATCCCGGACCCAGTCCCCAAATCCAGAACCTTCTCGGGCCTTTTCTCCCCAAAAAGCTCCANGAGAAGATGAAGGCATCCCCTTGTGGAGTCATGAAACCCAGATCCAAAGCTCACCCCAGGATCTATAACAAGGACCTCAGGCGATGGCTCCATCTCCCATGGAGGAGCTATCCAGAAGCTCCCCACCCGAAAAGCCCCCAAGGGAACACCTGCCTCCCACTGCTCGTAGGGAATCGATGTCTCAGTCCTCAAGGAAAAATCGCCCAGAGAAGGAAGCTCCCTCAAAACAAATTCTTTGGAAGGACACGAGAAAAAGAGAAACGAGTAGCCACCCTCATACCAGCAGCCAAGATAGCCCCTCTCCCTCCAAGATTCCGGAACCCTATCGAGGATCCCTCTCACCTCGTAGATGTAGAGATCCTTGTAAGGACTTCCCACCTTCCATCTCCCTCAGCAAGCCTAACCTCGCCCTCGGTTCCCTTAGGATAGCAGGCACAATTATCTCACAGAGAAGGCTCACTGAAAAAAGGGCACCCTCATTATGAAATCCGCAGACCACGAAACAATGCTATACCGACCACTCCAAACTCGAAAGCCATTTCCAAAAAGAAGCGCGCCCGCCTAGTCGGCGGACGCGCATTCACAAGGAGTCATGCGTTAGTCTATTTACCCCCACCACCGCAATTGTGGACGAGATAGGAGTGTTTGTCCCCCACTACGAAGAAGTCGTGGTTTGTGGCCACCTCCAGGTTGAACACTTCGAGATTGGCCTCGACGAACTCCTTGCTCTCGAGGGGAACCCATCCCTCCGATGTCCTGAGCAAGTCGCCAATCTCCAAGTCTTTGACCCTCACCCAACCCCTGTTCGTGAGGAATCTGTGCGTGGCAGTGACTCTGATCTCACCGTTGATGACGAAGTAGTGATTCGCCGGAAACCGGTAAGTCTGGACAACTGGCCTCGGGGTCATTTCACCCGTAGCCTCGTCGTAAGCGACCAGTTCATCGCCAACATTCATGGCGGCGATGTTCTTTACCCCATCCGGAAGGAGAATCCGCGTATCGGGCGTGAAACAGCCGCCTGTCGCATCGGGGGTAGGTCCCGGGCTCAAAGACTGGGCCCTTTCCGCTTTTCGCTTTCGTGCCTCCCTTTCAGCTTCCAGCTTGGCAAGCTCTACGTGGAGCTCTTCAAGGCGCCTGTCTATTGCCTCAATCCTTTCACGGGCCTTGATAGCAACGTCGGGATTGGACTTCAAGATGACCCAATAGGCACGCTGCACTGCCAAATCGTTAATCTTACTTTTCAGGTTGTCTATTTCATCGTCTATTGTCGCTCGGTATCCTGGCGGCGGATCCAGAAGGCCGCAACCCGATACCAGCCCGCCCATGCAAACCCCGACGACTAAGAGAAAAAACTGCCTCCATGTCGGCGACTTGAAAGACCTCTTGTCACTTCTCGTGCTTTTACCCCCCTACTGTGCTACCCCCTCTCAAATTGAAACCCCTGCAAACTGTTCATCCTGATTTCTCTCGCCCTATGTCTCGCCCCCCTTCTTTCCTCTCGGGCCCCTTTTGCCTTATCGGAGTTTTTCAGAAAAACTTTAACCTCGAGCTCGGGCGAAGCAAACTGGAGGGAAATGCTTCATGGGATCGGGGAGTAATCCAAATCTGTCCGACCTCGAGGAGGCAGCTTGAATATGGCCGTCCTCGCATGCGCCAATTATCCTCGACTTATCCTCTCCCCTGACAGCCCGTCTTCAGTTGCCCTGGGACAGGAGGGCGGATTATATTACACGAAGGGCTAGCAAAGACAAGGGGAGTTCATATGGGCCAAGAGCCGAGCTATCTCAAGCTACATGCCCAAGGTTTACTCCAAAGAAGAGTGGATGAGGCCCTCTCGAGGCTCACNCACTGCGAGCTCTGNCCGAGAGAGTGCGGTGTGGACAGAACAAAGGGGGAGAAGGGCTTCTGTCGAACAGGGAGATACGCCGTTGTCTCGAGTTACAACCCCCACTTCGGGGAGGAAAGCCCCCTTGTGGGGACAGGGGGGTCTGGAACCATCTTTTTCACCCATTGCAACCTCCTTTGCGTCTTTTGCCAGAATTACGAGATAAGTCATCAGGGGATGGGAGATGAGGTGGGGCCCCAAATCCTGGGAAGGATGATGGTACAACTGCAGAACTGGGGCTGTCACAATGTGAATTTCGTAACCCCCTCCCACGTGGTGCCCCAGATCCTCGAGGCGCTTCCAGTCGCAATAGAGCTTGGGCTCAGAGTGCCCCTGGTGTACAACACTGGCGGGTACGATAAGGTCGAGACCCTGAGGCTCCTGGAGGATGTCTTCGACATCTACATGCCGGATATCAAGTTCATGGATCCTCAAGTTGCCAAACGTTTTTGCAAGGCTCCCGACTACCCGGAGGTTGTGAGGGAGGCTGTCAAGGAGATGCACAGACAAGTTGGAGACCTTCTCCTGGATGAGAGGGGGATAGCGTACAGGGGACTTCTTGTCCGCCATCTAGTCATGCCCCACGGGCTCGCCCAGACTCCCCAGGTGATGAAGTACCTGGCAGATGAGATCTCCCCGAACACTTACGTGAACATAATGGATCAGTGGAGGCCTTGCGGGGAAGCCCACCTTCATCCGGACCTCTCCAGAAGGATCTCGAGACAAGAGTACGAGGAAGCCCTGGAAGCAGCCCGCTCAGTTGGGCTCCACAGACTGGACGACAGGGTCAGGGCGAGAGTGTTCAGGCTCTTTTGAGGCTCGATCTCAAGGGACCACTATCCTCTGGCCCGGCCTCAGGCGAGAGGGGTCCTTTATGCCGTTTGCAGCTTGGAGGTCCTCGACCCTCCTCCCATATATGGAAGCTATGTGGGAGAGGGTCTGGCCAGGTTCGACCACGTGCTCTTTGACCTTCTCCTCTCCACCCCTTGTGTGAGAGGGACCTCTTCTCCCTGAAGGCCAATTGCCCTCTGAGGAGGATCTCGTCAAAACTGGACCTTGCGACAGGTCTACCCCCAGAAAGCTTGCCACCCCACATGTCAGAGCTTTGACCAGGCTGGCCTGGAAGGAGCCATTGGAAAGGAGACGCTCCTCCTGAGGGTTGCTGAGGAATCCCACTTCCACCAATACCGAAGGAATATCGGGGGCCTTGAGCACCCTGAACCCAGCCTGCTTGGGGTTTGAAAACTTCACTTGGTGAACCCGCCCCAGAGAGTCGAGCAAAACGGAGCCCAGCCTCAGACTATCGTTTATGGTCTGGGTCTGGAGAAGATCCACGAGTATGGTGTTGACATCGTGATCGTCCGTAAGTCTCACGCCGCCTATGAGGTCAGAGGCGTTCTCTTTCTCGGCCAATATCCGAGCCGCTTCATCTGTGGCTCCCGAAAGGGAAAGGCAGTAAACGGAGGCTCCCCTGGTCTCTCTCCTCGGTGAGGAGTCAGCNTGAATGCTGATGAAGAGATCTGCCTTGTATTCGTGGGCTANCCTCACTCTATCTCTCAAGGGGATGAAATAGTCTCCCTTTCTCGTGAGAACCGCGCGAAACTTTCCAGTTGACTCGAGCTCTCTTTGGAGCTTCTGAGATATTGTCAGGACCACATCCTTCTCTTTCACGCCCGTTGCTCCGATGGCTCCGGGATCCTCGCCTCCATGGCCTGGATCTATGACTATCACCTTAACCCCTTGGGAAGGCCCGGGCCTTAAGTTTTCCGCCCTTCTGGAATGAGATTCCCCCTTTCGGGATGAGACCTCCATCTGGGCCTCTTTCCCCCGGCCCTGGGGGTTTTCCACATCTATCATGAGCCTTACCGGCCTACCATTGANCCTGGGAAGCATGAAGGCCGTGTGTTTCAACTTGGAGGATGACTTCTTGAGCCAAAGCCTGATCCAACCTCTCNGAGAAGCCTTGAGCCTCACCTCCTCTACGGTCCCATCTTTGACCTTGAGGCTTTCCGGTGTCCCTCGCCCGATCACCCCTGGAAACTCTATCTCCACTACCGATCCTTGGTCAGAGACAAACTCCTTGAANGGAACTTCCTGAGAAAGATCCAAGACTATCCTCGTGCAATTGGGAGAAGACCAGTGCCTTAGTCCACTTACAACTGCATCTGATGATGCCCCAGAAGCCGCATCCTCGAAAAGGAGGAAAAGAGAGATCAAAGCGTGCGCGATCAAAAAGACCATCCGGCCCCTCAACCCCCAAATGACACACTCCCGAGTATTTACCAAAAAATTTCTTTGGAATCAAGCCACAATCCGGGTCAAAACCTCGAAATTTTTTAGCTCCGGAAAGCCAATTCCTTGAAACAGAAGGTCTTTTCTTCCCAGACACAAAGGTCTCGTTCACACAAGGCTTCTGCCCAAGATCCGGCATTTTCCTTAGCTCCGCCGGACGGCGAGGCCGAGGTGAGCGGCCTTGCGGGGAAAGCCCGGAGATGACGCGAAAGGCGGTTTTCTCGGAGGGACGCACTCTGTGCGTCCGCGTTGCGAGGCCGTGCCTATGCCGAGGCATAACATAATCATCGGGGGCAAATGAACGCCTGGTGGCCTAATGGGGCAATCCCCCGGTGGAAGGGAAGCGTTCCTAGCGGGCGTGCGGAGCCCGCCCCTCCAGGGGGGCGAGCCAGGGGGAGACG
>JGI24721J26819_10005198_pt1 | contig 13078 bp, 10 predicted proteins | sample YelNatPaOPGAMG01_FD_26819 | JGI IMG/M metagenome (IMG submission 26819)
TTTTTGAGAAAAAAAGTTTACAAGATATACACGACGAGATTCGGCAAATATATCTTTCAGATAATAGACCATGGGTTATAGGTTATAGTGGCGGCAAGGATTCTACGACAGTGCTCCAGTTAGTATGGTATTCTCTTAAAGGATTACCCGTAGAAAAACGCAAAAAATTAGTCTATGTAATATCTACTGACACATTGGTTGAAACGCCAGTGATAGTAGATTTTATTAATCAAACTTTAAAAAGAATACAGGATATTTCAATTAGAGAACATATGCCATTTAAAACCGAAAAATTAAGACCTCTCATAAACCAGAGCTTTTGGGTTAATTTGATTGGGCGTGGATATGCGGCTCCGCAGCAACGTTTTAGATGGTGTACGGACCGGCTTAAGATTCAACCTTCAAACAGGTTTATTCAGGAGAAAATATCAAAATATGGCGAGGTAGTTCTTGTTTTAGGTGTACGCCGTCAAGAGAGCGCAACAAGAGCGCAAGTTATGAGTTTATATCAAATTCCAAATTCTGTTTTATCTAGGCACTCTAAATTTCCAAGAGCGTATGTATATACACCGATTCGAGACTGGACTGTAGATGATGTATGGTATTACCTTTTGCAAGTACCATCACCGTGGGGAAATGACAATAGAGATTTGGTAGCGTTGTATCAATCTGCTCAAGGAGAGTGCCCCCTTGTTATTGATGATACGACTCCTTCTTGTGGAAACTCGCGTTTTGGGTGTTGGGTTTGCACAGTTGTAACAAAAGATAAGTCTATAAGTGCACTTATTAATTCTGGTGAAGAGTGGCTAATGCCATTGTTAGAAATACGTAACTTGTTAGCTTCAACTCAAGACCCGAAGCTAAAACCACTTTATCGTGAATATAAAAGGAGGCAAGGCTTTGTTTCATTCAAAAGTGACGGTTCGGGTGTTATTTCAAGGGGACCTTATAAGATTGAATTTTGTAAAGAATTGTTAAGGATGGTTTTAAACGCTCAAATGCGCGTCAGAAAGGAAGGCCCAGATCCACATATCCAATTAATACTTCCTGAAGAGTTGCAGGAAATAAGGCGGATTTGGAGAACTGAAAGAGGTGATTGGGAAGATTCTGTTCCAAAAATCTATAGAGAGGTCACTGGCGAAGAATTGGATTGGGTTTCTGATGACATTGGTTTCTCCTCAAAAGAGAAATCTTTACTTGTAGAAGTATGTAAGAAACATAACATTCCAATGCAACTTCTAATGAAGCTCCTTGACGCTGAACTCCAAACACATGGTATGGAAAAGCGCGCCCACGTATATAATAGAATAGACCAAATTCTCTTTGAAGAATGGAGAACAGAGGAAGAGCTGCTTTTAAATAATGCAAACGGGATTAGAAAATGATGTTTAAACGGCTAGAAGTAGAAAATTTTGGGCCCTTCAAAGGAAAGCTATGTATAAATTTGGATGTAAGGAGTGCGTCGAACGATTCTAAACCCCTCGTAATAATAGGCGGAAAAAATGGTACCGGAAAGACAACACTTTTTGAGGCCATTAAGATTTGTCTGTATGGAAGATTTTTCAAGGGCAAGAAACTGTCAAGTAAAGCGTATGCGAAATATATAAATCAAAAATTTTATCGGTATGTTGATGGTAAACCAGCACAACAAGCTTCGGTAGCAGTTGAATTTGATTATGCAAAGTTAGGACACGTCAATAATTACTTTGTTAGAAGATCTTGGAGACGCCTTTCTTCTCAGTTTGTTGAAGAATTAAGGATAGAACAGAATGGTAAGGTTTTGGAGGATATAGATGATGATCAGTGGCAAGACTTCTTAATGGAATTACTTCCGCCGAGAATCTCCAAATTTTTCTTCTTCGATGGCGAGCACATTCAAAAGCTTGCAAAAGAGAGAAATGAGAACGAATATATTTTGACCTCAATAAATTCGCTGTTAGGCATAGATATAGTTGAACGTCTTCAGTCTGACATTAAAATATACGCTTCGCGAAAGACTAAGGCCATAAGCAGTAAGATTGAGCCTAAAATCCAAGAGTATGAAAAGAGAAAGAAGTTATTAGAAAATAGGTTAAACGACACACTCGAAAAGCAAGAATTGTTAAAAAAGAAAATAGATCAAATTCAAATGGCAATAGAGGATCAAGAAATAAAGATTGCTATGGAAGGTGGAAGTTTTGCAAGTAAACGTGAAAAACTTAAAGCACAAAAGAAAAGCATAGATGAAGAAATTGAGAATATCAAAGATCAGATTCGTGACTTTTGTTCGAATCTGCTTCCATTTGCTTATGCTCCAGATCTTTGTCATGCTCTCAGAAAGCGCCTAGTTGAGGAAGAAAGGGAGCAGCAGAAGTTTGCTGCAATAAGCTTCCTTAATTGGACTTTAGATGAATTTATGCAGGATATTGAACTTTCTTCATTATGGGATTCGTTAAGGATATCGCCAGAGGATAGATCGAAAGTTGTGCGAATCATCTTAGAAGAATTAAAAAATAAAATTGAATTGACTAATAATTCTTGTAAAGAGATTGTTCATCCCCTCTCTTCGATTGAAAGAGATGAAATGTTAAAATGGATTGAATCGGCGTTAAATGATGTACCTTTACGTCTGATGCAACTCTCTTCAAGGCTAGAGAAGTTAGTTAGGACTCGCCAAAGAATTGAGAAATTTTTGTTCAGCGTTCCGTCCGATGATGTAATGCATCCACTTATTCGCAGATTGGGAGAGCTTCATGAAAAAATTGGTAAATACCAGGAAAAGCTTTGTTCTCTTGAAGAAAAAGAGCGACAAATTAGGAATGAACTTAGTCATGTTACGAGAGAGTTGAAAAAGAGCATCGAGGAAAAAATTAAAAATGAGAACATAAAAGAAAGGTTGGCTCTTGTAGAAAAAGCCCAAAACGCACTAGAAGAATATTTAACTGCCCTTCGTGAAGAGAAAGTGTCTGAATTTTCACAGAATTTTCTTCAATGCTTTAACCTCTTATTCAACAAGAAGCATTTTATTCAAAAGGTGAATGTTGATCCGCTAACTTTTAATGTCAATTTAGTGGACTGTGATGGCGTTCTCATTCCAGCGAATACGCTATCTGCTGGAGAAAGGCAGATATACGCTGTATCTTTGTGCTGGGCTTTAGCTCGGTCTTCTGGCCGCCCAATTCCTTTTATTATTGACACTCCGTTGGGAAGGTTGGATGAAGAACATAGGCGAAATATTGTTGAACGTTTCTTTTCAAACGCTTCTCACCAAGTTATAATTTTTTCTACTGATACAGAGATAGACGCAGCAGCTTTTGATGTACTTAAAAAATATGTTTCAAAGGCGTATCTTCTTCAATATGATGAAATTCAGAAGACATCACGTATCAAGGAGGGTTATTTCGAGAATAGGGAGGTTTTACCAGTATATGAGTTTCAATAGGATAAGAATAAGTAAGATCGCAACAATGCGTCTGTCCATACTTAAGGGTCGGACAGGGCTTACGCCAAATATTTTGTGCAGAATAGGTTTTTGTCTTTCTTTAAGTGAACCCTCTGTACCGAATCCGAATGATTATGACGAAAACGGGCAAGAATTTAACCGTTATACGTTAACGGGGGAATGGGATAAATTTTTCATTGCATTGTTAAAGGAGAGATTGATAAACGATGGTTTAGATTATAAAAGAGATTTGCTCCCTCAGTTTAGGGCACATCTTAATCGAGGTGCAATAATACTTTTTGAAAAAGTTAAGGATTTAATGGATCTTTATGAGTTATTACCTAACACGGAGAAGAAATCAAAATGAAATTTCCAATATACTTGGATTCTCAGGCTACAACGCCGTTAGATCCGCGTGTTCTTGAGGAGATGCTTCCCTATTTTACTGAACATTTTGGTAATGCTTCGAGTATCGATCATTTATACGGGTCTGAAGCTTCGGAGGCTGTTGAAAATGCTCGGAAAAAAATTGCGCGATGTGTTAATGCAAAGCCTGAAGATATAATATTTACAAGTGGTGCTACCGAATCCAATAACATAGCGATACTGGGGATCGCGGAAAAACATGCCAATAAAGGCGATCATATTATTACGTGTGTTACTGAACATAAGTCTGTATTAGATGTGTGCAAACATTTGGAGAGAATAGGTAAGCGTGTCACATATGTACCTGTTGATAAATTTGGCATAGTGGATTTGAAGAAACTTGAAGAAGCCATCTGTGACAAGACAATTCTAATTTCCGTTATGACCGCTAATAATGAGATTGGAACTATTGCCCCAATTAATGAAATTGGAGAGATTGCGAAAAAATACGGTGTTCTATTTCATACGGACGCTGCTCAGGCAGCGGGTCACATTCCCTTAGATGTTGAAAAAATGAAAGTAGATCTTATGTCCATTTCAGCTCATAAAATGTACGGGCCTAAGGGTGTTGGCGCTTTATATGTTAGACATTCAAATCTAAATGCTAAGCCTTTTCCAATAATTCATGGTGGCGGGCATGAGCAAGGAATAAGGTCAGGCACCCTTAATGTGCCGGGCATTGTTGGATTTGGTAAGGCTTTCGATATTGCTGTAAAGGAAATGAATGAAGAATACAAGAGATTTGATCGATGGAGAAAGTATATGTGGGAGGTCTTCAAAGAAAAGTGTAGTCCGGTAGAATTAAATGGGCATCCAGAGAAGAGGTTGAGTCATAATCTAAATGTGTCTTTTGAGGGTGTTGAAAATAAAGCGTTAATACGTGCCGTAAGCTCAAAGTTGGCTATCTCTTCTGGTTCGGCTTGCACAACTTTGAACGTGGAGCCTTCTCATGTTATACTTGCTCTTGGTTTCAGTCCAGAAAGAGCGCACACCGCCATTAGAACTGGTTTCACTAGATTTAACACGGAAGAAGAAATTATATTTGCAACAGAGTTTATGTTTCAAACTGTAAACAAGCTACGCAAAATAAAATTACCGTTTCTAAAATGATTTACGAAAATTAACACTTTTACCTCAAATTATTTTTAAACTTGACAAGTACAAGCGGAATATTCTAGATTAAACCTACATCCTTTATGATCGTGGTGAAAATACGTTCGAATTCTTGGAGGGAATTTTTAGAAGAGATTATGGCTATTTTTTGTGCCGTGAGAAATACTATTAACGCATTTTGAATCGTCTCCGGATACTTCCGATCCAAAATTACAGTTATACATGTCCTTTCCTCTTTGGGTGTGATGTCCATTTGGATTTTCGACTTTGGATTAATTAATATCTTTAGTTCAGGAAGAGAAGTGGTAGGATATCCTGCCATTGAAATTATTTTTGCAATTTTTCCGATAAATATTTCTCTTATCTCTCTAGCTCTTTCCTTCTTTTTTTCTTTCCTAATCTTGTCTAGCCTTCGACGTATATCCCGACTTACAGGATTTGCTGTAGGCTCAATAAACTTCAACGCTTCCCTTGGAAGTTGTTCAGGGTTTACCCATGCTAGCACTTCTAACCATAGTCTCTGATATGCGTCATCGGATTCAAAGAAACTGTTTCTATCGATGTTTAACGCAGAGTCTAACCCTTCGTCAACATAAAGTTCTCCGGTTAGTTGATGTAAAATTACAGGACTTTCACTGACTATCTTAGAAAAATTATTTTCATAAGTTCCTATTCCTACATTCTTTACTCTAATTAGTAAACCGCGTAATTCATAAGGAATTATTCTTATGTCCTGATGGTAATAATAGCACTTGGCATTCACTTTTCTTCCGTTTATATTAAGATCGAACTCTTTTTCATAGACCTTGTACCCTTCCTCCCCTAGGCGCTGTAACTCAGAAATATGCGGGAATAATATAGGTTTAAAAATCTCCACTCCATTAACGTATACATGGAAATCATAGTTTTCCAGCCTTTCTTTAATCTTCGATAATATTGGAGTATTTACGCCTCTAACAGGTCCTTCAGGAAGATAGCGAACAGGAGTCAAAAGTCCAAGCTCAAACATAAACCTGTTAAATGGTGAGATCTCGTCTAAACGTTTTATTTGCTTTTTATCCAACCATTCTACAAACTCTTTATATGATGGATTTTTTTGAAAATCAAAATTTTCTCGGAAGCCAGTCTTCCCTACAAGACCACGAACAAACGGCTCCTTTAACTCTCTCAAAGTTATTTTAGTATATGTTTCTCTGGACGGATTTTCGAACTGAAATAACTTTATATTACCAATTTTTAAAGTGTCTAATGACTCAGTCATTGTTATTGCTTCATAATAAGGGCTCAAATCTACTTCTGCTCTCATTCCTATTCCCTCGCGAGTAGCCGATAAAAATTCGAACTTATTTGTGGCTTGCCCTACAGAAAGCAGACCAATTCCTATTCTACCAATTATGGGTCTTCCTTTTTCCGTCGTAGCCCCTTCCATTTTTTTTAAGCTTACTCCAATATGGGTCATGGAGAAAGCAAAGTCGCTAGGATTAATGCCTAGCCCATTATCCTTAATGATTATCGAATTAACCTTTTCGTTATTTTCATCTATGTCGATAAGAACGTCTACTTTTGTAGCATCAGCGTCGAATGAGTTACTTATCAATTCTTTCAAAGCGTTTGCTGGTGTCCGGTATATGCCTGACGCTACCAATTGTATTATTTTTGCAGCCACCATCATATCAATTTGTTTTACGAAAACTTCTTTTGTTTCACTTTGCATCATGGATTTCTCCTATTGGGCCATTTTTCTTTTATTGCCCCTTCAACAACATGTAAATATTCCTCAAATTCAGATTTTATTACGTCAACTATAGGTCTTTCTTGGGCATGGGCGTGATAGCTAGAAAGTTTGGCTATCGTTCGGAATACTTCTAATCGGCGGAATAGTGTGTCATGTCTAGTCCGGAAGTTCTGATCATTGTTGCATCTAGTCTCAAATGCGGTTATTTTCCGTCCTAGATAACTTCGGGTAAAGCCTAGTTCGTAAAGTAACTCATCAAGCAAACGCCTTATTACACATGCACCAGCTACGGGTGCGTCGGCTACGGAGCATTTGTATGCTTCTTTTATTAGTATCTTCATCTGCAAAGGAACATCAGTGTAATCATCAATATCACTTTCAATAGCCAGAGGAGTTATTAGAATTATTCTTCCATTTCTGACAGACACTGTTACTTCATGTCCATTTCTGCATCTGTAGTTATTCGTTATAGTCATGTTGGGTTCAAAATCTGTAACGTCAATGTATATATCCGCATTGCATTTGCCACAGTTTGTCTGCAAAATTCTTCTTGGGAGTTGAGGTTGTATTTGATAACTCATTTTTATTGCCACCCAATAAATTTTGGAAAACTTAGGTTATGATCGTTGGAAACAGACACGCACTTTTTTAAGCAAAAAATCGTTGTTGCCAAGTCAATAGTCTCCTTATCTATCTCCAGAAGCAGTTTTTCGGATGCATCGCAGGATTTCCTGAGTTGATATTTGCAGTTTTTGGACTTTCTCCGCCGTTAGTTCCCGATTATGAGCAATGTCATTTCTTATCGGAGCTAATTCTAATACAAGTTTAGTTTTAATCCAGGCTTCGTCTACAAAATACTTACCAAATATTTTCTTCCAATTATCCCTGCGAGTTATTATCTTGAAATAATCGTTGAAATCGGCATAGCAAATAAGCGGATACTCTTCATCACTCATCCACGGGAGTTTTTCTCGATTCTCTTTCCTTTCTTTGCATCTTTCTTGGACATCTGACGGTATGGCTTGCTTCCACCAATTCTTACCAATTTCCTCTTCCAATTTACTTTGAATAAATGATCTTAGCTCATTTTCAAAATCTTTTAGAATTTCACTGTAAGACTTAACGCTAGGTTTGGTAGTTAACTCCACTGCTTGAGTTTCTAGGATTTCTCTGAGATGTTGTTCCATTCTCTTATCGACGTCTCCTGGCTCATCTCCAAAAATCATATTATAGAGTGTAGTTATTCCCCCGTTAGCATACTCTTCAGCAATCTCAAAAACTTCTTTAATATTTTCACCGTGAAGTATATCTAGGCTCCCCTTTTCAACCACGGCTATTGCTTTTATCAGCGCAATATCGCTGGGGCTCAAGGTTCTTAACGGTATTGTTCCGACTTTCTTTTGCAACTTTAATCTTTTACTATTAAAAAAGCCTATACCAAGAGCATACATAAACACATCCTTCATAGTTTTCTTATAAAAAGGCGAAAGTGCCCGTGCCAAATCACTTTCAACCAACTCTTTAAACTTCTCATGATTCTTTGCATCAAGAGACAGATCTCTCGGAAAATACTTTTCACTTGCCATAGGGCTCCACCCTCGTTTGAGATCTACTTTCATCATAACAAAGCTCGTATTCCTTTCCAACCTTTCGCGAGAGCAATCGCCTCACGGGAGTATACTCCTCATCAGTCATGAACAAAGTGACTTGAGCATCCTTCAAAAATTCTGGCAACAATTCAGCGATGCTTTCTTTATGCTCCTTAGATATACGACCTAACGGTGTATCAATTATAATAGGAGCGTCAAATCCAGAAACTTCCCGAAGGGCAGCTAAGAAAGAAAGCGCCAGAATTTGTCTTTCGCCAGCCGACAGAGTCCCCAAACATTCTGATCCGAGCTTATTGATAACGGAAATACCGTAGTCTTCGTCAATAATTACGGTGTCATATGTCTCTTTTTTCCAAATTAATCGTAAGAAATACTCTCGCGTTTTATTCTGAATAGTGTTTCTAATGTCATCAATAAGTTTTTGCCTAATTGTTCCTAAAGCATTAAGCGTTTGAGTCGCTAAGTTCAGCTTTTCATTAACTTCTATAAACTTCTTAGATTTTCTAAGTTCATCATTCAACTCTTTCTGAAGCTTATCCAACATCATTCGAGCATTTGCAATCCTTTGATCAAGCACTCCGATATCTCTTATTAGTCCCTCTTCCTCTCGTCTAAGCTGGTTTCGGGTAATCTCTAAATTTGTAATCTCTTCAACATTTATTCCCTTCAATCTTGTACTTACTTCTTGCAACTCGCTTTTAATTTTGTTTTTTTCTTCTTCCAAAGAAGAGATATTTTTTCTTAAAACATTTTGTTCTTCTGAAAATTTTGCAACTTGCTCCCTTATCGGTTTCAAAATGTATTTCAGTTCAATTATTTCCTCATAAATCTCAGATATTCTAGCTTTTTTCAGTAACTCCTCAAGTCTATATCTTGCTTCATTGTTAGCCTTAGTATCAGTGCCACAGATACATTTTCCTCTTTCTAATAGTTCCTTTACAAATGTATGCCTTATATTCGGAGGAATTTCACCTTTTTCGGCCTTTTGGTCGATTTGAACAATAGCATCATTTACAGCCGGAAGACAGTAAATTAGGGGACCGATTTCTAGAATGTTATCGGTGATCTGTTCTTTGATCTTTCCAATGTTCTTTTCAATTTCTCCTAAACGACTTTCCAGACTCTCCCTTTGACACTGCAACGCTCTAACAACAGATTCACTACAATCTTTAAGTTTGCTCTCTATCTCTGTAATTTGGCTTCTAATATTGCGAAGCTTCTCTTCCTTCTCCTTTTTCTCCTGTCGGCTACTTTCTAAACCGCCCTCAATTGCTTTAATTTTCTCCTGTATTTCATCTACTTTTGGGCTTTCTCCTTTTACTTCTCCGCGTATTGAGGAGACAGTTTTTTCGAGATGTTCTATTGTGCGATCCAATAGGTACAATTGGGATACATCAAAAATAGCCTCACGAACTTTCTCGGATCTTTCTTCCTTAAAGAATTCGTCTAAACGCTCGCCATCAAAGAAAAAGAAACTTTTAACACCGTGAGGCAAAATTCTGTTTATTAACATTTCAGTTTCTCGTATTTCTTGAATGTCCCTTCCTATTTGCATGTAAGCATGAAATTCAGAATCTCTATCAAAAATTATTTTGCCACTAATATCCTTTTTAGCTCCTATACTTCGTTCAAATTGATAGAAGCGATCATTATCTTTTTCGTCTATCATTTTTATGGTTACTCGTGCGCTAATCCTCTGCCCAGTTGGTAGTTCACGTAATTCTGCATCATTAATGATCGGCTGCTTTTTCGCATCATATTTGCTAAGATGCTCTTCTCGACCGTAAAGGCACCAATTAACAGCATTCAACATGTTTGTCTTGCCAGAACCATTCACACCCTGAATAACAGTAATGTTTTTACTAGAATCACAAGATAACCCAACCGTAACTTTTCCACGGTACTGGCGATAATTCTCAAGTTCTATGCATTGGATTTTCATAGCTTTTGCATCCTTCTTCTGCAATATATGGTGAGCTGATCAGTGAAAAAATCTTTAAAATGAAGCTTTTCAATTCTCCAATTCTCAAGTTCAAACTGTAAAAGACTTTTAGCAAATTCTCTAACAATTTCATCTTCGATTTGTGCATTTATTTCCTCAAGGATTTTCTTGCTAACTCGTAATCTGGGAGTCGCCATAACGATTCTCCAATATAATATGATATTTGGAAGCAAGGTCTAATATTTTGAGATAAGCCTCTCCACAATTTATGGCTGAATTAGCGAATTCTACGTATCTCCTTATCTCACTTTGTAAAATTTTTGCCTCAAGATCAAAAAGCGCAGGGTCAATTCGTCCAGATAAGTCAGGAACCACAATTATGTCATATATTATTGCCTTTTCTTTACCGCCAAAGGGTCTTAATATTCTTCCACGTCTTTGAATGAACTCTCTAGGGTTCGTGGAGCTTGCCATCATGACGGCTATTCTTGTCGAAGGAACATCCACACCTTCATCTAAACACTTCATTGCAACTAGAACCCTGTAAACTCCTTTGGCAAAAGAATCGAGTAATATCTTTCTTTCTTTAACATCCTCTTCAGCGGTAAACTTATGTTGGATTATCCCTCTTTTATTGAGAATCTCCTGAACCGTGTCAATTTGTTGAGGAGAACAGTAGATAAGACAATGCCTAATATCTTCTAACTCATCAAGTATTTTGTTTAAGACGGTATATTTCATCGAAGCATTTACAATAACTCGATGTCTAAGTATACAATATAGTTTGAACAGCTCATTTTTCTCTTCATCATTCTTAGCTCTGGCATATTCGGTGGAAATTTTTTTGGTTAGTTTTCGATACTCCTCAAATTCATCACTACTAAGTTCAACAAGAAACGGACGATACTCGTACTTACACAGAAACCCTTTTTCAATTGCTTGTTGAAGGGGAAAGTCAAACACCACTTTGTTAAAGAAGTCAAAAATAAGCGATGTACCCTCTTCATCAAACCATCTAATCGGAGTTGCGCTTAATCCAAGCCTAAACTGATACTTGTCAAGTAGACCTTTACGTCTCTCGGGCGAGCCTATACCGTGTACTTCATCCACAATAAGAAGACATCTGCTTTTTACCTTCTCAATAATCTTGATAAATTTATCATTAGCAAAAGTATCATGCGTCGTTATTACTATTAGCGTGTTATGTAATCCGCTGTTGAAATCGAAAACAACATTTGCCAATCTATCTTCCCACCCGACAAAAGCGCCAAAAACTTCATATCCAGATAAACCAAATTTCGCTAAATTATCTCTCCATTGCTTAATTAAATGTGTAAAAGGACAAGCTATCACAACAAAAAGCTTTTCTTCATCTTTAAGAAGTTCGATTATGCATCCTATAGCAGCATATGTTTTTCCAGTGCCTGTAGCCATTTCAAAAATTCCTTTCTTTCCATTTTCCATCCATAATGAGATTGCTCTAACCTGATAATCTCTAAGTAATGGTTTTCGATAAAACCTTTCCAACTTAAGTTCACTTATGTCACTGGGAGCTATTTGTATAAGACGCTCACGAACAGCTGACGGAACATCCATCACTTTCACTCTACTGGTTTTACCGAACCAGTACTTCTCAAACTTGAACTTATCAGAAAGTAAATGATCTTTTTCTCCATCTATCCAGCTTCGAAAAACTTTAAACTCTTCAATATTATTTTCCCAAGACGTCGCAGACTCGTTTATAGAGCCGCTAAAAGATATAATATTTCCCTCAGCATCTTCAAGAATGCCGACTTTTTGATGAAATATCCCCATCTTCATGGCGGTATCCTGATCCAATGGATAGCCAGCCTCGTCGACCACTATTGCAACTTTAATCTCAAGTTGATTTTTAGCTACAAGCCATGCTAATGCCTTCACGTGATCTCTAATCAATTCTTCATAAATATCATCAAGATGCCTCAACATCATTTCGGAGAGTATTTTTTCAGGATTTTCATGTCCAAGCCTTATAGCCTCTACGTCAGTTTTCTGTAATGTGGCACCTACAATTAATTGCATGGTGCCGCCATTTTGTATAAATGCTGCAATTCCTTTTGCTGCAACCGCTAAAGCACTAGATGAGAAAAAGCCAGCTAGTCTATAATACCGTTTGGATCTCGCCAAAACTGGAATGTAGAAATCATTTAGAATATCATCCTCTTCAGAATCATAATCTGCTTTGAGCTCTAGCTCTTGGAAGCTCAACCGCTAACACCTAACCAAGAACGATAAGCCTTATGCAGTAACTAAAAATAAATTATTCAAAGCACCTTTAAATTTTTTTAGTATCATAAATATATAACCCATAAAAACTGCGCGCGCTAGTGTGTTGCTAAATTCTTTGTTTTGACATTTTCTTGTTTATTGGTGATGTTTGGAGGTGAAGAGTCGTTTAGGGGATGTTCTTGCGTGTTTGGATGATGTTGAGGAGTTTGTCTGTGAGCCTTATCGCCATTCTGGTGCTGGTAGGCCGCCTAGGAATCCTTTGGGCATCTTGAAGGCTTTAGTGGTTAAGCGTTTTAGGAATATTCCAAGCGATAGGCAGTTGTATAGGCGTTTATGGAGTGATCCGGAGCTTAGGCGCATATGCGACATTGAGGATTATGAGAAGCCCTATCATCCTTCCCAGCTTACGCGTTTCAGACAGCGCATAGGCCCTGAAAGGCTTGAGACGATAATGGAGTATACCTAGCAAGGCTTAGGGATGCTGGAGCCGTCAAGGGTGAGATAGTTGCATGCGACGCCACATTCGTAAAAGCCTATAGTAAACGTGACCCGGAGGATGACTC
>JGI24721J26819_10005200_pt1 | contig 13064 bp, 8 predicted proteins | sample YelNatPaOPGAMG01_FD_26819 | JGI IMG/M metagenome (IMG submission 26819)
GCCGGCGGCCGGCAGTACACCTACGAGCCGACCTACATCCTGCGGGGGCTCAGCGAACTACACCTGACGTTCACGCCGAACGATCAAGGGCGATGAACTAGTGTCCCGCGCCGTTAATTCGTTTCAATAATCGTTGGATGGACTGGAGGATCTGTTCAGCGGTTTTGCTCCACACGAACGGTTTTGGATTGTCATTCCAGTTGGCGACCCAGGCCCGGATGTCTTTTTCCAAGGCTTGCACGTTGCGGTGGTCGCCGCGTTCGNCCAGTTGGCGGGTGAGTTCGNCGAACCATCGCTCAACTTGGTTGATCCAGCTGGAATAAGTTGGCGTGTAGTGCATGTGGAATCGGGGGTGCTTGTCTAGCCAGGCCATGATGGTGGGCGCTTTGTGTGTGCCGTAGTTGTCGCAGACCAGGTGCACGTCCAGCTCGGCGGGGACCTCGGTGTCGATCTTTGTCAGGAACTTCTTGAACTCCACAGCGCGGTGGCGGCGGTGCAGTGAGGAGATGACAGTGCCGTCGCTGATGTCGAACGCGGCGAACAGGCTGGTGGTGCCGTTGCGGACGTAGTCGTGGGTGCGTTTTTCGGGCATGCCGGGCATCATCGGAAATGCTGGCTGGCTGCGNGCCAGCGCCTGGATCTGGGACTTTTCATCCACGCACAAAACCACTGCCGACTCGGGCGGGTCCAGGTAGAGCCCGACAACGTCGTAGACCTTCTCCACGAACAGGGGGTCGTTTGAAAGCTTGTAATGCTCGCTGCGGTGTGGTTGCAGCTCGAAGGCCTTCCAGATGCGCCCGATCGTCGACTTGCTCAAGCCCGACCGCGTGGCCATCGATGCGCGTGACCAGTGCGTGGCGTTGTCCGGGGTGCACTCCAAGGTGGCCACTACCACGTCTTCGACCTGTTCAGCGGTGATCGTGGCTGGTCGACCCGGGCGCGGTTCGTCGACCAACCCGTCACAGCGCGCCTCGAGGAACCGGCTGCGCCACTTACCCACCGTTGGTTGCGACACGTGCTCTTGGGCGGCTACCTGCTTGTTGGTCAGGCCCTGCGCGCAGGCCAGTACGATCCGCGACCGCAACGCCAACGCCTGCGAGGATTTCCGCCGCCGCGACCACCGCGTCAACGTCTGATGTTCCTCGTCGCTGAGCACCAGTTCTGCTGTTGGCCGTCCACGTCGCGTCATAGATTGAATTATTCTATAACCCAACGTAATTCGTATGATTCAGTGCCGTCTACCCAAATTACAATTATGTAACGAATTAACGGCGCGGGACACTAGCTACCCTGACGCTACACCCTCACGGGCAAACCCACAACGAAACGCAAACCGGGTGCACCCCGGCAGACGCGGATACCCTCCACCGCAATCAAGACCCCAAGACCCCAAAGACCAACCGTCCGGCTTACCCGCGGAATCGGGTCAGAGGTAGCGCGCCGTATCACGGCGTCTCACGGCGTGGGAGACGCCGCCTCCCGCAGCGTCATCGGCGCGACATACCCGCCCACCGGAGTGCGGTGCCACCACGCCCGGTCACGCCGCAGCTCCGCAGGTGTGGTGAACCGGTATTCGTAGAGCTGCGCACGCACATGCCGGGGCGGGGAGTCAGGAAAAGGGTTGTGCCGCAACAGGCGCAGCGTCGGACGGTCGTTGCGCAGCAGCCGCTGCAGCAGCGGGCGCAGCCATGGCTGGGCGTAGCCGGGGGAGATGGCCGCAAACCACATCAGCCAGTCCAGCCGCAGGTGGTACGGGGCCCACTGGCGGGGCAGGCGGCGCACCGCGCCCGGCTTTCCCTTGAACTCGTATTCCTTCCACAGCGTCTGGCCGGTGATTTTCGCGTCGCCGGTACCTTCGATCACCACCTCGCGCCGGACGCGCCCGATGCTGCCGAAGGCACCGTAGGTGTTGACCAGGTGGAAGGGGTTGAAGGACATGTTCATTCGCTGGCGCGGGGACAGCATGTTGCGCATCGGCCAATAGCTCAGGCACACCACGGCGACGGTGAACGCCAGCACCAGGACGGCGAACCACGACGGCGGCGCAGCCGGCGCGGCGTGCGCGGGCACCGACAGCAGCACGGCCCATGCTGAGTCGTCGATCGCGCTGCACGCCAACAGGATCGTCACCCAGTTGAGCCACGCGAAGTTTCCCGAGGCCACCAGCCACAGCTGCGTGACGACGATGATCGCCGCGGCCACGCCGGCCACCGGCTGCGGAGCGAACAACCCGAACGGCACGATCAGTTGGGCGAAGTGGTTGCCTGCCGCCTCGACGCGGTGCAGCGGCTTGGGCAGGTGGTGGAAGAACCAGCTCAACGGCCCGGGCATCGGCTGCGTCTCGTGGTGGTAGTACAGGCACGTCAGGTCCCGCCAGCACGGGTCGCCCCGCATCTTGATCAGCCCGGCGCCGAATTCCACGCGGAACAACAAAAATCGCGCCATCCACAACGTCAGCACCGGCGGCGCCGTGCGGTCGTTGCCGAGGAAGATCATCAGGAACCCGGCCTCCAGCAGCAGCGACTCCCAGCCGAACGAGTACCAGGCCTGCCCGACGTTGACGATCGACAGGTACAGCACCCACAGCGCCAGCCACATCAGCATCGCTGCCCACAGCGGCGCGAGGTCGGCGACGCCGGCGACGACGGCGGCCGACAGGGCCGCACCGAACCAGGACACGCCCGCGAAGAGACGGTCGGAGTAGCGGAGCTGAAACACGCTGGGCGCCGTCCAGAACGACCTTCCGGCCAGAAAACGCGGCACCGGCAGTATTCCGTGCTCCCCGATGAGCGCCCGGAACTGCAAGGCGGCCGCCAAGAATGCCAACAGGTAGACGGCCGCGGTGCCGCGCTCGAGCACCAGTCTGCCCAGCCAGTATTCGGGTGCGGACAACCAGCCCATGGGCGTAACTCCTCAGACGGTGGCGGTGACACCACCCGGCATATCCAGTCAACCAGCCGGTAAACCGGCAGCCAAGACCCGAGCCGGGCCTTAACTTCGGGCTAATCGTCACCGACGGGCCGCTGCCCGGCCCGCATCGTCACCGCGGTGTCAATGCCGCGGTTCCTCCTCGGGCCGCTGCCCGGCCCGCATCGTCACCGCGGTGTCAATGCCGCGGTTCCTCCTCGGGCCGCTGCCCGGCCCGCATCGTCACCGCGGACGCGGCGACCGCGGTGACCGAGATCAGCGCCAGCAGTTGCACATTCGCCGAATGGCCGGCATAGAAGTCGACTGACCGCCACGGATGCCGGGACAGCACGGCTCCGGCCAGGATCAAACCCCCCGCACTCAGTGCGAGCATGACGGCGTCGGAGTTCCGGTCCCGCAGCGCATACCGCAGCGCGAGCACGGCACCGGCCACCACCAGGCCCGCCGCACCGGCGATCGCCGCGCCGGCCGCCAGCACCGCGACGGCGGCCCACCCCCCGGGTGACCATGGCGCCGCGGGCGGGTCGGCGTCGGGACGGCGGCGTCTCCACCAGGCCAGCAGCGCCAGCAGCGGTAGCAGCGCCAGCCCCACCGCCAGGCCCGCCCGATACTGCGCGTCGGAGGCGAAGGTCAACGTGATGGCACCGGGATCGCCCGCGGGCACCACCCAGCCCTGCTGCCACCCGTTGACGGCGACCGGCGTCAGCCGGACCCCGGTGGCGGTGCGCGCCACCCAGCCGGGGTTGATGCTTTCGGGAACGACCAGCACCCGGGACCGCGCCGACGCGGGCGCGCGCACCTCGCGGTGGTCGGAACTCCACGCTCCGGTCGCCGCGGGCATCGGGGAGCCGGAAGCGGGGGGCAGTGCGCTGGTACCGTCGGCCGCCAGTTGGGCCCCATCCACCGCGAACGCGGCGCCCGGGCTGATCAGCAGTTCCTGCCGGCCCGCCGGCAGCGCGATCGGGTCGCGCTCGCAGGGCAGCGCCCGCACCGGGTCGCCGTCCAGCAGCGCGCCCGCGGTGGTCCGGATCGAGGTGTGCACGAACCGGCCCGCGACGGCGATGACCGGGCCGTGGCCGCAGTCGACGTCGACCACCCGGGACCGGTTACGGGCGGCGTCGGCGGGCGCTATCGGCCGGCCGTCGGCGCCCAGGACCGTGATCTCGGCCAGCCCCGGGGGTTTGAGCTGGTCGAATCCCAGCGCGTTGCGGTCGATGACATCGTGCCAGTGCAGCAGGCTGACGGTGACGGTGTCGGTGACCCGGGGCTGCAGGGCCAGTTCGAAAGACTGGGTCCCGCCCGCCCCGCCGCTCGCGGTCAGCTCCCGGACCTGCGGGCCGTCGCCCAGGTTGACGGCCACCAGCGTCGGGCGCGCCGGCAGCTCCCAGCGGCTGGGGACCAGCCGCAGCCCGGCGACCTCGGTGGGCCGCGGCAGGGTGAGGGTCAGCGTCGGCGGGACCTTGTGTTGCACGACCCGCTGCGGTGCCGTCCACGCGGTGGCCGGGTCACCGTCGGTGGCCGCATACGCGGAGCCCAGGACATCCACCGTGTCGGAATCGCCTTGTGCCCGCGTGGTATTCGGCTGCGCGATCAGATCGGCGAGCCTGGGTCCCTGTCGGGGCCGCACCCACACCGTCGGGGTCACCGACGTCGGGTCCGGCACGGCCAGGGTGCGGCTGAAGGTGACCGGCTCCTCGGCCACCAGCGCCATCGACGCCGCGCAGCGCACGCTGTCCGGAGCCGGGGCGCACCCCGGCCGGCCGAGCAGCTCCGGGCCCAGGTCCCAGCCCGCGACGGCGGCACCCGGCGGGGGTGCCGGAACCAGCGCGGTGTGCCGCAGGTCGACGGGATGGGCGAATCCCGACGCGTCGTACTGGGTGATCGACAGCTCGGTGATGCCGAACTGCACGCCCGAGGACCCGTTGTCGGTGCCGGCCGCGGTGATCCGCACCCACGGGGTCTCGCCGTAGGGCAGCGCGGCGGTCAGCGGCTTGCCGGCCTCGTCGAATCGCAGAGTCGTGCTGCCGGTGGCGGTTTCGACCAGCATGCGGCGCACCTGCGCGCCGACGGCGGTCGGGCTGGGCGTCACCGTGATGACCGCGTTGGTCACCGGGTGGTCGAAGTCGACCTGCAGCCACTGCCCGACGGCCGCCTGCAATCCGTTGGACACCCAGGCGGTCGCCGGGTCGCCGTCGACCGCGGCGGCGGGGGAGGTGGCCGCGGCGACGTCGGGCATCGCCGTGGCGTCCGACGACGAACTCGACACGGTGATACGGCCGCCCGTCCAGGCGCCGAACACCGTGTCGGCGCCCGGAACCGGGTAGTCGGGCACCCGGTTGAACGTGTGCCGGGCGTCACCGGCCGCCCGGAGGGCCGAGGAGTGCTGGTCCACCCGGCCGTAGTCGGTCTCGCGGGCCACCGGGGTGTCGGTGACGGTCACCAGCGGCACCGGCAGACCGGCGCGCCGGGCGTCCGCGGTCATCAGCACCGGACCCAGTGCCGGCTGCCCCCGCAGCCGCCGGCGCTCGTCGAGGCGCAACAGCACCTCGGGCCCGCCGTCGACCCGGGCCAGCCCGTCGATGTCGGCGAAATAGGGGGCGCCGGGGTCGTCGGATCCGCCGTTCGGCGATGCGACGCGATAGATCTCCACGGCGGGGTAGCGCGGTCGCAGCCCGCTGTCCGCGACGAAGCCCGCCACGGCGCCGGGGCCCACCGGCGCGCCGAACTGCGCCACCTTCGTCAGGCGCGGCGACCCTTCGACGGCGCGGTGCACGAGGATGGGGCGCGCCGAGCGCGAGGTGTCGGGATCCAGGTCGTTGCGCAGCACGACGTACGAGATCCCTTGGTGAGCAAGGGTATCGGCGAGGCCGGCCGAGGGGCGACCGGCGGCGAACAGTCGTTGCACCGAATCCAGCGCCCGGATGGTCTGCGGCGGGGTCAGCGGAATGGAGTCGCGCACCCCCCACGGGCTGCCGCCGAGCACCTGCAACGGCTCGTCATGGCTGGTGCCCCACATCTGGGTGGCGAAGGGCGCACCGGGCACCACGAGCACGCGTCCGGGCCGTGGTGTCCCCGTGTTGTGCTCGTCGAGCCAGGCGGCGGCGTCCTGCCAGTAGCGGGGGATCGCAGTGAACGTGCCCGGCGGCGTGAGCCGGCCGGTCCAGGCCAGCGACGTGCTGACCAGCAGCGCCGTGAAGACCACGATCGCGACCGCGAGCCGCTTGTCGCGTTCCGGGTGGGCGAACGCCCGCAGCCACTCAGCCCGCGGCGCGCCGCCCGGCCCCCCACCGGGCAGGGGCACCCGGCCCAGCAACTGGGCGAGGCCCAGCACCACCGGGATCCGGACGACCGAGTCCAGCTTGTGCACGTTGCGCAACGGCGCGCCGCCGGCGTCGAGGAACGCCTGCACCTGGTGGGCCAGCGGCGATCCCAGGCCCCCGCTGTAGCCCGCGGCCAGCAGCAGCACGCCGACCAACAGCATCGTCACCAGCCGGCCCCGCGCGGGCATACCGGGCCGGGCCAGCCCGGCCAGCCCGGCCGCGGCGACCAGGCACGTGCCCAGGATGGCCGCCGACCCCGTCACCAACGGCGCGCCCGCGGTGGCGGTCGGCGCCACGAACGGGGTCCAGCTGTCGGTGCCGCGCAGGATCTCGGTCAGCGACGACCACTGGGTGGTCACGCCGGAGGATTCGATGAAGTCCAGGAACGGCGGGCTGATGGCGTGCAGCTTCGCCAGCGCCACCACCCACCACAGCACGGCCAGGGACACCGACAGCAGCCACCAACCGGTGTAGCGCCACCACAGTCGGTTGGGCCGGTGGCAGGCCCACCAGATGACCGCGGGCAGGCAGCCGGCCAGCGTCGCGATGGCGTTGACCGCGCCCATCAACGCGACCGCCAGCCCGGCCTGTCCGCCGAGCGCCCGCACCGACCTGGCCGAAGCCGATCCCGCGCTGCCCCGCAGGGCCAGGATCGTCGGCAGCAGCACCCAGGGCGCCAGCATCATCGGCAGTGTCTCCGACGAGATCGAACCGAGCGTGGTCAGCACCCGCGGCGACAGCGCGAACGCCGCCGCGGCGACCACCCGGGAGGCCGGGCTGCCGACGCCGAGCGCCTCGGCGACCCGCAGCAGCCCCCAGAAACCCGCGGCGAGCAGCAGCGCCCACCACAGGCGCTGGGTCACCCAGCCGGGCAGTCCCAGCAGGTGGCCGGCCAGGAAGAAGGTGCCGTGCGGGAACAGGTAGCCGTAGGCCTGGTTCTGCGCCTGGCCGAACGGGAGGTCGCTGTTCCACAGGCTGGTCGCGCGGACCAGAAACCGCAGCGGGTTGGCGGTGAGGTCGAGTTTGGTGTCGGGGGAGACCCGGCCGGGGGACTGGGCGAACGTCAGCGCCAGCGCGATCGCCCCGACCAGCAGCAACCACTGCCGAGACAGCGGGGCGGCCGGCGGGGACGAGGCCGGCGCGCCGGCCCGGGCACACGCGGATGCCCGCGCCGGGCTAGCTACGGTTGCCGTACTCGACCCGGTTGAGCACTGACGACTGCGGATCGCCCCCGGGAAGTGGCGGCTTCGTGTCCTGCTGCACCATCAGCGTGACCCCGAAAGTCGCTGCTGCGCCCAGCAACAGGCCGACCACCACGCTGGCGGCGGCGGGCGCGACGATCCGGTTCATCCGGGTTCTCCTCAGGCTCCTCGGGGTGAGCAGACGTAGCGCCAACCTAGCAGACGGGCGACCGGCGCCGGACGGCGCCGATCGAGATGCCCGCCGGGTGAAACGTCACCCGGCGGGTCCCCGCGCCCGGGGGCCCGGACCGGGCCGTGACACCATGTGCCGATGCCTTTTCCGCGCACCCGGGCCGTGCTGGCCACCGCAACGTTGGTCGTGGCGGGCGCGTTCGTGGCGGGCTGCGGCCACCACGCCGCGCGGCCGCCGGCCGCCTCCTCGGGCGCGGCGGCCAAGCCGTCCCCCGCTCCCGCGCCGGTCTGTGGCGACCCNACGGTCCAGCTGTCGACGCGCGACAAGCTGGCGCAGCTGNTGATGGTGGGGGTGAAAAACGCCGACGACGCCCGGGCCGTCGTCGACGGCTACCACGTCGGCGGAATCTTCATCGGCAGCTGGACGGACCTGTCGATCTTCCGGGGGCCCCTGGCCGACATCGCCGCGCACGCGGGTCCGCTGCCGCTCGCGGTCAGCGTCGACGAAGAGGGCGGCCGGGTGTCCCGCTTGAAGTCGCTGATCGGGTCCGCGCCCGCACCCCGGGTGCTGGCGCGAACGCAGACCGTCGACCAGGTGCACGACCTGGCGGCCGAGCGCGGCAAGAAGATGCGCGACCTCGGCATCACCGTCGACTTCGCCCCGGTGGCCGACGTCACCGACGCCCCCGACGACTCCGTGATCGGCGACCGCTCGTTCGGCAGCGACCCCGCCACCGTCACCGCCTACGCCGGCGCGTACGCGCAGGGGCTGCGCGACGCCGGGCTGCTCCCGGTGCTTAAGCATTTCCCCGGGCACGGGCACGGCTCCGGCGACTCGCATTCCGGTGGGGTGGTGACGCCGCCGCTGAGCGAACTGCGAGGCGACGACCTCGTTCCCTACCGGACGTTGGTGAAGGCGGCCCCGGTCGCGGTGATGATGGGACACCTGCAGGTCCCCGGACTGACCGACGGCGCCCCGGCCAGTCTCAGCAGGCCGGCGGTGCAGTTGCTGCGCGACGGCACCGGCTATGGCGGCCCGCCGTTCACCGGCCCGGTTTTCAGCGACGACCTGTCGAGCATGGCCGCGATCTCCGATCGGTACGGCGTTGCCGAAGCGGTCCTGCGCAGCCTGCAGGCCGGGACCGACGTCGCGCTGTGGGTCACCACCGCGGAGGTTCCCGCGGTGCTCGACCGGCTGGACAAGGCGGTCGCCGCCGGCGAACTGTCGATGCCGGCGGTCGACGACTCGGTGGTGCGCGTCGCGACGATGAAGGGCCGCAACCGGGCGTGCGGGCGCTGAAGCCCAAGCAGGGTCGTTATTCTTGTCTGGAGACAGTGGGGCTGGAAAGGCGCAACGGATGGCAGGTGGTACCAAGCGGCTGCCCCGTGCCGTGCGCGAGCAGCAGATGCTCGACGCCGCGGTGCAGATGTTCTCGGTCAACGGGTACCACGAGACCTCGATGGACGTCATCGCCGCCGAGGCGCAGATCTCCAAGCCGATGCTCTACCTGTACTACGGCTCCAAAGAAGACCTGTTCGGCGCCTGCCTGAACCGCGAACTGGGCCGGTTCATCGATGCGGTGCGCGCCGACATCGACTTCACGCACAGTCCCCGGGACCTGCTGGGCAACACCATCGTGTCGTTCCTGCGCTACATCGACACCAACCGGGCGTCGTGGATCGTGATGTACACCCAGGCCAGCAGCTCGCAGGCGTTCGCCCACATGGTGCGCGAGGGCCGCGAGCAGATCATCGAGATGGTGGCGGGGCTGGTGCGTGCCGGCAGCCGTACCCCGAGGTCGGAGATCGAGAACCAGATGATGGCCGTGGCGCTGGTGGGCGCGGGTGAGGCGATGGCCACCCGGCTTTCCACCGGCGACATCGACGTCGACGAGGCGGCCGAGCTGATGATCGACCTGTTCTGGCACGGTCTGCGTGGCGCCCCGGAGGATCGCGAGCCCGCGACGGCGCTGCGCGGCGACGGCGGTCCGGGCACGCTGTCCGGGTAGTCCCTGGCTTCGTGCGCCGCAACCTGGACTTCTTCTGCGCCGTGATCGCCGTCGGCTTGCTGGCCGGGGTCGCCGGGTTGACGACGTCGGCGGTGCTGCGCTTCGTCGAGCACGTGACGTACCACTACACCTTCGGCACGCTGCTCGCCGGGATCACCGGCAGCAGCCCGGTGCGTCGCGCGCTCGGGCCGATGGTCGGCGCTGCGCTGGCGGCGATCGGCTGGTGGATCCTGCGGCGCACGACGGAGGTGCCAGAGCTCGCGCAGACCGTCGCCCGCCGGGATCGGGTACCGCGCCTGACCTGGAGCATCGACGCCCTGCTGCAGGTCGTGCTGGTCGGGTCCGGGGCGTCCCTCGGCCGGGAGGGCGCCCCGCGCCAGTTCGCGGCCGCACTCGGCGACGTGGCCATGGGTTGGCTCAGGCGGCTGTCCCCGGGTGACCGGCAGATCCTGCTGGCGTGTGCGGCCGGCGCCGGGCTCGGCGCGGTCTACGCCGTTCCGCTGGCCGGTGCGCTGTTCTCGGTGCGCATCATTCTGCGCACCTGGCGGTTGCGGGCGGTGGGGGCGGCGCTGGTCACCTCCAGCCTCGCCGTCGCGGTTGGTTCGCTCATCACCAAGGACAAACCCGTGCTGGACTGGCCCAGCCTGGGTCTGTCCCCCGTGCTGACCGGGCAAGCGCTGCTGCTGGCCCCGGTGGCGCTCGCGGTGGGGTTGGCGTTCGACCGGCTGATGGCCGCGGCACGGCCGCCGCGCCCGATGCGGACCTGGGTGCTGGTCCCCGCGCTCGGGACCGCCGGACTGGTGATGGGCGTCTGCTCGCACTGGTGGCCAGACCTGCCCGGCAACGGGCGCAGCATCCTGACCGTCAGCCTGGCCAGCGGCATGACGCTGTCGGCGGCGGCGGTGATCCTGGTCCTCAAACCGCTGTTGACCGCGCTGTTCCTGCGCGCCGGCGGTGCCGGCGGCATGTTGACGCCGTCGCTGGCCACCGGTGCGGCGGCCGGTTCGCTGATGGCGCTGATCGCCGACTGGGCGGTCGGGACGCATCTGCACATGCCGACGGTCTCGCTCGCCGGTGCCGCGGGGGTGCTCGCGGTCACCCAGGGGTCGCCGCTGTGGGCTGCGGTGTTCGTCTGGGAGCTGGCCGAGCCCCCGCTGTGGCTGTTTCTGGTCTTCCTGGTCACCGCGGTCGGCGCGCACCTGCTTAAAGCCGTCGTGCCCGTTCGCGATACGCCGCCCCCGACGCCGTACCCGCGCACCCGCTGAATCCGGAAACCGTTCAGAGCGCGCGGACGGTGCCCGTGAGGTACGGGTACTTCTTGCCGACGTTGCGCAGCGCCAGGTCCCAGCCCGCGGCGTTCGTGTCGCATTCCCGGACGTACAAACCCGCGGTGGCGGGCAGCACCAGCGGCTTGCCGAAGCGCACCGAGTACCCTACCGCGTCGGGCAGGCGGGCCTCGATGTTCGCCAATACCGCTGCGGCGCTGAACATCCCGTGCGCGATGACCGTCGGGAACCCGAACATCTTGGCGGCGATCGGGTTGGTGTGGATCGGGTTGTGGTCGCCCGCGACGGCGGCGTACCGGCGGATCTGTGCGGGCGTGACCCGCAGCAGCGCGCTGGGCGGGGGCAGCTTCGGCGGCTTCTGCGGCGGCGGTTTCGGTTCGTCCGACAGGCTCGTGCGCTGCTGGTGCAGGAACGTCGTCACCTGATGCCACGCGTCCTCGTTGCCGACGCTGACGTCCGTCACCAGGTCGACCAGCAGTCCCTTGCGGTGTTCGCGCAGGTTCTCCGCGCGCACGCGCACGCCGACCGAGTCGGTGACCGCGATGGGCCGGTACGCGGTGATGTGGTTCTCGGTGTGCACCGCTCCCAGCGCCGCGAAGGGGAAGTCGAAGCCGGTCACCAGCGACATCACCACGGGGAAGGTCAACGCGAACGGGTAGGTCAGCGGCACGTGGTTGCCGTAGCGCAGCCCGGTGAGCGCCGCGTACTCGGCCACATTGGTGTGGTCGATGCGCAGTTCGTCGACGTTGACCGTGCGGGTGGGCAGTTGGTCCGAACGGGCCACCAGGGGCAGGGCCCCGGCCGCTGCGCGCAGCATGTTCAGCATGCCGCTCGGCTGATTCATCGTGTCCTCCCGGGAGTCCTGGTCACGCGCCGAGCATGGCCTGGCCGCAGACGCGGATGACGTTGCCGGTCACCGCGTTGGAGGCCGGGCTGGCGAAGTAGGCGATGGTCTCGGCGACGTCGACCGGTTGGCCGCCCTGCAGCAGCGAGTTCATGCGCCGGCCCACCTCGCGGGTCATCAGCGGGATGGCCGCGGTCATCTGGGTCTCGATGAAACCGGGTGCGACGGCGTTGATCGTGATGCCCTTCTCGTACAGTCCGGGCGCCAGCGCCTGGGTGAGGCCGATCATCCCGGCCTTGGTGGTGGCGTAGTTGGTCTGTCCGCGGTTGCCCGCGATACCGGCCATCGAAGACAGACCGATCACCCGGCCACCTTCACCGATGCTGCCGTTGCCGACCAGCCCCTCGGTGAGCCGCAGCGGAGCGAGCAGGTTGACCGCCAGCACGGCGTCCCAGCGGGCATCGTCCATGTTGGCCAGCAGCTTGTCCCGGGTGATGCCGGCGTTGTTGACCAGGACGTCGGCGTGGCCGCCGTAGTGGTCGCGCAGGTGCTGGGTGATCCTGTCGACGGCGTCCTCGGCGGTGACGTCGAGCGCCAGCGCGGTGCCCCCCACCCGGGTCGCGACCTCGGCCAGCGGCTCGGCGGCCGACTCGACGTCGAGGGCGACGACGCGCGCGCCGTCGCGGGCGAACACCTCGGCGATGGTCGCGCCGATGCCGCGGGCGGCGCCGGTCACGATGGCGACCTTGCCGTCCAGCGGGCGGTCCCAGTCCGCGGGCGCCGTGGAGTCGGCTTCACCGATGTAGAACACCTGGCCGTCCACGTACGCCGACTTGGCTGACAGGATGAACCGCAGGGTCGATTCCAGGCCCGTCGCGGCCGGCTTGGCGTGCGGCGACAGGTACACCAGCGCCGCGGTGGCGCCGTGGCGCAGTTCTTTGCCCAGCGAGCGCGTGAAGCCCTCCAGCGCGCGCTGGGCGATGCGCTCATGCGGGCCTGCGGCGGCGTCGGGCGTGGTGCCGACGACCACGACCCGCGACGAGTGGCCGAGGTTGCGCAGCACCGGGGTGAAGAACCCGTGCAGCTGCCGCAGTCCGGCCGGCGCCGTGATCCCGGTGGCGTCGAAGACCAGGCCGCCGAACTTGTCGGCCCAGCGGCCGCCCATGTTGTCGCCCACCAGGTCGTAGTCCTCGGCCAATGCGGCGCGGATCGGCTCGACCACTCTGCCCTCCCCGCCGATCAGCAGCGACCCGGCCAGCGGCGGCTCGCCGGCCCGGTAGCGGCGCAGCGTCGCGGGCTGGGGG
>JGI24721J26819_10005202_pt1 | contig 13062 bp, 9 predicted proteins | sample YelNatPaOPGAMG01_FD_26819 | JGI IMG/M metagenome (IMG submission 26819)
CTGGAACCTAAAATTCTTCAACAGGTCTCTTTTCCTTCCGAAGAACAGCGTGACCCCCGGCCAGAATTAGCCTCCAGCAACATTCTTGAGCCCGATACCAAAGGTCAGCTGAGTTATAACGGCCTGATCTTTTCCTCTGATGGTCGTTTTATTTACCTGAGCAATGTCAACGGCAGCATAAAGGTCTTTCAGGTAACTAACGAACAGATAGTTAAACCATACCGGACCATTCCCCTGCCAGAAGCCGGGGCGCCGCGGAGAAAAGAAGAAATACCCGCCGGTCTGGCTTTAAGCCCGGACGGCCAAAAACTTTATGTCTGNGGTAACCTTTCTAACCAGCTTCTGGAAATTGAGCTAAGCACCGGTCAGGTAAAGCGAAAATTTGAAGTTGGGGTCGCCCCCTTTGAAGTTAAATTAAAAGGGAATAAAGCCTACGTCAGTAACTGGGGTGGCCGGCGGCCAGCCCCTGGAGACCTGGTTGGACCGGCCGGACGAGGCACCTTAGTGCGGGTGGACCCGGAAAAATACGTGGCTTCTGAAGGCTCAATTTCCGTTGTTGACCTCCAGAGTGGAAAAACAATCAAAGAAATCATCGTCGGTCTCCATTCCTCAGCTCTCTGTTTCAGTCCGGATGAGAAATACCTGGTCTGTGCCAATGCTGCTTCCGACAACCTGAGTGTTATTGATACAGATAAAGATGAGGTGATAGAAACTATCTGGGTTAAGAGAAGTCCAGCTGACCCGTTCGGGGCTTCCCCCAACGCTCTTTGCTTTTCCCCCGATGGACAAAAATTATTCGTGGCCAACGGGACGCAAAACGCCGTGGCCGTGGTGGATTTTCATCCGCGGGAGAAGCACTCTAAACTGGTCGGGTTGATTCCTGTGGGCTGGTTCCCTGGAGTTTTAGCCTGGGATAACACTCAGAATCGTCTGTGGGTAGCCAACATCAAGGGCCTGCCTGACCGACCCAGAAAAGACGAAAAGGCCGGTCTGACCGGCTTTAACACCCATCAGTATTATGGTTCCATTTCTATTATTAACCTGCCCGGGAAAAAAGAACTGAAAAAACTTACCAACCAGGTTTATGCCAATTTTCACCGGGAAAGAATTAAGGAAGCCCTGAAAAAGCCGAGGACCGCAGTCAAACCCAGACCTATACCAGAGAGAATCGGAGAACCATCTTTGATAAGACACGTAGTCTACATCATCAAGGAAAACCGAACTTATGATCAGATTCTTGGTGATGTAAAAGAAGGAAACGGAAATCCATCACTCTGTCTGTTTGGCGAAGAGGTAACTCCCAACCAGCACAAACTGGTAAGAGAATTTGTTCTGCTGGANAATACCTACTGCAGTGGCATATTAAGCGCTGACGGCCATCAGTGGTCAACCACGGCCTTTGGCACCGACTACCTGGAAAAATCATTNGCCGGCTGGCCCAGAAGCTATCCAGATGGCATGGGTGAAGATGAGGTTGATGCCCTGGCTTATGCCCCAACCGGCTTCATCTGGGATAATTGCCTGAAACATGGCCTCAGCCTCTGGGACTTTGGAGAATTTGCCATGCCCGATTGTGGATGGAAAGACCCCAAAAGAGCAGGCCAACCCACCTGGAAAGATTTCTGGGAAGAATACCTTTACGGCCGGGGTGAAGTAAGAATCGGCAGCCGTCCCGGTATCCCTTCTATTGCCAGCTTTACGCCCACTGATTACGTTGGCTGGAATCTTGATGTACCCGATGTCTGGAGAGCCAGGTACATAAAACAACAGATAAAAAAATGGGAAGATAAAGGTGAAATGCCGCAGCTGGTTTTAATCTGCCTACCTAATGACCATACCAGCGGGACCAAGCCGGGTATGCCCACACCCAGAGCCTCGGTAGCTGACAACGACCTGGCTTTTGGCCAGATAGTTGAAGCCTTCAGCCACAGCTCTTTCTGGAAAGAAATGGTCATTATGGCTATTGAAGATGACCCGCAAAACGGCTTTGACCATGTGAGCGGATACAGAACTACTGCCTACCTGGCCAGTCCCTATGTTAAACGTGGTGCGGTTATCCACACCCATTACAACACCACCAGTTTTCTGCGGACGATTGAACAAATTCTGGGTTTGCCACCCATGAACCAGTTTGATGCCACGGCCACACCCCTGTTTGATTGTTTTACCGATGAGCCTGACTTCCGACCTTTTATAGCCGTGTCCAACCGAATACCCCTGGACGAGCTTAATCCTGAGCCGCATCAGATTGCTGACAGGCTGTTAAGAAAGCAGGCCGTGATTTCCAGCCGTTTGAACTTCAAAAACGTTGATGCTTGCCCGGAGTCAGTGCTCAACCGCATTCTGTGGCATGCCGTTAAAGGCTCAAAGGCCCCTTACCCGGAATGGGCTATCAGCCTGGTGCAGGAAGATGATTAAAAATGTCTGAACTGATTAATGCCAACCAGAGAACAGAAATAAAGCCGGAGCTCAGCCTCCTTTCTGCTTCGGCCATTAGCATCGGCGCCACCATCGGAGCAGGCATTTTTGCTGTAACCGGTGTGGCCGCTGGTCTGGCCGGTTCGGCTTTACTAATGTCGCTCCTGCTGGCAGCCGTAGCTACTATGTTTACGGCCCTCAGCTTCATTCAGCTAATTGCCTGGAGACCGGCCGAAGGCAGCATTTATTATTATTCCAGAAAGCTGGTCTCCCCGTTTGCCGGCTTCCTGGTCGGCTGGACCTGGGTCGTTTCCAACCTTTTTTCCGGGGCTGTGGTAGCCCTAAGCTTTGCTCACTACCTGGTGGAACTGACCGGATTTTCAAGGTTGAGCGTTAATCTGATAGCCACTTTGTTGATTATATTTTTACGGTTATTAATTCCCTTGGTCTGGAAGAATCTGCCTCTCTTAATAACCTCTTGGTTTTTCTTAAGCTCGGAATTCTCCTGACCTTTTTTCTGGTAGGAGTCTTTTTCATCCGACTCGAGCATTTTAAGCCTTTCCAGGTTTCGCCAAAGGGGCTTTTCCTAGGGGCGGCTATCATCTTTTTCGCCTTCCAGGGCTTTGCCCGTGTGGCCGTGTTAGCAGAAGAAGTGAAAAATCCAGCCAGAAATGTGCCTTTGGCTATCATTATTTCCCTAGTGGTATCCACAATTGTTTATTTTCTGGTCACCTTTGTAGCCATAGGCCTGGTTGGAGCCCAGAAACTGAGTCATTCCGGCGCTCCCCTTTCCCTGTCTATCAAGCAGACTGGCCTGCGCTGGACTGTGCCGCTTGTCGGCCTCGGGGGACTGCTGGCTACCGCCAGCGTTTTGTTAACCGGAATTCTGGGAGTTTCTCGCATGCTTCTGGCTATGGCCAGAGAAAAAGACCTACCTGGCTTTCTTCAAATCATCCACCCCCGCTGGAAAACCCCGGTCTACGGGGTCTGGGCTTCTGGCCTGCTGATGTCTGTCCTGGCTTATTCTTTCGACCTGGCGCGGGTTGTTTCTGTTAGTTCTTTCTCGCTTCTTTTTTATTATTCCCTGGCCAACATCAGCGCACTGCGCCTGGAGAAGAAAAACAAAAAATATCCTGATGTTATTCCGTTGACGGGTTTGATACTTTGCCTGTCCATCGGATTTTCCCTGTTAATTTCCAGAACTTCCATCCTGGTTATGGGTCTTACTTGCCTGGCCTTAGGCAGCCTGATCTTCGGCTTAAAATCCAAGTGGCGTTAAAGACAGGCATCTGCTGCTGTTTATACCGGGTATAATTGACTTTAAGCCGGCTTTCTGTTAAAAATTAGTAAATGTGGAAATGGCTTTTAACTAAAATCTTCGGGACCAAGAACGAACGGGACCTGAAAAAACTCCAGCCTTATGTTGCGGCCATAAACGCCCTTGAGCCGCAAATCCAGAAGCTGACCGATGCCCAGCTCCAGGCCAAAACGGCCGAATTCAAAGAAAAACTGCGCCAGGGCGCCACTCTTGATGACCTTCTGGTAGAGGCTTTTGCCGTGGTCCGGGAAGTTGCCCGGCGTACCGTCAGGATGCGTCATTTTGACGTCCAGCTCATGGGTGGTATTGTCCTGCACCAGGGAAAAATCGCCGAAATGAAAACCGGTGAAGGTAAAACCCTGGTGGCCACTCTGCCTGCTTACCTCAACGCCTTGGAAGGTAAGGGCGTTCATATCGTCACCGTTAACGATTACCTGGCCAAGCGTGATGCCGAATGGATGGGCCCCATCTACAAGTTTCTCGGTTTGAGCGTTGGTGTCATCCAGCATGAGATGGGAGATGCGGAGCGCAAGCAAGCCTACGCCGCAGACATCACCTATGGCACTAATAACGAATTCGGCTTTGATTACCTGCGGGACAACATGAAATTCCGCCTGGAAGATGTGGTGCAGCGGGAATTTAATTATGCCATCGTGGATGAGGTGGACAGCATCCTGATTGACGAAGCCAGAACGCCCCTCATCATCTCTGGTCCCACTCAGGAATCAACCCAGCTCTATTATAAAGTTGACAGATTTGTTCGCCGGTTGCAAAAAGATAAACACTTTACTCTGGATGAAAAAACCAGAACCGTGGCTTTAAACGAAAACGGTGTGGCTGAAGCGGAAAAGTACTTTGGTGTTCCCAACCTCTACGACCTTAACTACATGGACCTGGTACATGCTATTAACCAATCGCTTAAAGCTCACTTCTTGTTCAAGCGCGATGTGGATTACATGGTGAAAGATGGCCAGGTCATCATTGTAGATGAATTTACCGGCCGCCTGATGCCCGGACGGCGCTACAGCGATGGTCTGCATCAGGCCCTGGAAGCCAAAGAAGGCGTCAAGGTAGAAGAAGAATACCAGACCCTGGCTTCCATCACCTTCCAGAATTACTTCCGCATGTACAAAAAACTGGCTGGCATGACCGGGACGGCCGCCACCGAAGCCGCAGAATTCATGCACATCTACAAACTTGATGTAGTGGAAATTCCGACCAACAAGCCCCTGCGGCGCATTGAATACCCAGACGTGATTTACCGAACCGCCCGGGAAAAATGGAACGCCGTGGTGGAAGAAATTATTGAGCTAAATAAAATTGGCCGCCCGGTGCTGGTTGGTACCATCTCCATTGAAAAATCAGAAAAGTTGAGCGAAATGCTCAGGAAAAAGGGCATCAAGCACGTGGTGCTCAACGCCAAATACCACGAACTTGAAGCGCAAATAATCGCCCAGGCCGGAAGAATCGGAGCGGTGACCATTGCTACCAACATGGCTGGCCGTGGCGTGGATATTCTGCTGGGCGGTAACCCAGAGTTTCTGGCTAAAGAAGCTCTGAAAAAAGCCGGCCTGGACCCGGCTAAAGCCACCCCTGAACAATTCCAGAAAGCCTATGAAGAAGCTCTCAAAATAACCCAGGAAGAGCACGAAAAAGTCGTAGCTCTTGGCGGCCTTCACATCATCGGTACTGAACGACACGAATCAAGACGCATTGATAATCAGTTACGAGGTCGAGCTGGCCGCCAGGGAGACCCGGGTTCCTCACGTTTCTACCTCTCCCTAGAAGATGACCTTATGCGTATCTTCGGTTCAGACCGGCTCTCCGGTCTGATGTCCAGAATCGGCATGGCTGAAGGCGTGCCCATCCAGCATCCGATGGTCTCCAGAGCCATAGAGCGAGCCCAGAAACAGGTGGAAGCTCAGAACTTCAGCATCAGAAAGCACCTGCTGGAATATGACGATGTCATGAACATGCAGCGCGAGACGATTTACCGTCAGCGCCGGGAAATACTGGAAGGCAAGGACCTCCGCGATTATTTCCTCAACCTGTTTGATTCCCTCCTCGAGTGGTACCTGGACCAGTACGCCAATAAAGATAAACATCCTGATGATTGGGATAGAGAAGCCCTGCAGCAGGCCCTGCATGCTCAGTTCTCCATCGACCTGAATCAGCTCAACCTTAAGTGGGATGAAATTACCTACGAAGAACTTTTCTCGGCCCTTTCTAACTACATCAGAGAAGTCTACGAACAGAAGGAAAAGCTTTTAGGACCAGAAAGAATGAGGGAGTTTGAACGGCTGATTCTCCTTCAGGTTATAGATGCCCGCTGGAAAGACCACCTGCTGGAAATGGATTATCTCAAGGAAGGCATTGGCCTTCGTGGTTACGGGCAGCGCGACCCGCTTATTGAATACAAAAAAGAAAGTTACGAAATGTTCCAGCAAATGCTGGACCGGATTGAAGAAGATGCCGTGCGTTATCTGTTCCTGATCCAGCCGGTGGTGGAAACGGAAATGCCCAGGCATAAAGAACAGCCCATCTACTACCAGAAACCAGCGCAGGCTGCGGCCGCTGCGGGTGGCGTCTACCTCAAGCAGGCTCGACCGCTCATCCCGGGCAAAAAGAAAAAACATTAACCCAACGAGGAGGATAAATATGCTGGAGGAAAAATTAAAAGAAGGTTTAACTTTTGACGATGTGCTTATCCTCCCGGCCAAATCTGATGTTCTGCCCACAGAAGCTGAGGTCACGACCTGGCTGACCAGAAACATCCAGATAAAAATTCCCATCCTCAGCGCGGCCATGGACACCGTCACCACCTCCCGCATGGCCATCTGTCTGGCCCAACAGGGCGGAATTGGCATCATCCATCGCAACATGTCTGTAGAAGCCCAGGCCGAAGAAGTGGACAAGGTTAAAAGGCACGAAAGCGGTATGATTGTGGAACCTATCACCCTGCGGCCGACGGATAAAATCCACCAGGCCATTGAATTGATGAAAAAATACAAGATCTCTGGCCTGCCCGTCACCGACGAAAACAACAAGCTGGTGGGTATCCTTACGAACCGGGATATTCGCTTTGAAAGCCGGCTGGACATACCTGTTTCAGAAGTAATGACCCGAGAGCTGGTGACCGTACCGGTTGGAACCCCGCTGGAAGAAGCAGAAAAACTCTTTCATAAGCATAAAGTGGAAAAAATCCTGATTGTTGATGAAAACTACCATCTGAAAGGTTTGATCACCTACAAGGATATTCTCAAGCGCATTCAATACCCGCTGGCTTCCAAAGATAAGCTGGGCCGGTTGAGAGTTGGGGCAGCCGTAGGTGTAGGTGCAGAAGTTATGGACCGGGTGGCCGCTCTGGTCAAGGCTGGCTGTGACGTAATTGTCGTGGACACCGCCCACGGCCATTCTCAAAGAGTTCTGGAGACAGTGAAAAAAATCAGGCAGGCTTACCCGGAAATTGACCTTATCGCTGGAAACATTGCCACCGCGGAAGCAGCCGAGGATTTAATCAAGCTGGGTGTAGATGCCGTCAAAGTGGGTATTGGCCCGGGCTCTATCTGCACCACCCGTGTCATTGCCGGAATTGGTGTTCCCCAGATTACAGCCATAGCCGATGTTTACAAAGTAACCAGCAAGCACAACATACCGCTGATTGCTGACGGCGGCATCAAGTATTCAGGTGACATCACCAAGGCCATAGCTGCTGGCGCTTCTTCGGTTATGCTGGGCAACCTGCTGGCCGGCACGGATGAGTCACCTGGCGAAGTCGTTATTTACCAGGGAAGGGCTTACAAGACCTACCGGGGCATGGGCTCCATTGAAGCCATGAAAGAAGGCAGCCGCGACCGCTACTTTCAGGATGCAGTATCAGAAACAACCAAGCTCGTGCCTGAAGGAATTGAGGGCCGGGTGCCATACAAAGGAAGTGCTGTCTCTATCATCCAGATGCTGGTCGGCGGCCTCAAAGCTGGTATGGGCTATGCAGGCTGCCGGACGATTGAAGAATTGCAGAAAAAAGCCAGGTTTATAAAAATCAGCACCGCTGCCCTGCGGGAAAGCCATGTGCATGACGTCATCATCACCAAGGAAGCTCCGAACTACCATCTGGAATAAGGATTATTCCCGGAAATTTCGGGCTGGATATCTGCCGCTACGGGGCTATATATAATATCCGTCGCCTGAAGAAATTAACCGCATTTCCCCTTTTCTAACCGGAAAAATAACCAGATGTTAGTTTAATTATGGCTGCCTGGAATCCAGGTCGCTAAAGCTATCTGATGGTTCGTTAGAACCAGAATCATGCTGGATTTGTTTCAATCCCCTTCTATATTCACGCCATAAATCTATGATTTCTGGAAAAGAAAATTTGCCCCTGCTCCTACCGGGCCTCAACTCTTGACCATCTTTATCCGGTTGTTTTCATCCAGCAACACCACGCGGGGCCGGTGAAATTCAGCCTGCTCTTCAGTCAGACTGCAGTAAGAAGTAATGATGATGATATCGCCTTCCCGGGCTTTGTGGGCAGCAGCACCGTAAACCCCGACGCGGCCAGAACCCGGTTTTTCCTTAATCAGGTAAGTGGCAAACCTTTCACCGTTAGTTACGTTGTAGACTTCTACTCTTTCAAATTCCTTCAGGCCGGCAGCATTCATTAATTCTTCATCCAAGCCCAGACTTCCTTCGTAATCAATCTCACTGTAAGTCACTCGCGCCCGATGAATTTTGGACTTAAGATAAGAAACGATCATTTTTCCAGACCTCCTGAAATTATCCGCAAATTATCAATCAACCTGGTCCGGCCGATAAAAACAGCCAGAGCAATTAGGGTGTTATCCTGGACCTGCTCCAGTGGTTCCAGGGTTTTCAGGTCAACTATTTCCACGTAATCAACCCGGGCCCGCGGTTCCTGCTGAATAAGCTCCAGCATTCTGTTTTTTATCACTTCTGCCCTCTTTTCCCCGCTTTTTATAAGTTCGGCCGCCAGGTCCAGGCTGCGGCTTAAAACCAGAGCCGCTTTTCTTTCTTCCGGACTAAGGTAAGTATTTCTTGAGCTTAAAGCCAGTCCGTCATCATCTCTGACCAGAGGGAGCGGCACAATTTTTACCGGCAGGTTAAGGTCTTCTACCATTTTTTGCAGGATGATAACCTGCTGGGCATCCTTCCAGCCAAAGAAAGCTTCCTCGGGCTGAACAATGTTGAAAAGCTTAAGCACCACCGTACACACTCCCCGGAAATGACCTGGCCGGGAACGACCGCACAACCGGTCCTGCAGGTCTTTTACTTCCACGTAAGTTTTATATCCTTCGGGATACATAACTTCTACGGAAGGATAAAAGATTAAATCCACAGCTTCTTTTGATAAAAGCTCCCGGTCACGGTCAAAATCACGCGGATAAACCTGATAATCTTCATTCGGCCCAAACTGCGTGGGGTTGACAAAAATAGAAACCACCACCCGGTCAGTCCGTTTCCTGGCTTCCCGCACCAGGCTCAAGTGCCCTTCATGGAGATAGCCCATGGTTGGCACAAAGCCAACTTTTAACCCGCTCTTTTTCCAGTCCCGGACTTTCTGTTTTACTTCCTCAATGGTTCTGGCTATTTCCATTTTTGTTGTCCTTTTTAATTTTTTTTTCCGGTTTCCTCTTTCGGTCCTGTTCTCCAAGGAAAAATAAAACAGCCGCTTCTCTGTTTATTTTCTCTTCGCTTCTATTTATTTTCTCTTTCGCTTTGGGGCCTCGGACCCTTCTTTCAACACTTTATTTTTAATTTTCCTGGCCAGNCCAGCTTTTTCANGCTTTAAATGATAGCAGTGCTGGTCTTCGGGGTAAAGACCGGTCCGCACTTCCTCCAGGTACTGAGAAACAGCCTGGTTTATCTGCTGACCGAGTTCTGCATACTTTTTGACGAACCTGGGCAGATAACCGCTAGTTAAACCAAGCATATCATTGACCACCAGTATCTGTCCATCACAATCAGGACCAGCCCCGATGCCAATGGTCGGAATTTTCACCGCCGAAGTTATTTCCCGAGCTAACTCTGCTGGAATTGATTCCAGCACCAGAGCAAAAGCCCCGGCTTTTTCCAAGGCTAGAGCTCCACGGAAAATGGCTTCTGCTTTTTCTTCCTCTGTGCCCTGGACTTTAAAACCTCCCAGCCGCCTGACGGATTGGGGAGTAAGGCCCACGTGTCCCATGACCGGAATTTCGGCCTCAGTCAGTGCTTCTACCAGTTGAACTCGCTGGGGGGTAGCACCCTCCAGTTTAACTCCATCAGCCCCGGCCTCTTTAATAAACCTAGCGGCGTTGGCCACTGAATCTTTTAATGAAAGATGGAAGGAAAGGTAGGGCATATCACCAATGACCATAGCTCTTTTTCTGGCCCGGACTACAGCTCTGGTGTGATGGATCATCTCCTCCATAGTCACCGGCAGGGTGTTTTCGTAGCCGAGAACGACCATGCCCAGGGAATCCCCCACCAGAATAATATCAACCCCGGCCTCATCAAGAAGTCTGGCTACCGGATAATCATAGGCCGTGAGGGCAGTTATTTTTTGCTTTTGTTTTTTAAGCTCCTGCAAATAACAGACGGTCACCCGTTCGGTTGGCGTTTGCGTCATAGTATCTCCTTTCTTTCTCCCCTGCCCTTTCGGGCTCAGGGTAAAGCACCTCTTCGCTTAAAGGCTGGCTCTGAGTCTCAGGGTGGCCACCCACCTCTGAGCTCGCCTACAATTCTATCACTTTTTCACTTATTTTGCTTTAAAACTTTGCGGGACATAAAAAAGAGTGCCCCGGGTCATCTGTTTTATCTGTTCTATGATTTCCCAGACCTGTTCGTCCTGAGAAAAATCCAGTTCGTCAGCCTTAATGACCAGCAAGGGCGTTGACTTGTAGTTAAAAAAGAAATAGTCATAAGCCTCAATTAAATCTTCAAGGTATTTTTCGGAAATGTTTTTCTCTGTGGGGTCACCTTCTTTTTCAATTCTCCGGATAAGAGTTTTCAGAGATATCTGCAGGTAAATGACCAGATCCGGCCGTGGCACGCGCTCAGCCAGGATACCGTATATTCTTTCATAGACCATTAACTCATCATCCGTCAGCGTCTGGTAGGCATATATTTTATCTTTTTCGAACAGGTAATCGCAGATAACCCTTTCTACAAACAGGTCACGCTGGAGAAGTCTGGACTGCTGATGATACCTGTTGGCCAGAAAAATTAACTGCGCCAAGAAGGCCGCCCCTTCTTTTTCCTGGTAAAAATCTTTCAGGTAGGGGTTGCCGGTCTGGTCCAGAACTAATTGTCCCCCGATTTTCTGACTCAGTAAGTGGGCCAGGAGAGTTTTCCTGGACTTGAAAACCCCTTCAATGGCTATGTGTCGGAAATTTATCTCTCCGGCTATTTTCATCTTCAGTAATGACCGCTCCTCAAGATTCGGGCTTACGAACTGGAGACGGAGGAATCACCAGCCAGGCAATCAGGTAAAAAAGAGTCATGGGCAGTAAAGCTGTCATCAGGGCCAGACCCACAAAGATCAGGCGGACGAGAGAAACATCCAGGTCAAAATACTCAGCCAGCCCGGCACAAACGCCGCCTAACATTTTCTGTTGAGTTGACCTGTACAATTTTTTAGCCATTTACCCTCTCCATTTCTTCTTTTATTTTACTCAAAAAACAGGTCTTTACAAGACAATAATTTTCTTAGCCGAATTCAGTCCACCAAAGCGGCCTCCAAGCCTAAAATCTGGCTACAAAATCTTATTGTTTCCGCCCGCTTAACCCTGTTTTTTGTTGACTAAAATTCCGGATTATGTTATCCGTAATGTCTAATATTAAACGGGAGGTAGAAATATGTATGGCTGGACAGGAAATATTTTAAGAATTAACCTGACAAACCGCACTCATAAAGTTGAACACTTTGGTGAAGACTTTGCTCACAAATGGGTCGGCGGACGTGGCTTTGCTCTGAAGATTCTCTGGGATGAATTAAAGCCTGGTATTGACCCGCTAGGTCCGGAAAACAAACTGATTGTTACCGTGGGGCCAATTGCTGGTATCCCGGCTCCCAACACCGGGAAAACGGTGGTAGCCGCCAAATCTCCTTTAACCGGCGGTTACGGCGACGGCAACCTGGGCACCAGAGTCACCGAGCAGATGAGAAAAGCCGGTTATGACATTATTATTTTTGAAGGACAGGCAGATAAGCCCATTTATGTTTACATAGAAGACGAAAAAGTCCAATACCTGCCGGCTGATGAAATCTGGGGAAAGGGCACCTATGAGGCTCAGAACTGGCTTTACAAGAAATACGGAAAAGGTGCTGGCGTTCTGGTCATCGGTCAGGGTGGTGAAAATCTCAACCTCTACTCTATGATCCGCAGCCTTGAAGGTAGAGCTGGTGGCCGCCCTGGTATTGGTGCGGTTATGGGTTCTAAGAAATTAAAGGCCATTGTTATCAAAGGCTCAAAACCCATTCCCGTGGCTGACCCGGAAGGAATGAAAAAGCTCGGTCTGGAAGATTTGAAAAAAGTCGGAGAAATTGACAAGAAAACCGGCTGGTCCATTCAGGGTACCACTGGAGTACTGGCCTGGTGTAATGAAGTGGCGGCCCTGCCGGTCCATAACATGAGAAAAACTCATCATCCGGAGGCCTGGAAAATTGACGGCGAAAGACTCAACAACGCTCGCGTGGCCACTTACGGCTGCCCCAACTGCACCATGCGCTGCGGCATTACCATTCTGGACCATGAAGGACGGGAATCAGAGCTTGATTACGAAAACATCGGCATGCTGGGCAGCAACCTTGATATCTTTGAACTGGACCAGGTAGCTTCTCTGAATTACCTCTGCGATGATTATGGTCTGGATACCATCTCCGCCGGAGCAGTGTTAGCTTTCTACGCTGATGCCATTGAGCAGGGCGCCATAAAAGGCGATTTTCGTTTTGGTGATGCTGAGATGGCCAAAAAATTGCTGGGTATGGCCGCCAGACGAGAAGGAGAAGTAGGTAACCTGCTGGCGGATGGCACGATGAGAATGGCCAGAAAAATCGGCCATGGCTCTGAAGCTTACGCTATGCATGTCAAGGGACTAGAAATTTCTGCCTACAACTGCAAGTTCATCCCCGGTATGGCCCTGGCTTTTGGTACCAGCCCGATTGGTGCTCATCATAAAGAGAGCTGGGTCATTACCTTTGAGCTAAAACAGAGCCAGCGCGACTCCTATGGGCCGGAAAAAGCAGCCAAGGTCATTGAACTGCAGAGAATCCGTGGTGGGCTGTTTGAATTCATCGTGGCCTGCCGTTTCCCCTGGATAGAGCTGGG
>JGI24721J26819_10005208_pt1 | contig 13045 bp, 12 predicted proteins | sample YelNatPaOPGAMG01_FD_26819 | JGI IMG/M metagenome (IMG submission 26819)
TAGCGCATTGCCCACCTCACTCCTCAAAGAACTCTCCCAGTTGCGCGTCCAGGATGGCCGCCAGTTCGGGGTCCTCCTCCCCGGCGTACTCCGGCACAACGGGGATACGGTAGTTCGCCAGGGCCTCCCGCACCGCCGCCATCACGGTCTCCCGCAGGTCGGGCAGTACGGCCTCCACCGCCTCCCGGACGGTCTCCTCCCGCCCCGCCCCGTTGTTCAGGCGGATGTAGGCCCGCACCGCCGCCCGCATCGCGGCGGACTGGTTGGGCTGGTTATCCAGCCAGGCCAGGATGTCCGCATCCCGCTCTTCGTCAAAGGTTACCAGTTTCGCTACCCGGCCCATTCTCTCCCCCTTGCCAGTATATATCCAGTATATACTGGCCCGCCGGAGTATATACTGGTTATATACTGCTACCCTGCTACTCCGTCCCCCCGAAGCGGCGCAGGCCCGCCCGCAGGTAGCCCACCACGTTGGCCATCTGGGGGTCGCCGGGGACGGTGCGGACGTGGGGGAAAACCCGCCGGAAGAAGGGGGCCATTTCCAGGCTCCCGCCGCCGGTGAGGACAATCGCCTTGAGTTCCACGCCGCTCCCCCAGAGGGTGCGGGCTTTGGAGAGAAGGGTATCGGCCAGGGCTTCCAGGTGGGGGGCTACCAGGCCGGAGATGTTGATCCGGTCGCCGTAGACCTCCACCTCCCGGCGCTGGACGGCCAGGTCCACCTTCCGCAGTTGCATCGCCCAGTCCAGGCCGTACTCCCGCTTGAGGTCCTTCGCCACCTTCTGCAGGAGTTCCCCCATCCCGGACGTGATGCTGTCGCTCCCCACCTCCACGTAGCGCAGGCGGTCCACCAGGACGTAGTTGGTGGTGAGGGTCCCGATGTCCACGATGCCCACCCGCCCGGCGGCCAGGTCAGAATCCACCAGTTTGCCCCGGCGGTCCAGGATGAGGGCAAACAGGCTCCCCATCGCCTGGGGGATGATGTACGTCCCGGTGACGGTGAAAACGCGGGGGCGCTTCCCCTGGCGGCGGACCTCGTGGCGTCCGGTGAGCATCCGGCGCAGGGTCTCTTTGTTGCGGTCGTCATAGTCCCCCACGGGCAGGCCGGTGACAACGGCCACTTCCTGGGCATTGGTGGGGATGAGGGTGGACGCCACGGCGTAGAAGAGGGCCTTCTGCTCCAGGCTACCGGTCCGGGTGACGTCCAGGGTCTGGGCAACGCTGGCGCTCTGGAGTTCGGCGTAGTCCCCGACAAAGAGGGCCCGCCCGTCCACCTCCAGGGCAATGCCGTGCCCGTTCTCCGTGATGATGTCGCTCTCATAGCGGATGAGTTCGGCGGGGCCCACCAAAGAGGGGATGACCACCGGGTGCCCCCTGGGGGTCAGGGCTTTGGTGTAGCCGTAGCCGATGTCCAGGGCCAGAATTTCGGTCATTGTTCCACCTCCAACTGTAGGGCTAACTGCAAGGCTCTGGCGGGGGAGAGGGGGCGCTGGGCCGCTTCCGCCCGCCGGATGACGCTGGCCGGTCGCTCCCCAAACGAATGTGCCAATTTGGCACATTCGTTTTGTACGACATCACTGCCAGCAGGTCGCTCCTCTCCCACTGGCCCCACCCAGAGAAGCCCCCGTTGCAGGACAATCTCCCTGGGGGGATAGCCGTACTTCTCCCGGAAGCGGGCCACCGCCTTCTCCTGGGGGGTGTCCGGGGAGAAACAAAGCCAGTAGCCGGAAAGTCTGCCGTTATTCTGCATCCTGCTCCCCTCTCCGGCCCCCAGTTTGCAGATCCTCTCGCCAGGGGTTGTGCTTCTGCGGGCCCAGGACGTCCATTCGGGCTTTGTAGGCCAGAAGGCTGGAACGCAGGATCAGCCAGTCTCGGCCGGTTTTGCGGGCCTCTACCCTTCCTTTTCGGGTGAGGTAGCGGATATGGGCTGTTGTATAATCTGTCAGTGCTGCTGCTTCCCGTACCGTGATCCAGCCTTCTATCGCTGTCATCGCCATTTTGCTTAACCTCTCCTGACTACTTGTTTATTCTTTTGCGGATAAACTTGTTCTTTAAAAAAGCGAAATGTTTATTCGCTTACGGATAAACTATACCATGAAAAAAGGGGACTGTCAAGTCCCCTTTCATCTGTTGATTACTGTTTCTTCGCCCGTTCCACACCGCCCGGGGCATGCTTGGCGCGACCCAGGCGATCTACCAGGCTTTTGTATTCCACCAGTTCCCGCGTGTTTACCATCCAGTCGCGGCCGAACTTTTTTCCCCTGATCCGGCCGTGCCGGATCAGCCAGCGGATGTGTGCCGGGTCGTAGCCGGTCAGCCCGGCAGCCTCTCTGGTCGTGATCCATTCAGCAGAGTCAAAGTGGTCAGGCATAGTGGCAGGTATCCATAAGGGATGGGGGCCTGTCGTCTATCCAGGGATTACCTCACGAACATACCTGCTGGAAACCAGGCGATCCAGAGCATTCNCAATTTCTGTAACGGCTGGCCCCTCTAACAAAACGGCGATCTCATGGTTGAACAGAATACCTCGTCTCGAGAGATTGGATGAGCCGATCAGGGCCAGACGCCGGTCAACCATGACAGCCTTGGCGTGCAGGTCAGCATCTCCCTCAGCAACGAAATCGTAGAGATGAAAGTGGGGATAGGTTATGGCGATTCGGTACAGCCGGGCAACCACATCCGACGGCTGGTCATTCAGACGATTGATGATCAGCCTGACCTGTACGCCTCTGACCAGAGCCGCTTCCAGCCAGTCTAACAGCGGATCGGCGCCGTTGCTGATGGCATAGGCAGTCAACGCAATTTCCTGTTCTGCTTCCCGGAAGATTCGTGCCAGGGCAGATTCAATGGAACCGATACCGCCGCCCATCCAGGCAGTGCCAGTAACGACAACGCTGACCCTGGTCTCGCTCACGGCAGATTCTCCAGCAACAGTTTCCGGTCCAGCCACATGTTGCGATGCTCGCATGAGGTTTCGGAGACCAGGGCGCAGGCATAGCAGGCTGCCCCGTTGTATTTTCCTGGAGCAAAAGTCTCTTCACCACACAGAGGGTCGTTAGAGCAGGCGTCCAGGTTGCGAAATGCTGTCTCCAGTACCCGCTCAAATTCAGGCACCAGCGCCACCAGTCCTCCAAGAGTGCCATCGCCGCCGGGCTGAGCCGTGTAGAGCAACACGCCGCCTCCCGCATCGCCACTATCTTCGTCCACCTCCACAAAGACCCGTTCCCTTATAGATGCACCGGAGTAGCCCGAATCCACTGCCAGGGCATTGATCAGGCGATGGGCCAGCGTGTGCCACCAGACGAATACAGGGTGCAACCTGTCCCGTTCATCGGGATGGATGCGCTGCCCAAAGCCATCCGGATCAATCCAGGCGTCAAACCAGGAACGGGCCGCATCACCTTTCAATGGAAAATGTCGGGCAGTAACGTCCGGCTGAAGGCCAGGGGCCAGGTCCAGGAAGATGCCTTCGCCGAAGAGTTCCACACCGGGGTACCAGCAGCGCTGTCCATCATCATAGACGCGATCCACGGGTGGATTGAGGGGATCCAGCCGGCGATAACCGGTCTGGACCATCACCACCCGCAGGCGGTTGACCGGCGTGACCCGCAGCCGGTGTCCGCGCGGACCGGTCAGGGTGCGCACCTGCCCGCGAATCACCTCAAACTGGGGCGGTGCACCTGGAGTGGGGGATGGCTGGGGAGGGGCGCCATAAGCAGCAGCATGACGGAGGGCTTCAAACTCCTGCAGGCGCAGATTACGTATCGTGGCTGGCAGGTCGCCGGCCACCGTATCGGCAATGGCTGCCAGGATGATCTCCTCAGGGTAGTTCTGAATCTCTATGAGGACAGCCGGGCGAAGCAGGTTTTGCTGTACCAGCGTCTGGAGCTTATTGAGAAGTTCCTGCTTGCTGCGGATGGATTGTGTGGCCAGCACGGCCCGCACCACCGTCATCTCCAGCAAGCGGTGCAGACGGGTGGAACGTGGAGGAATGGTCAGCGCTGTCTGAAGTTCCGAGATACGCAGATTTGCCGCACCACGCTGGATGATTCTCGACGGCTCATCACAACCTGGCCTGCTGTCGCCGAATTCGGGGAAGCGACCAGAACAGCGCCATTCCCGGGCATAGGCCACGCCCAGGTTGATGCTGGCGCCACAGTTGGGACAGGCGATTTCTACGTTGCGCAATCCCCCACCGCCACCCCGCCAGTAAAGGTAAGACGGGTTGCAGTTCGGACGTGTATGAGAGATGATCCCCACCCAGTCCACATCGTCCAGGTGCCCGGCGGGACAGGCCTGCACGAAACGGATGGCCTGCCGTCGTACCTGCCGCCAGGCTTCGTAATGATTGGGAAGCGGAGGGCAACGCGGACAGGCGCGATTGTCGTTCTGTGTCTTTTGATAGAGCAGCCCGTGCCGCACACAAAGCGCCCAGGAAGGGAAAGGCTCCGTCTCATAAATGGCCTGGTAGTCCGGCTCACCCAGTTCGGCGTTGGATGGCAGGCGCAGGATGCCGGCCCCATTGAGCAACGCCTGGGACAGGCGCAGGTCGGTGATCTCAAAGTCGGCCGGACGACGCCGGTCAAACAGGCCAGAGCGGTCCAGGGTTGGAATGATGCGGGGGCCATCGGGCCCTTCCAGGATGGCCCCAGGCCCGTAGGTGGTGATGAACTGGGAGCGGCGCAGAGACTGGGTCATGGTTCAGCTCTTGAATCCGGTGGTTTCTTCAACTTCCCGCAAAGACTGGGGAGCATTTTCATAGACCTCAGACAGACCCTGAGCCCGATGCTGGGCGTCTCCCAGAACCACGTGACGTTCGGGAGGACGCAACAGCGCGGGTTCGCTGTAGACAAAGCGATCAGGGTCGGGATGCAAATGTGCCAGAGCTGCCCAGCGGTCCAGTTCAGAAGCGGCTTCCTGAGCCGTCACACCTGCAGGCGGCTGGCGTCCGGCGGGTTGTTGACGGGCCCGACTTTCCAGCAGGTCCGGGATGATGCTGACTTCTGCATCGTGACGATGCGGCCCCATCCGTCGGGCCTCAGCGAAGTAAGCACCACTGAGCCGCTGCTGCACCCGCCACCCGGGATTCACCGGCTGACCGTTCAACTCTCTGGCGTGGCGCAGCAGGATGACCGCCAGCGGCCCCAGGCCCCGTTCACGGGCACGAGGGGAGAAGGGCGCCACGGTGATGGGTTCCACATGGCGATAGAGCGCGCGGTGGTAACCGGTGAAGAACTCGTAATGGTCCAGGTCACGCGGCCGGCTGGCCCGGAAAAAGGTGACAATCAGCCCCCCGCCCTGACGTCCCACCCGCCCCGTGGCCTGGATATAGGATGCGGTCGTCTTGGGCTGACCGTGGACCACCATCAGGCTCAGCCGATCCACGTCCACGCCGGTGCCGAACATTGATGTGGCGAATACAGCATCCAGAGCATTGGGGGCAGGAATGGTCAGGCGTTCCAGCAAGGCAGGCAGATCCAGCGAACTGGCCCGGCTGGACAGTTCCAGCCAGCGATCCAGCGGCCGGGCTGCAGCACCGGCCCGGAAAGCGATACGCTCGGGGATGTCCTGCCGGAAGAGGGAAAGGGCACCGGCAAGTTCCCGAATGGCGTTGAAATAACCGACCAGGGTGTAAAAGCGGTCTGCCTGCGGTGTCTGGCTGACCTGCCATCGTTCGTAGGCGCTCTGCAGGAGCGCTGACCAGATACGCACAATGGGGGTCTGCGCTCCCTTCCCTGGCGCACATACGGCGACGTACAGACGGCCAGGGCGGTTGCCCTCCAGGGGGTGGATTTCCCGGTCACGGGCGAAGAAACGGTCGTCGGCGGAAATGGCCCAGGGAGGAAACTGAGCCAGTCGCCGGTCAAAAATGGCCTGCACCTGCGGTTCGGCCTGACGTACTGTGGCCGTTGAGGCGATGTATTTGGGAACAACGGTCTGGCCGTTCTGCTGCCGCTGGCAGAGCAGGTCAACGGCGGTCTCGTACAGCCCGACCATGCTGCCCAGCGGTCCCTCAATCAGATGCAGTTCATCCTGGAGGATCAGGTCGGGCGGCAGGAAGGGCGGGACTGGCACATGCAGCGGATTGCCACGAGAAAGGCCCGGGGGATGGGGCTGGTAGCGTGACGGGAGATTGCTGCCGCTGGAGGGCGGGCAGCCTTCCCTGTAGTATCCCCAGCGACTGTGGTAGTGCGTCACGTTGCCAAAGAGGGCAGCCGCCTTTGGTTCAAAGGCCAGCCGGGCGAACTTGTCCACGGTGGCGATGACCAGAGAGGGACAGCGATGGTAGATCTGGTCATCTACTGTCAGAGCCGGAATGGGAATCCGGCTGGAGATTCTTGATGTCTTGCCCCGGCGACACCAATCAGGAGTCTCCTGCCAGTCCATTCCCGGCACCATGGGCAGTCCAGCAGTATCCTCTGTAGCCATTACCCCCAGTGCCATCTGAGGAGTACCCGGTTGAGGAGCAGAACGGGTGATACGCGATAGAGGCACCTGCTCTGCCCAGGCGTGTCGGTTGAGTTCGCATTCCGGATTGGGACAATACACGTCAAAGTCGCACTGGCAGGCTTTGTTCTGGCTGTTGTTATAGGTCAGAATGAAATAGCCGGGCCGGGATGGACGGGCGGCCAGCAGGACCACACCCTGGCCCAGGGCCGGGGCGATGGTCTGATACCACCACTCATCTACCTGCCGGGCGCTCAGGCTATGCCCGTACGGGATGGTGAAGGTCAGGGAGAGGGTGCGATAACCGGCTGCGGCGTGAGGGGTCAGGGTGGCTGCATTCACGCTGAGCCAGGAGTTTGCCGGCTGGAACTGAGTCAGCGGCGGTGTGGTGGCCCGCCCACCCTTAAAGACAAAATGAAGCGTGTGCTGACCGGGGCCCAGGCCCTCATCCGGCACGGCCAGCGTTGCCCTGCAGCAGGGGCAGGTCAGCACCTGTGCCGGTTCGCCAGCGATATCCAGGTGACTGGATTGATGTATATGACGTTGCAATGTCTGGTTTGGTCCATTGTAGTCTCTGCTGGCGCCCTGCAGGATGTCCAGCGCGCCCACATAGAAGGTCATACCATCAGGACCGGGGACCGGCCCGATACTGAGCAGGTTATTGGGCGTCACGCCGCCGCCCACCCAAAGACCGACTGAGAAGCGGACACCCCCCCACAGAAAAGTCTCCTGATTGGGGCAATCCCGTGGCCGCCAGCCAACGGGCCCGGTGGGTGTGTCCAGTCCCCAGACCCGCAGCATCTCGCAGGCGGTGATGAGGCCCAGCGCCCGGCGGAATTGCTGGATGGTCAGCAGGCGCAGGGTGTAGCGGGAAAGCACCCCGACTCCGGCGCCGGTGCGGTCACCAGACTGCCGGTTCAGGGCGCGACGCCGGCGCAGGACCAGGGTGAAGGCTGTCAAACCCAGATAGGCCTCGGTCTTGCCGCCGCCAGTGGGAAACCAGAGCAGATCGCAGGTGCGGCGGTCAGGGTAAAGGGGATCGGCCAGGGCAGGGATGTTGAGCAGAATGAAGGCGAGCTGGAAGGGGCGCCAGGTGAGCACCTGCCCCCTGGCCCATTGCGATTGCAGGGCAATGGCCTTATTGGCAAAGCAGAAGGCCAGCCGGACATCCTCATCGGTGGCCAGGATTTCAATGGCTTCCTGAATACGCTCAGCAATCCGCCTGCACTGCTGGAGATGGGCTTCAGCCACCATCTGCTGTGCGGCAGGCAGGTCGGCCACCAGCGACTGCTGTTCCTGAATCCAAATCCGGTAGCCATCCACCAGCGGCTGCAGGTTGTTCCGCACCTCTTCTGGCTGCCAGGTTTCGGCCAGCGCTTCGGGATCAAGGACCGGTGGGGGGCCGTACCGGTCGTCCCAGTCCATATGCGGGGCTTCAATGGGATAGCAGGGCACCAGTTCGGTGCGCACATCGGCGGGAGAGAACTTTGCCCGTTCCGGCTGAGGTACCACCACGGCATCTGTCCAGGCAAAGGGCGCTTCGCCGGGAGAGGGAATGAAAGGATGAGGCCGTTCCGGGTCAATCGCTTTCCAGGTGGCGCCGCACAGGTGGCCCCGGGCCAGCGCCGTACGGTCGCGGTAGAGCAGGGCCAGCGAGGCATCTTCGGCAGCCAGCGAGCCAGGGGTTGTGTTGGGCAGGGTACCGGCGCCGGCCATCCACACCGGCACCAGAGAGGTGCCGGGGCAGCAATGGACCCGGATCTGCGGCTGGAAGAGGTGATCGCCGGTGGCCGGGCGTCTATCCCCAGTGACTTCGGTAACGTTGACCAGGAAGAGCGAAACGCGCCAGCAGCGGCCGGAAAGGGGCCGGGAGCGCAACTGGAGGGAGACACCTTCGGCTGCCTGCCAGACCCGGTCCTGGTCTGCCCGCACCGGGCCGGTCAGAAAAGCCGCCGGCTGGCGTTGCCAGCCCTGCTGATGACGCTGATAGCGGGCCCAGGTGGCGCAGACCTCAACCTGCGGCGCCCCGTCAGTCGCCTCCACGGTGAAGGACAGGCCGATGGAGCGGGGCAGGGCTTTGGGGTCCAGGGCAGGGGAGAAGGTGCCCGGCACCACCACGTACCCCTGCGTGTCCTGATCCTCCTCGCTGGATGTCTCCTCAATGACCTGATCAATGTCGGCGTCAATCTCGTCAGGTGGGCGCGGAGCGCGGGCAGGGGCCAGCACGCCGGTGATGTACTCGTCGCGGGGATCCTGGTTTTCGGGCAGGATCTCATACGGGCCATCGCGGGGGCCCAGGACTTCTTTGACCAGGGCGATCAGGATGTGGTCGCGTTCGGACATAAGCGTGCTTCCTGGCCGTGTGGGTACTGCTCAGTCACCACGATCCCTGCCCAGACAACGCGGCAGTCTGGCATTTGAGAAACGTTCTGGCAGTTTCCTGGTAGCAGGAGTCAGCACCTCCTCATCAATCGGCTCACCGTCTGCTACTCTCCGCCCCAGGTCTGGACGATTTGCCCGCAACAGGTACATTGAATAAGCACGGCGAATGCTTCCGTCGAGCGGCCTGAGGCCATAAGCCCGATACCAGAGACGCCCGGCTTCATCGTCGTAGTCGTGCTTGTAGAGCAACGTGGCGTAGTTGTGGAGTACGTCAGCTTCATCTCCAGGGTCCATTGCCTCGGGTGCGGCCAGCATCTGCCGGTATATGTCCATTGCTATGAACTCGTTCTCCGCCTCGGGCCGATCGGCCAGAGCATCGGCTGCTACGCGAGACAGTGTGTAGCACGACCTGATGTCAGGGAAACGCTGAACAGCGATATCAAGCATTTCCAGACTTTCCTGGACTCGTCCCGCTTTGATCAGGCCATTCAGGATAATTGCCAGTTGACGAGCGTTTACCTCTTTTTCCTGAGCAGCCAACACCATTTGTTGCACAAGGGACTCGTCTATCTCCTGTCCTAATTTGGTCTTGAGTTCTACCAGCAGACCTAGCGTCCGCCAGGGATTATGGCTGGCAAGGGGGCCAGTTTGCAGCCTGCTCAGGATTTGTTCTGCCTCAGGATACAGGTCAGGACGATTATCAATAATATAAGACGCAAATTGCTGCAGGACGCCACCATGGTTCGGATCCAGTTCCAGTGCCAGACGGAACAACCTTTCAGCCAGTTCCATTGCCCTGGCTTTCTCGGCGTTTACTCCCAGGTTGCCTAACTGTGGCGCGACGCTGGCTTCAAATTGCCTCTTATTCCGGGAAACCAGGCGATAGGCCTGATCAGCGGCTTCCGCACTGGCCCGGGTATCGCCAATAGCGTCTGCCTGTTCGGACTGAAAATAGAGGTTCTGAAACTGTAGCGATGGCTCGAGTTCTCTAGTAACACGCCCTATGACATCCCTTTCCTCTCTTCTGATATCCTTTTCCTCTCTTCTGATATCCTTTTCCTCTCTTCCGTGTAGAAAGAATGGCCTCGTGGCCAGCAGACGAGCCAGTTCATCGGGTACATCAACTTCGCCCTCGTCAGGAAGCCAATGTTGTCTCCGTCTCTTCAAAGCAGTCTCAAAAATTACCCTTCTATCAGGCAGGTCCTTGGTTCGCTCTGCCCCCTCGGAATAGTACTTTTCGCACAGTTCCTCAAGGTCTGCGAAAAAGTCTGCGAAAAGTAAGGAGCTATGCGGTGACGATGGCAGCGATGCAGGCAGGTAGTATTGCTCATAGAAGGACCGCCATTGGTAAGCCAGAATCTGCTCTTTAATGGTCCGCTGCTGCTCTTCACGGGTCAGATCGGGCCGCCTGTCCAACTTCAGTCTGAGGACCGGCAGGATGGCGTTGATACAGCGCTTGATCGTCCGGGGGGTCTTGTCTCGCAGTCCGGCCATGAGGTAGTAAGATTCATCAACGATCGCCGCCAGAACCGGATCATTTACAGCTTGCACCTGCAAGAATTCAGTCATCAGGTTGCCTCCTTGTTGGTGAGATTTAGCTTACGCGCATGCGTAGAATGCGGCCCTGGGGCGAAGGGCTCTGCTGCCCGAAGCCCCGGAACCCCGCTCAACCATCTGATCTCTGGTTCCTCTCGCCAACATTTGAATCCGCCGGGGCGCCGGTACCATATACGCAACACTTCTGCACAGGACACCTGGCACACCCTGGTGGTCGTTTCTTCATACACACCTGATCTGCCAGGTCCAGCAGGGCGTAGTTGTACGCCCGTGGTTCATCCGGATCCACCAGGGCAGTGATCAATTCCCGGAAACGGCGGTTACGACGGGACGAGTCTTTGATTTCCAGCCCAAACAGCCGCCCCACCACCCGCACGGTGTTGGTATCAATCAGCGGTTCCGGCAGGTTCCAGGCAAAGCAGCGTACCGCACTGGCAATGTATTCGCTCACACCGGGCAGCGAGAGCAGTTCTGCCTTCTCGCGCGGTATCTGCCCATCAAAATGTCTCATCAACTCAGCAGCCATGGCCTGGATCAGATCAATCCGCCACCGCAGGCCCAGGGAATATAGGGCATTGTGCAGTTCATCCCTGGTGGCCCGGGCCAGCGCCGACACATCCGGATAGCGGGCAATGAAATGTTCATACACCGGCACGACCTGGGGGGCCTGAGTGCGATGGAGCATCACCTCGGCCATCAGGATACGGTACGGGTCTTCGGTCAGCCTCCAGGGAAAAGGACGAAAATGCTCCCGGCCCCAGGCAATGATTGCCCGTTGGAATGCCCTGGCATCTATTGTGTGACCACCAGCCTCAACTGACTCACTCACGGTCAGTTATGCTCGATCCCTGTCGCTCCATACCGGCCACCACGCCTGGAAGGATGGCCTCAGCAACTGCCTTTGCCAGCAGCGGGGGGACGGCGTTGCCGACCTGATAGAACTGCCGGGTAAAAGGCCCGATGAAACGGAACCGGTCGGGGAAACTCTGCAGACGGGCTGCCTCACGCACCGAGATGGTGCGGGGAGGTTCCGGCTCCCCCGGGCGACTTGGGTAGATGAAACGGTAAGTATCCTTGCCGATGTGCGCTTCAAGGGTCCAGGCAGGCCGGTCCCGATACAGTTTCCGATACTTGTCCTTAAAAATATCATCCCGGTATCGCCTGTACTCAGCGGGCAGGTCAACGTATTTACCCCCCTCCGGCATCCAGGCAAATGCTGCCAGGTCCTGCTGGTTGTGCCACCGGGTCTGGTGGTTATAAAGCACATCCCCGGCACCTTCCCGCATCAGGCACTGGTACTGATTCAATTCGCACCGGGGCTCATACGGCATTTCATCCTGACGGTGGCCGTGAGACACCACGGGCAGGTCGCCGATGGCTTCCCAAACAGTCACCGGGTGATCTTTGTGAGTGGGTGAGGGCCACCCGATGGGTTGTTGCAGGCGATTACCGATCACAAACAGTCGGCGGCGGGTCTGGGGTACCCCATAGTGGTCGGCCCTCAGCACTGCCCATTCCACAACATATCCCAGGTCTTCCAGTTCCCGCCTCGCTTTATGTAACAGCAGGCCGTCTCCGTCCATATAATATTGCATATCTGGAACATTCTCCATAACGAAATAGAGAGGACGGAGCGCTCTGATAAAACGGACAAATTCTTTATAATATTGATTGCGGGGGTCATGAATGTAACCCGGGTCATTCTTGAGATTACGGAGTTTTCCCCGTCCCACCCGCGTGAATCCCTGGCAGGGCGGCCCACCAATAATGACATCCACCCGCCGCAGGCCATACGCGCTGATCAGAGCATGGGGGTCCAGAATTTCACGAATATCACCCAGGTGGCAACAGTTACCAAAGTTGTAAGTATACGTTTTCCAGGGCAACTCTTCGTTTTCCAGGCCAAGCCCGATATGGTAACCGGCCATCTGGAACCCCAGACTCAGACCTCCAGCACCGCAGAAGAGGTCAAGGACAACGGGCGAAGAAAGGGGTTCCATATCTTGACTTCCTGTTATCGGCTCAATTTCGGTAATTTTACGGGTAGAGTAATCCATCTCCATCAAACAAGAAAAGGCCTCTTGCACCTGATGTTACGCCGGGTGACCTGATCGGGCAGTATAAGAGAGTGGAAGAGAATATGCAAGAAGGCCTGATCTGCCCCAATCGTAATGAAGCGAGAATTGTGCGCCAGAGAAATGGAGCATCAGCCAGAACCCGGGTTTCATATAACACAAACGCCCCACCGCCAGGGGTGGGGCGTGATGCCACAAGCCATAAACTGGTTCCGAAAGGCTTCACCCAGAGGGCTCTGCCCGAAGAGTATGCAAACCGGTCAATCCCGCCACCCCTGGGCCACTTCCAGCGCGGTTTCCATAGATTCCCGCAATTTCTCCTTGTTGACGGTGGTGAAATGCCCGCCCGCTTCGCGGGCATTCATTTCGGTGTCGTGGGTAAGGGATTCCGGTTGTGCGGCACCCGGGCCCAAAAGGGCGGCGGTTTCTACGAGGGCCAGCCATCGGGGCGCCGAAGGCCATGCGACCATCGGGGTCGGTGCGCTTGCGGGGTTCTCGGAACGGCAGGTCGCCATGGCCGGCTGGCCCTCCCAGGAGTGGCGACGGAGGGATTTGAACCCCCAACCAAGGGCTTATGAGTCCCCTGC
>JGI24721J26819_10005210_pt1 | contig 13044 bp, 14 predicted proteins | sample YelNatPaOPGAMG01_FD_26819 | JGI IMG/M metagenome (IMG submission 26819)
TGCTATTTATTAATAAGCCAGCTGCCCGGAGTGATTTTTAGCTCCCGGATTTACCGGACACCATTTAATAATTGCCAGGATTAGTTATTTCAGGCCCATGAAAAAAGTTATCAGTGCTTCTCGCCGGACGGACCTGGTGGCCTATTATCCGGCCTGGTTGGCTAAAGTGCTGCGGGAAGAAAAGGCTTTTGTCCTGGCACCCGGCCGGAAGAAAGCACAGGAAGTAGACCTGAGGCCGGAGTCGGTGCACACCATAGTGTTGTGGTCAAAAAACTTTTCTCCACTTCTGGAAAATCAACATGGTTTAAAAGACCTGCTCAAAAAATACGACCAGCTTTATCTTCATTTTACCATCACCGGGCTGGGCGGGAGTTTTCTGGAAAAAATGGTGCCTCCCCCGGAAAAAGCTCTGGAACAGCTTGGGCCGCTGATAGAGCTGGTGGGAACTCCGGCCCGAATTTCTGTCCGGTTTGACCCGATAATTTTCTGGTATGAGGGGCCAGGCCGGACCCTCAGAACAAATTTTTATTTTTTCCCCCAGCTGGCCGGGAGGATGAGCCGTCTGGGTTTGACCACCCTCAGGTTCAGCTTTGTGCAGTGGTACAGAAAAGCAAAAAGCCGAGCCAGAAAAGTGAAATTAGANTACTACGAGCCAACAGAAGAAGAAAAANCCCGTCTGGTGCAGGAAATGGTCAATGTGGCCCGGGCTNACCGGCTTGAGCTCTGGAGCTGCAGCCAGAAGGAGATAGCCAGGCTGCCGGGAATAAAACCATCGGCCTGCGTGGATGGAGCCCTGCTCTCCAGGCTTCATCCCCGGCAGGAATTAGCCTCCCTGGTAAAAGATAAAACTCAACGGCCGGATTGTTTATGTACGGAATCAGTGGATGTAGGAAGTTATACTCAGACTTGCCCTTCAGCCTGTCTTTATTGTTATGCTAACCCTAAAATCAATCTCTTAGATACCGAGAGCTAACCTTTCGGCCAGGGCGGAAGGCAGACCGGCTTCCAGAATTTTTTTCTGGGCCCGGTTGAGGTCATATTTCACGCGGTAGAATTTAATTTTTCTCGCCTGGCTGTCATAGATGGCATAGGCCGCGCGGGGGTCTCTGTCCCGCGGCTGGCCTACTGAGCCGGGGTTAATCAGGTAGCGGGCTCCTTTTTCCAGTTTTAACTCAAACGGGCTTTCCTGAATGAAAGTGCCTTCCACCTGCTGGTCTTTTTCAACATAAATAAAAGGGAAATGAGTATGGCCAAAAAAGCAGAGTGGAGTTTCAAGGAAACTAAAAGCTTCTACGGCATCAAATTCGCCAAAAATATAATAATCTTCGTCAAAAGGAGCTCCATGGCAAAGGGAAATTTCCTGGTGGATGATGAGCGGACCCTTAGGCAAGCCCTGTAAGAAAGACTTATATTTAGCCTGGAGATTTTTTCTGGTCCACTCAATAGCAGAAGCGGCAATGGGATTAAAAGTTTGAATGGAATCCAGTCCGCAGACAGCTTTATCATGATTACCCCGGACCATAAACATCTTTTTTAGGGATAAGGTTCGCTTAATGACCTCGTTGGGAGAAGCTCCGTAGCCGATAAGGTCACCCAGAAAAAGGAAACAGTCAATTTTTTTACGCTTGCTCTCGTTCAGCACCGCTTCCAGTGCTTCCAGGTTGCCATGGATGTCGGAAAAAATCAGGTAGCGCATTAATTACCACCTTTTGCTGAGCTGAAAAGTTTATCAGCCAGGTAAGAACTCCTGACCAGAGGACCGGAGACAACTTCTAAGAAACCGAGATCCAGGGCCATTTCTCTCAGACGGTCAAATTCTTCTGGCGTGTAGTAACGACTGACCGGTTGATGTTTAAGCGAGGGCTGCAGGTACTGCCCGATGGTTAACAGGTCGCAGCCGTGTTCTCTGAGCTCCTGCATGGTCTGCTTCAGTTCAGCCAGGGATTCTCCCAGCCCGACCATCAGGCCAGACTTGGTAATGGCTCCGTAGTCTTTAGCCATCCTGATCACCTGCAGTGACCTGCGGTAATTGGCAGCCGGTCTGTTTATTAAAGGGTAAACTCGCTCTACGGTCTCCAGATTGTGGTTCAGAAGGTCAGGACCGGAAGAGAGAACTTTGCGCAGGGGTTCTGCTTCTCCTTTAAAATCTGGTATGAGCACTTCAACCCTGATTTCCGGGTTGAAATCCTTTATCAGCCTGGTGGTCCGGGCAAAAATTTCCGCGCCACCGTCAGGCAGGTCATCTCTGGTCACGGAAGTGAGGACCACATACTTCAACTCCATCTCTTTAACCGCGGCCAGCACGGCTTCCGGTTCATGTTCATCCAGCGGTTCTGGCCGGCCTTTCGGCACAGCACAGAAGCCACAGTTTCTGGTGCAGATGTTTCCTAAAATCAGAAAAGTGGCTGTTCTTCTTTCCCAGCATTCACCCAGGTTAGGACAGCGGGCACTTTCACAGATAGTGTGCAGATTCTGTTTTTTTAGCAGTTCCGCTACCTGAAAACAGGCAGAATGAGAGGGCAGCTTGCTTTTTAACCAGGAAGGTTTTTTTTGATAGTCCAACCCGCTTTTCTCTTTATAGTCTGGAGCCAGTAAAGAAGACTTTCCGAGATATAAAGATTAGTATTCGAAGTCGCGCTCTCTTTTCAGACGACGCCGCATCCGCTTTCTCGCCTGAGCTTCTTTCAGCCTTCTTCTTTCACCCGGCTTTAAATAAACCGAGTGCTTCTTTATCTCCTTGATGATAGCTTCCTGTTGAACTTTTCTCTTAAACCGTCGGAGTGCTGATTCTAAGCTTTCTCCTTCTTCAACTACCACAAAAGCCACGCTTTTCACCTCCTTACATCTGGAAAGTCATTGATTTTATACTTGATTATCAGGAATTTGTCAAGAAACCAGGCTGTTTCAGCTGGCCTCCGCATTTTTTTATTAAGACCCGGGCGCCGATGACCATCGGGTCAACCAGAGGAACGCTCAGGTCTTTCTCTTCCAGGGCTAACGGTATTTCTGTACAGCCGGCGAGGATGACCTGCGCCCCCCGGGAAATGAGTCTTTGGGCCACCTGCCGGAGTAGTTTTTTGGCTCGGCCCTGGCTGAAACCAGCTTTTATTCCTTGCGGTCCATAAATGGCCTCCATGACCATTTGGCTTTCCGTTTCCGAGGGAGTTAGGACCTGGAAGCCCTTTTTTTCAAAGGGAAGATGGAAAATTTTCGTGGCTAAAGTTCCGGTGGTGGCCAGCAAGCCGACCTTCTTGACCTGCGGGTAGTTTTGCTTTAGATAGTCAGCGGTTTCTCTGATCAGATGGAGCAGTTTGAGCCTGGTTTTCTTTTCCAGCTCCGGGAAAAAGTAATGAGCTGTCATACAGGGAATAGCGCAGATTTCGGCCCCGGCTTTTTCCAGAATTTTCAAGCCGCTAATCAGGCTGGGCAGGGGATTTTCACCTCCGTACAGAATGGCTCTGGTTCTGTCCGGGGTCTGGGGGTTATTGTAAACAATGATTTTTAAATGTTCCTGGTCCTGCCCGGCGGCCGTGTTTTTTATGATTAATTCAAAAAAACGAGCCGTGGCCTCAGGTCCCATTCCCCCGAGTATTCCGATAGTTTTAGTCTTCTTTTTCTTCATCTTTTATTTTCTCCAGCCAGGGTTTTAGTTTTTCTATGGGAAGTGGCTCGGCCGTATGGCCGTTTCTTCCAGTCATACTGGTGGCTTTAAAAAGAGAATTCAGGATGGCTTCTTCGGCCGCTTCGGCTGCAGCCTGAAACAGCGGTGACATGGATTCGTTCTTCAGCACCTCTACCTGCTGGGTCAAGGATTTTTCTCCGCTACGGTAGCGAACAGAAGGGGAAGTGGAAAAGGCAATGGCATAATCCCCGCTGCCGTTGGCATAATAGCCGCCAGTCCGGGCAATACCCAGTAGGGCTCTCTTGGCCAGGCGCTTCAGATTCCGGGAATCAAGAGGAGCATCTGTGGCCACGATAACCATACAGGAACCATTTTCCTGACGGGTCAGATGGTTAGATGGCGAGGCAGCCTGTTTTTTTAGCCATCTTTCTACCTGCCGGCCTTTGATTTGCAGTACGCCGCCAAAATTAGTTTGCACCAGCACTCCAATGGTGTAGCCGCCGAGCTCTGGTGGCAGGCGTCGGGAGGAGGTGCCAATTCCACCTTTAAAACTAAAGCAAATCGTCCCGGTCCCGGCTCCCACCGCGCCCTCTTCCACCGGACCGGAAGATGCTTTCTGAATAGCATCCAGCACATCCTGCCTGGTTACGACCCGGGCCCTGATGTCGTTAAGCCAGCCATCGTTAGTTTCTCCCACGACCGGGTTTACGGAAAGAACTGTTTCATTTCCAGGTAAAGACAGGATGTAATCAATCACTGCTTCGGCCGCTACAGGCACACTCAGGGTGTTGGTTAAGATGATAGGTGTCTCTAAATAACCAAGTTCTTCTATCTGCGTTGAACCGGTCAGTTTCCCGTAGCCGTTAGCTACATAAACGGCGGCCGGCACCTTTTCCTGGAAAACATTGCCTTCGTGGGGAATAATGGCAGTAACACCCGTGCGGATATTTTCACCCTGAATGAGCGTCTTATGTCCTACCTTAACACCAGCCACATCGGTTATGGCGTTTAGGGGACCTGGTTCCAGAACGCCAATTTTTAAGCCCCATTCCCTGACCCGGGGTCGGGAAGCCGGAGAAGAGGTCAGGTTGAGAAGAAGACAGGGAATAAGCATAGCAGAAATGAGCAGCTTCATTTTTTACTCCTCTCTTTACCAGAAATTATACCTCTTTTACTCCTTTCTTTACCAAAAATTATACCTCATTAACAGTGATTTTAATCCAGAAAAGGATGGTTTTGAGCCCATCCTTAAATCCTCCAGTTTAATCTCATCTTAACTTAAGTAAATCGAATTTAAAACTGTCCCGGAATAAGTCTGTCCTGGATAATTTTAATCCGTCCTGAATAATGTTAAACTTTAAAAACATTTTCGGGCTCTTGATTTGGGCCGGTGTCCGGGCTATAAGAAAAGACATGACTGCGGAAATGAGGTATTACCAGATAGAAGACTGGTCAAAAGTTCCCTGGCTGGTCCATGGCTTTGGCCAGGCCAGGTTTGACCGGAGAAGTTTGGAGACAGAATTCCCGTCTTTTATCCCGGTAGAAATGAAACAGCAGCATTCGGAGCGGGTTATTTTTCTTGAGCATCGCCCGGAAAATGAAATTAAAGGTGATGGCCTGATCACCGGAACCAGAGGGCTTTTGTTGATAGTTAAAACCGCAGATTGCCTGCCAGTTTTTCTGGTTGATAGAACCCATCAAGTAGTGGCCGCGGTCCACTGCGGCTGGCGGGGAACAAAGGAAAAAATACTTCTTCGGGCCCTGGAGATTATGGAGAAAAAGTCTGGCTCGTCCCCTATTGACCTCTGGGCTGGTTTTGGGCCCTGCATAGAACAAGGTTGCTACGAAGTCGGTCAGGAAGTTTTTGAACAATTCCATCAGAACGGTTTCCGGGTAGAAGAAATTTTCCAGCCTGCCGAAAAAGCCGGGCATTTTTACCTGGACCTGAGAAAGGCCAATCTGTTACTTCTGACCGAGGAAGCAGGCCTGCCCGCAAAAAACATATTTCAGGTTGACTTATGTACCAGATGNCAGCCAGACCTTCTTTCTTACCGCAGAGATAAAAATAACACGGGCCGGTTGTTAAATTTTATCGGGCTGAAATAGTCATCGGCTGGTTTGATTTTATCCTTTAATTTATTTAATATATCTAAGAAAATTCTGTGGGCNGCTGGTACCATTATCTTAAAAGGAGATAANTATGATAGATAAAAAAGNAATCGGTGAGGTTGAGCTGCCTGGAATTCCGGTTTTTAAAAAGGGCAAAGTGCGCAATGTTTTTGACCTGGGAGATAAATTATTAATCGTCGCTACTGACCGAATCTCTGCCTTTGATTTCGTCCTGCCTTCTCTTATTCCCTACAAAGGAAAAGTCCTGACCCAGCTTTCCAGGTTCTGGTTTGATTACACAGCCCTGATTTGTCCGAACCACATGATCTCAACGGAAATTTCTGATTTTCCTGAGGAACTCCAGGCGCTGGCAGAAATTCTGGAAAAAAGGTCCATGCTGGTCAAGAAGGCCAGGGTTATTCCGGTTGAATGTGTGGTAAGAGGCTACCTGTCTGGCTCGGGCTGGAAGGAATACCAGGAAACCGGTAAGGTCTGTGGTCTCAAGCTGCCCAAAGGTTTACAGGAATCTTCCCGTCTGGAAGAACCAATTTTTACTCCTTCTACCAAAGCTGAGGTAGGACATGATGAAAACATCACCTTTAAAGAAATGGAAAAAATTACCGGGGAAGAGCTGGCAGAAAAAATCCGCAAGATAAGCCTGGAACTTTATCAGAAGGCTGCTCTTTATGCTATCTCCAAGGGCATCATTATCGCTGATACCAAGTTTGAGTTCGGGCTGGATGAAAACGGAAACCTCATCNTGGTAGATGAATTGTTTACGCCTGATTCCTCCAGGTTCTGGCCCCTGGCCACCTATGCACCGGGAAAACCGCAGCCGAGTCTGGATAAGCAGTTTGTCAGGGATTATCTTATCAGCACTGGCTGGGACAGGAAGACTCCACCCCCACCAGCTTTGCCTGAACATATCATAGAACAGACGGCCAAAAGATACCTGGAAATATACCACCTGCTCACCGGGAAGAACGATTTGCCGTAGCGTTAATTGTGGAAGATTAGAGAAATTTTCATGGAAAACGGGTTGGTTGACCTTCATGTTCATTCTTTTTTCAGCTGTGATGGAGATTTCTCTCCAGAAGACCTGGTGATTATGGCCAGGGATAACGGTTTTCGAGCCATAGCCATTGCCGACCACGATACTGTTTCTGCTTATCCCGAGGCCGTGGAAATCGGCCGTCATTATGGAGTTGAGGTAATACCCAGTGTGGAGGTCACCACGGTTTACGATGGGCGGGAGTTTCATCTACAGCTACCGCTGGTCAACTGGGAAAGCGAGGCCATTCACCACATCATAAAAAAAATGGAACATTCCCGCCTGGAAGAAGCTCGGAACAGGGTGGCCAGGTTAAAAGAGCTGGGCCTTGAGGTGGAATGGGAAGAGGTCTGGCAGGAATGTCAGGGAGTTCCTCCCTTGGGAGTAAAAATCGCTCAGGTGGTGCTGAACAAGACCGAAAGCCGGAAAAATCCACGGCTACAAAAGTATTTTGATGAAAAAGGACAACCTTTAGCGCCCTATCTTTTTTATCAGGATTTTTTTGCTGAAGGCGGTCTGGCCTATGTGCCCAAAAAGCATATCAGCCTGGAAGAAGTTTTGCGTCTAGCGCCAGAGACGGGTGGTGTGCCGGTGCTTTCTCATCCCGGGGCATATTTTCAGAAAACTACGCAGGAAGACCTGACCAGGTTGAAAGAACTTGGCCTGCAGGGTCTGGAAGTTTTTACCTCTTATCATACGGCTGAACAAACTGCCTATTATTATTCTCTGGCCCGGGAATTTGACCTGGTGGTTACAGCCGGTTCGGATTTTCACGGGAAGATAAAACCAGGCGTAAAATTCGGCCAGATAAGAGAAGGGCACTATGACATGGTTTTGCGACTAAAAGAAAGGAAAAACCAATGAGCCTCAACTGGCTGGATGTCATCTTAATCATCATCCTGCTGATAACTTTTATTCTCGGGTTGATTAAAGGTTTACTCCGGCAGGTTATTGGCCTTCTGGCGGTGGTTGGTGGGATTATTCTGGCTTCCAGGTATTATGGTTGGGTTTCCTGGAAATTGTTTAAGTTTATCAGTTCTGATTTCTGGCGGAATTGTCTGGCCTTTCTGATTGTTTTTATAGCGGTTTTATTACTTGGCTGGCTTATTTCCTTCATCCTGACCAAGCTGATGAAGGGCACTCTCAGCCTGACCAACCACCTTCTGGGCGGGCTTTTTGGCTTGCTTAAAGGCATCCTGATTGGTGCGGTCATTGTTTTTGGCCTTCTGGTTTTCAACTTTGAAAGGGAAGCTCTGGTCAAATCAAAGCTGGCGCCGGCTTGCTTAAAAGTGGCTAAAAGTTTTACTGTTTTAATCCCGGACAGTCTGGAAAAGCGTTTTACGGAAGCCTGGAAAAAGTTTGAAGGCAAGGGAGGGGGAAATGAGCAAAAAATTTGAAGAAATGACCATCCATCAGAAACTGGAAAACCTCATCCGGGATATGGTGGAAAAAGAAATTCATCTAAAAGAAGCACTGGAAGAATTTGAAAAGATTTACATTGAAATGGCTCTGGGAAAGTATCAGGGAAACAAGAGCAAAGTGGCCCAGGCTTTAGGAGTCCACAGGAATACCCTCCATAACCGGTTTAAAGCGCTTAAGATAAAGCGCAGAAATTAGCACTCTCCTCAGTAATCTGCTAAATTCTGGTTTAAAAAACCTTGACAACTTTTTTGTCATATTTTATAATTAGCACTCGATAAATTAGACTGCTAAAATAATCTTAAAAAGGAGGTAATCATGAAGATCCAACCCTTGTATGACCGAGTTCTTCTCAGAAGGATTGAAGAACAGGAAGTTAAGAGGGGAAGCATTATCATTCCTGACACGGCCAAAGAGAAACCACAGGAGGCTGAAGTAATTGAAGTGGGCCAGGGACGGGTGACCGAGGACGGTAAGGTTATTCCTCTGACCGTTAAAAAGGGTGACCGGGTGCTCATCGGGAAATACAGCGGCACAGAAGTGACCATTGACGGCGTTGAGCATGTAATCGTCCGCGAGGATGAAATCNTGGCCGTTATATCCAAATAAGAGAGAATTAAAGGAGGTAGACCATGGCAAAACAAATTATTCTTGGAGATGAAGCCAGACAGGCTTTGTTAAGGGGAGTTAACATTCTGAGCAACGTGGTCAAAGCCACGCTTGGCCCCAGAGGCCGGAACGTTATTCTGGATAAGAAATTCGGTTCTCCGACCAGCACCAAGGACGGTGTGACTGTAGCCAAAGAAATAGAGCTCAAGGACCCCTGGGAGAATATGGGTGCGCAGCTGGTTAAGGAAGTGGCCTCCAAAACTTCAGATGTAGCGGGTGATGGAACCACCACGGCCACAGTACTGGCTCAGATAATCTATACTGAAGGCATCAAGCATGTGACCGCCGGTCGCAACCCCAACCTGATTAAAAAAGGCATTGACCGGGCAGTGGAAGAAGTAATTAAAGAGCTCAGAACCATGAGCCGGGAAGTGACTGGCGAGATGATTGCCCAGGTCGGCGCCATTTCTGCTAACAACGATGAAAGCATCGGTAAAATTATCGCCGAAGCCATGGAAAAAGTTGGCAAGGATGGCGTTATTACGGTGGAAGAGGCTAAGGGCCTGGAAACCACTCTGGAATTCGTTGAAGGTATGCAGTTTGACCGCGGTTACCTTTCTCCTTATTTCATCACCGACCCGGAAAGAATGGAGTGCGTGCTGGAGAACCCGTTAATCCTGCTCCATGAGAAGAAGATCTCCAACCTGCGTGAATTCCTGCCACTTCTGGAAAGCGTGGCCAGAATGGGTCGTTCCCTGCTGGTCGTAGCTGAGGAAGTGGAAGGTGAAGCTCTGGCCACTCTGGTGGTTAACAAGCTCAAAGGCACACTCCAGTGCTGTGCCGTTAAGGCGCCCGGTTTTGGTGATAGACGCAAAGCCATGCTGGAAGATATTGCCATCCTGACCGGTGGTAAGGTTATCACCGAGGATATTGGTGTAAAACTGGAAAACGTCACCATTGATTGGCTGGGCGAAGCCGCCAAAGTGGTGGTTGATAAAGACAACACCACCATCGTGGAAGGCAAAGGCAAACAGAGCGAAATTCAGGCCAGAATCAAGCAGATCAGAACTCAGATTGAAGAAACCACTTCTGATTATGACAGAGAAAAACTCCAGGAAAGACTGGCCAAGATGGTCGGTGGAGTGGCGGTGATTAAAGTTGGTGCGGCCACCGAAACCGAACTCAAAGAAAAGAAAGCCAGAGTGGAAGATGCTATGCACGCCACTAAGGCGGCGGTGGAAGAGGGTATTGTGCCTGGTGGTGGAGTGGCTCTCCTGCGCTGCCAGAAAGCTCTGGACAAACTCAACATTGATGGTGATATGCAGATTGGTGTCCAGATCGTCCGTCGGGCTCTGGAAGAACCGCTCCGTCAGATTGCTGAAAATGCCGGTTTTGAAGGTTCAATAGTCGTGGAAAAAGTCAGGGAAATGAAACAGGATTATGGCTTCAATGCCCTGACTGAAAAGTACGAAGACATGGTCAAAGCCGGTATCGTAGACCCGACCAAAGTCGTGCGTACCGCCCTCCAGAATGCGGCCAGCATTGCCGGGTTGCTGCTCACCACCGAAGCCTGCGTCACGGAAATTCCAGAAGAAGAGAAGAAGTCTTCCTATCCCACCCCGCCCAGCGACATGTATTGAGGCCTGAATCAGAGACCTGAAAATAGGGCCGCCCTCAGCGCCAGCGGAGGGCGGCCTTTCTTTTTTTCTGTTAATTAAGTAAAATCTTTTATCAAGGCTGTCCTTGTTTTCAGCCTCTGGCCGGGTGTAAAGATAGATGAAAGTTCTTGACCGTTATCTTATAAGAGAAATAGTCCCTTCTTTCCTGGTAGCCCTGAGTTTTATTGTTTTCCTTTTATTCATGAACCAGATCTTTTACCTGGTAGATGTCTTTATCTCAAAGGATGTCCCTTTGCTGGTTGCCATGAAAGTCCTTTTTTATTTGCTGCCAGCGGTTGTTGCTCTGGCTCTGCCGTTGGCCTTTATGGCCGGAGTGCTTGGGGGATTGGCCAGGCTTTCTTCTGATGGGGAAATTGAAGCCTTGAAAGTGCTTGGCTTAAGTCCCCGAAGAGTTTTAAAACCGGTCTTTATTCTGGGTCTGGTTTTCTGGTTGATAGGAACCAGTTTTACTTTCTGGCTGATGCCAGCGGCCAACTATCGCTGGCTCCAAACCATGGTCAATTCGGTCCTGACCAGGATAACTCTGGAGGTGGAGCCGGGCCATTTCATTGAGTCCTTGCCTGGTCGGGTGCTTTTCGTTCAAGCAAAAGAAAAAGACGGAACCTGGCGGAATGTCTTTGTCTATCAGCAAAAAGAGCCTGATAAGGCTCAGATTACCCTGTCCAGGTCCGGCCAACTTTCCCTGCCTCCTGAAAAAAAGGAAGCCTGGTTGTACCTGGCCGATGGTATCAATTATGGCTTTGACCTGAAATCACCGGACATCATGCTGGTCAATAATTTCAGGAAACTCGTCCAGGTCGTTGACCTCTGGAAAATAACTCAGAGTTTTTCTCTGGAGAAAAAAAGCCGGGAAAAAAATATTAAAGAGTTGTTTGAGGATAGAGCCAAGCTGAGGAAGGAAGAAACGGCTGACCCGAGACTAAGACGGCTGACCGAGCTTGAGCTGCACAAGAGATTCAGCCTGCCCAGTACCTGTCTGATTTTTGTTTTTCTGGGAGTGGGGCTTGGTTGGAGAAGATGGCGCGGTGGAAGGCTGACCGGTTATGCTTTGAGTGTAATTGTTCTCCTGACTTATTACGCTCTGCTCATCGTGGGTGAAAATGCGGCCATAAAGGGAAAACAACCGGCGGCCCTGGCTATGTGGCTTCCCAACCTGCTGATTCTGGTCTTCGGGCTGTTTTTTTATTTCTCGAGCTACCGGGTGGAATCAGATAGGTGGCAGACCATTTTTTTTAGGTTTGGTGAATGGCGAAAGAAGCTGTTAAGAAAAAATAATAAAGTTACGGCCCCAAGCGAGGTAAAGACGGGGAGAAACTTGTTCTGGCCAGCCTTGCTTGATCGTTACCTGGTGCGTAGATTTTTTAAAATGGCGCTACTCATATTTTTTGTCTTGATTTTTATTCTGGTCCTCATCACTTTTTTCCAGAACCTGGAATTGGTTAAAGAAAGTCAAAAACCTTTGAAGCTTCTTATAGCTTATATTTGGTACAAGCTGCCTGAATTTTCTTTGTTGACCGGCCTGGTGGCGGTGCTGATTGCCTGTTCCCTGGCCCTTGGCTATCTTTACCGGAAGAATGAAATTGCGGCCATGATAACGGCCGGCTACAGTTATTACAGAATTATCCTGCCTTTGCTTCTTGTCGCTCTTGTTCTGGTTTTTCCCGGGTTTTTTCTGCAGGACCGGGTCATACCCAGGAGCAACGCCAAGGCCGAAGAAATCTGGAGTTATATTTCAGACCGGCCCATCAGGACTTTTTCCTATTTCAGCCATTACTGGATTCGGGGAAAAGAAGACAAGAATTTTTATCACTATGACCTGGTTGAGCCCAAAACCAGAACCATCGGAAATTTCCTTGTCCTGGAAATGGAGGAAAAGGACTTCCGGCTGCGAAAAATGGTTTTTGCTAAACAGGCCAAGATTGAGAAAGACGGCCTGCAACTGACTTCCGGCTGGACGAGAATATTTGACCAGGCCAGTTCAAGTTATTTTCCTTTTGAAACCCAGAGGCTGGAATTAAAGAATGCGGAAAGTTATTTTTTAAAGGAATGGAAAGAACCAGCGACCATGACCATTTCTGAACTTAAACTTTACAGCCAGGATTTGATTAGAATGGGGGCTTCAGCCACCAGATTTTCAGTAGAAGCAGAATTCCGAAAAGCTTTTTCCCTGGCTTTTTTCATCCTGGTTATCATAGCTTTAATTGCTGTTAATCTGACTGGCGGCAGAGGTTTTCTTTTCCCTCTGGCCATAAGTCTATCGGCTGGTTTTGTTTACTGGCAGATGATGGCCATTTTCCGTAGCCTGGGAATGAGCGGAGTTCTCTCTCCTTTTTTAGCAGCCTGGAGTCCGCAGATTATTTTCTTTCTGCTGAGTCTGTACTTTTTGTTAAGGGTCAGAACTTAAAGGGTTAACTTCAATACCTACATTTTGTATTTGCCAAGGTCGTCAGGGCTTAGATTTTCCAGCCACTGTTTGAGTTTTTCTGAATTTTCCAGGTTCTCTTCAAATTTCAGGCCGTGAGCTTTCCTGAGTACTTCATCACTAACGTAGATGG
>JGI24721J26819_10005228_pt1 | contig 13019 bp, 9 predicted proteins | sample YelNatPaOPGAMG01_FD_26819 | JGI IMG/M metagenome (IMG submission 26819)
AATTAAAATCTGATGGAAAAGGTCAAAAGCCTGTGCCGCTGATGGAAGAGGTGGGAGAATAAGTCAAAAACAATAGCACAATATTTTTCCTAGGGCAAAAATGATTAGGATTTTTAAAAATTACAGGGTCGATAGGATTTAAGGAATTTAAGAGCGCTTAAAATCCTTGACGTTTAGATATAGTAATGCATTATTAAATTTTTAAAAATAAATGTATAATTTCTGTACTTTACAAACATAATTTAGGCAAAATGACAGAAATAATTAAAAAACCTGCAGCCAGATATATAATACCGCTTTTTGTTTTTTTAGTGCTAATTGTCTTTACCGCAATAATTTCCAACATTATCAAAAAATCTGAGGAAGAAAAAGCCTTCGCTGAATTCGAGATTATTGCAAATGATGTTGCAGACAAGATTTCTACCGAAGCGGGGTATCATACTGCAATGCTCCGAGATATAAAATCATTTTTTGAAGCCAGTGATTACGTTACGCAGGACGAGTGGAATATTTATATTGAAACAATTAAAAACTCGGGGAAGTTACCGGGAATCAAAACTTTGAGTTTTCTTCCATTTGTCAAAAAATCTGAACTGAACGATTTTCTTACAAGAGCAAAAAAAGAACTTACCCCGGATTTCAGGATAACCCCTGAAGGTGAACGCGAAAAGTATTTCCCGATTTATTATTTCACCAAATTCATGGAATCGGATTTAACGTACGGGATGGATCATTTTGCTTTTGCGCCAAGGTCGAATACGATTTATACCGCAGTTGAGACCGGAAGTTTCCAGATTACTGAACTCACCAAGTGGTTGTTTAACGACCCTGTATATAAAACGCAACGGGGGCTTATTATTTACGTCCCTGTGTATAAAAAAGGGCTTCTACATGAAACCCCTGAGCAGCGATGGAATGCTGTGAATGGAGTTATCTCCTGTGCGGTAGTGGCGGATGTGTTTTTTCAGTCGTTAATCAAAAGCACAATGACAAATTACTTCGATGCCGAACTCTACATTGGAAAAACGATTTCTGAAGAAAACAAGATAGTAGGATTAATTAATAAAAAAATTAATCCGAACTGGCATCCGAAGTTCAAAAAAGTATTTGAAGACACTTTCTGCGGAAAGCCTGTCACACTAATTATTACGTCCACTGTAGATTTTGAGACACATAAGCAGACAATGTTGTCCGAAGTAATATTATTAAGCGGAGGATTAATAGCGCTGATTGTCCCATTATTTATATTGTATCAGATTAAGTCACATCATAAGACGCTTGAACTTCTGAAAGAAATTAAGGAAGCAAAGGAACTCCTTGAAAAACAGAACAAAGAAAAAGCAGAACTAATTAAGGAGATTGAGTACGAAAATCACATGTTTAATGAATTGATGGATAATATCACTGACACAGTATATTTTAAGGATTTAAATTCTCGATTCCTGAGATTGAGCAAAGAGTTTCTTCGTAAAACAGGCGCAAAGAGCCAGGAGGAGTTGATTGGTAAAACTGATTTTGATTTGTTCAGTGAAGAACATGCGCGCCAGGCATTTGAAGATGAACAGCAGATTATAAAAACGGGTGTGCCAATAATCGGTAAGGTTGAAAAGAAAACGTGGAATGATGGCAGGACGACATACGCCCTAACGACAAAAATGCCTTACAGAGACAAGGACGGAAAGATAGTCGGGATATTCGGAATCAGCAAGGATATAACCGAGTTAAAGAATATTCAGGAACATTTGGTGCGTGAGAAAGAACTGCTCGAAATAACGCTGGCGTCTATTGGCGATGCGGTAATAAGCACTGATGTTGAAGGGCGGATTGTTCTTATGAACCGTGTCGCAGAGAGTTTGACCGGATGGAAAAAAGAAGAGGCGATTGGCAAGATGCTTACAGAGGTATTTGTGATTGTTAATGCCCAGACGCGTGCGCCTGCCCTTAATCCGGTCAAGAGGTGCTGGAAACAGGGGTAATCTGCGGACTTGCAAACAACACATTGCTGATAGCAAAGGATAATACGGAACGGATAATCGCAGACAGCGCCGCCCCTATAAAGGCAACTGATGGACGTACGGTGGGTGTGGTTCTTGTTTTCCGAGATGTTACAGAGAAGCATCAGCGTCAGGAAGAGATGATAAAAGCCGCGCGACTCGAGATGTTCGAAAGACTTGCAAGCGGTCTGGCGCACGAGTTTAATAACATAATGACGGCGATTTTGGGGAACATCTCGATTTTGAAGACGTCAATTGATAGAAGCAGCGACTCATGGATTTTACTCGAAAGGGCAGAAAGAGAATGTTTCCGGGCAAGAAATATCACTGGACAATTGCTTATCTTTACGAAGGGCGGCGAGCCTGTGAAGAAACGGATTGACATAATTCCTGTGATAAAACAGGCGGCAGCGGTTGGATTATATGGTTCATCCACGATGGCAAGTTACGATTTACCGGAGACTCCTGTGTATGTAGAGGGAGATAGCACCTTGCTGGAACAGGCAATTACGCATTTAATCTGTTACTCGGTTGCAATGATGAACAGAAAAGGTTCATTGTTTATAAGTGTTTCCAGAGCAACTATTGATAAAGATTCAGAGGAGAAGGGACTGGAGCCCGGAGATTATGTTAAAATTGTTTTGCAGGACCACAGTAGGGGGATGTCCCCTGAGGAACTGGCTAAATTGTTTGAGCCGTATTCGACAAATCTCGGAATCGGGAGTGGACTTGGACTTGCCTCGTCGAAACTAATTATCATCCGTCATGGCGGTAAGATAGATGTAATATCAATTCCCGAGAGAGGAAATACGTTTACGATTTATATTCCAGCGTCAAAGATCGTGGAAGAGGAGCAAAAGACCACAGATGTTCCTGTTTCCAGACCGCGCGGCAAAAAAATATTGTTTATGGATAACGAGCAAAGCATTTGCGAACTTGTAAAGATTATTCTTGAACAGGCTGGATATATTCCGGACATCTGCTACGACGGGTCAGAGGCGATCGATAAATATAGGGACGCAATGGAAGCAGGAACACCTTACGACCTTGTAATACTTGATTATACAGTTGAAGGCGGGATGGGTGGNAAAGAGACGCTGGTCGAATTAAAGAAGATAGACCCGAATGTGCGAGCGGTAATTTCCACNGGATTTGCAGTTGACCCGGTAATTGCCGATTTCAAAAANTTCGGTTTTATAGGGGCTTTGCAGAAACCATATAATGCAAAGGAACTGAGGGACTTCGTCAGCAAATTTATTTGAAGGCTAAACGGCGGATATACGGTGTGTAGTCAACCTTGCAAGATTTTTTGATATGGGAAAATAAAATGGTTCTGAAAGAGAATAATTCTTGCCGTAGTGGTATAGCCAGCCATTAAAATAGCGCTCATGAAAAGTCTGACTGAATATCTTTGGTTCAACACGCCGCATAGAAGGGATTACATAAATATTACAGACACGGTCGAAGAACTTGTCCGTAAAAGCGGCGTAAAAGAGGGGTTATGTCTGGTTAACGCAATGCACATAACGGCAAGCGTGTTTATAAATGATGATGAGCCGGGATTGATTGAAGACTTTGATGAGTTTTTGGAGGAACTGGCGCCACATGAACCGGTTTCAAAATATCGCCATAACCGCACCGGTGAAGACAATGCCGACGCACATATAAAAAGACAGATAATGGGAAGAGAGGTCGTGGTTGCAATCACAAATGGCAAGTTGGATTTAGGTCCATGGGAACAGATTTTCTACGGCGAATTTGATGGCCGGCGCAGAAAACGGGTTCTTGTGAAAATTATCGGAGAGTAAAAAAGATTTAATTAAGCTACGACTTTTTATCTTCGTTTTTGTTTGCGGAAAAAAGCNGCATCGGGTATTTTTAANAAAACGCAATGCGCGGGAAATTAATCTTTATCTTGTCNATTGTTCTTTTNGGGATTTATTCCTCGCAGGGGGCTGTGTCGCATGTAATTCATATTACCNTTGACGGGGTAGGCGGTTATTTTGTCAAAGGATTTCTGGAGACGAATGCNGCGGCTTTCCCGAACTTCAAAAGATTGCAACGNGAAGGGGCATTTACATTTAACGCGCGGTGCGATTACGATTATTCCGAGACAGTGCCGGGACACGTTACAATTTTCACAGCNCGACCCACTCTTCAGCCCGGCGGCGTTGCNACAAATGTCAATCATGGATTTACCGCGTATTCCGGGATAATCCATAACGTAGATCCGAAGTTTTACAAAGCCAGTTTCATGGATGTTGTTCACGACCGCGGTTATTCTGTGGCTGTGTTTCTTGGCAAGACAAAATTATCGCCGTGCATAGACAGTTATAATGCTACCAACGGCGCTCCTGATACGATCGGCGTAGACAACGGGAGAAAAAAATACGATTATGCGCAGATAGCAAGTCAAAGTCCCACGCTTCTGGCGACTATGACAAACTTGCTGGCGACAAATCCGCCGAATTACACATTCTTCCATTTTGTGGAGACAGATACTATCGGGCACAGCTACGGATGGTTTTCACCGCAATGGAGCAATGCGCTTGTTTCGATTGATGGCTGGATTGGTCAGATTCTGAATGTTATTGACAGAAACCCTGCACTTTCCAACGACGTGGCAATTATTGTGACTGCCGACCATGGCGGCGGTGGAGACCCGGACCCGCTGGCTCAGCATTTCGACCCATCGAGGCTGTATAACTACACAATACCAATTTTCATAAAGGCGCCGGGATTTTTGCCCGGAACGGATTTGTATCATTATTTTTCCAACAGGTTTGATCCTGGGACGAACCGTGTTGTTCAGGACGCCGGAGTCCCCCAGCCATTGCGTAATGGAGACACAGCGAACATTGCGCTTATGTTGATGGGTTTGCCGCCGATACCGGGCTCATACTGGCAGCCGGAATACTCGCCACCTGTGCCGCAACCTGTGGCGCTCGAACTTTTGAAACAACCGGATAAACTTGTCCTGAGATGGCAAATACGTGATGATTTTATCCCCGAATTTACGACCGAACTAAATGGCGTATGGACGCCGGTTTTTTCCGGCATTCAGTCCAATGAAACTCATTATTTCCTTGAAATCCTGCCTGATTTGCAAACCAAAAGCNGATTTTACAGACTAAGGAAACGGTGATGCGGATTTTGTCTGTTCATTAAGACGACCCTTTTCCCCCGCAAAGCAGCCTTTAAAAAAGCGATTAGTATGGCGAAAAAGCTTATTAGGACGACGCTGTTTCCACAAAACAGCCATTAAACANAACACATTTATACTCAAAAGGTTCTGAATTTCTGACTGGCATGGTTATTACCGGTTGCCTGAATCAATATTGAATTATTTCCGTGTGGGATTATATTTACAACTATTTCGCGGTTTGGTTCACCGGGCTGCTTCCCGTAAAAATCTTAAAACCGCGGTTAAGCGGATTTTGCGCTATGAAAGTTGTTTTATTTGGCATTAACGGAATACCGTTTGGAAAACATAATGTAAAAGACCCAAGGCTCGACGAAGCTCACAGGCTTGTCGAAGCCGATAAAAAGACTTACATACAAGTTGACGTTGCGGATTCAAAGGAACTGCCGACGGCAGATACTATTGTTGTTTCCGAAGAGAGTTTCGTTGACCTGTTGTTAGTTGACCTTGAATTTATTGAGAACAGGCTTCAGAGAAATCCGCCGAAAAGCGAAGCAGATGTTCTGGAAAAGGCAAAGGCGTGCCTTGAAAGCGGCAAGTTAGTGAGGAACAACGGTTTATCGCAGGATGAATTAAAGATATTGTCAATACACGCGCTCTATACATTAAAACCAGTTGTAACTGCCAGCAAAGATGAGCTGGAAAATTTCGACACGTTCCTTGTGCGCGCTTTGAAAGAAAGCGGTTACTCGTGCTTCTTTACCGTCGGCGGTAAAGAAAACCGGGCTTGGTTGATAAAGCAGGGGATGACTGCGGTTGAAGCCGCCGGTGTGATTCACTCGGACATCCAGCGTGGGTTTATTCGGGCAGAAGTAATAAGTTGGGAAGATTTTCTACAGTATGGCGGCGAGACAGGCGCAAAGCGGGCAGGAAAGCTCCGTCTTGAACCAAAGACTTACGTTATGCAGGAATGCGATGTTGTGAATTTCAGGTTCAATAAATAGCGGGGTTGCTCAGCCATTACGTCTGATCACAAAACTGGGGTTTCCTGAGGTTAAGAAATTTTCATTTGGTCCGGATTGCCGGATGATAGTCCAGGCTGTCGGGTCTGACCGCTTAAAATCTTTGTCAGTTCGATGTATTGATCGAGACTTACCGATTCGCCCCGGGCAGTTTCGGGAATGTTCAGCGCGCTGAATGCCTGACGCAACAACGCTTCGCTGAAATCCTGTTTCAGCAGTTTTAACATCATTTTACGTCTCTGGCTGAAGGCGCGGTTCACAATTTTGTAAAACAATTCCCGCTGGTTTATATCGAGCGGTTCATTTTCACGCCTAACAAATTTGACACATGCAGAATCCACTTTTGGTTCGGGGAAGAAACAGGAGGACGGGATTTTAAAGTAATCCACAGGTTTATAACGGATTTGGACAAGAAGCGTCAGGACGCCGTAATCTTCCGTCGAATGCCGAGCCATTAGCCTTTGCGCCACTTCAAGTTGAACGGTTACAATCATTTTTTTTGGCGGCGTTTCTCTTCTGGCAAATTCCACAAGTATTGGCGAGGCAACGGAATATGGCAGGTTCGACACAACGCTGCGGTTGCTGAAATCATCCGAACATTTCTTAAGATAAATCAGGGCGTCTGCGTTAATTAATTTCAGGTTTTTAAAATCTGCGAACCGTTTCTGGAGGATTTCGAACAGTCTTTCATCCTTTTCAATTGCCAGCACCTCGTTTGCCTGACGTAGCAGCAATTCTGTAAGCGGACCGAGTCCGGGTCCGATTTCGATTACGCTATCGGAAGGGGTCAGTTCGGCAAAGGCGACAATTTTACGCAGCTGATTTGCGTCGTGAAGGAAGTTCTGTCCCAACTGTTTTGTCAGGCGGATATCGTATTCGGCTAATATTTTGCGAATTTCGGAAATAGTCATCTGCAAAAACTATCGCCGGCAAAACGCTACAGTCTGCCGTTATCAATCAATCTTGTTGTTCCGATAAAAACAGCAAGCGCCATGTGGTCGCCTTTTTTGACCTGTTCGACGGGTTTTAAAGTGTCGGGATTGAAAAATTCTACATAATCAAGGCGCGCCGATGGTTCTTTTTCGATGTAAGATTTAAGTTCGGCTTTTAAATCGGCGGCATTCAGCGGGGATTTCGCCGAGGCGACCTTTTCCCTTGCAAGGCAGATTGCCCTATAAAGGACGGTTGCCTGTTTGCGTTCATTTTCGTTTAAATAAGTATTCCGGGAACTCATTGCCAGACCGTCCGGTTCTCTGACTGTTGGCGCAACAATTATTTTGACCGGGAAATTCAGGTTGTCTGTCATTCTGCGGATAATTGCCGCCTGCTGATAATCTTTTTCGCCAAAGATTGCCACGTCCGGCTGGACAATGTTGAACAACTTTGCGACCACTGTCGTAACGCCGCGGAAATGTCCGGGACGGGAAGCGCCTTCCATCGTCTTTGAAAGTTCTTCCTCGACCACATAAACGCTGTATAGACCCTGAGATTTTCCGGGATACATCTCGTCATCTGTCGGGGTAAAAACAACGTCTGCGCCGGCGGATTTGCACAGTTTTAAATCCCGCTCCAGATTGCGTGGGTATTTCGAAAAATCCTCATTTGGACCGAACTGGGTTGGATTCACATAGATGCTGACGACTACGATGCCGTCTTTTTTACACAATTGCCGCGCTTTGCGGATAAGGCTCAGATGTCCTTCGTGCAGGAACCCCATTGTCGGGACGAACCCGATTTTTTTCCCTTCCCGCTTTGCCTTCAGGGCGAACCTTTGCATTGCGGCAATGTCTTTAATTACTTTCATAACCAGATAAAATTCGCTCAAAAAACCGCTTGTTTCAATGTAAAAGAAAAATCCATCCCGCGCGTGGATATATCGCAGAAGCCGTCGGTAAGGTCAGGATTGCATGATTTTTCCGGGTTTATCTTCTGATTTCCGGGAATGTATTGGTTCGCCAAAGGTCGGTTACCGCCCACAGATTGACCGGATATATATCGCCGTATGCTCTCAAATATCTTACACTGCCATCGGCAAAGGCATAGTTTGAACCGCCTGCCTTGGTATGCATGCCTGCGCCATGACGCATGTGGTCAACCTCTTCGAGGTCGTTGCCATTATTTTGCCAAAAATCCATGTGGACATGGGAAGACTCTGTAAGTTTTTCCCCGAATGTGATTGTTTCGGACGGATTTTTTATGACTACCTGCCTGATACCATGCGGATAACCATAATTCTGGAAGGCAACCCAGTTTGTGGGGTCGAGCGTTTGTTCAAAATAATCCCCCCATCCGTTTATTATATAACTTCTGCCGGGGGTTGCTGTGTTTGGACCTTCGAAGTCGCTGGGGCATTTTAGTATATTAGGCGCTTTGTAATAAGGTTTCAACCGCTCATACCAAAGAGGCGCGCCGCGAGGGGTGAACTCGCCTTCGTTATCATCCGCATACATAAGAAGCGAAAGCCCAAGTTGACGCAAATTATTAAGGCAACCAATACGACGGGCGCTTTCTTTTGCCTTGCTCAGAGATGGCAGGAGCATAGATGCAAGAATGGCAATTATGGCAATCACCACAAGCAACTCAATCAGGGTGAAAGCCCTTTCATACCTCTTAAACTGTATTTTCAAAATATTTGCCAATTTCATAAACGATTCCTGATATAGTGTTTATTTCTACAACGACATGTTTCTGCAACAATTGCTCTCTGCCGAACTCTCTCCACCACAGGATTAGACGGAAACGGAGAATTAAAAATTCAACCGAATATGTTTATTGGTCTGTAAACGGATTATCATTCAAGCGTAAAGCTGCATACTTGAATTATTACGGAGTGAGGGAATTTTGCGGGTTAACATGGATTTTTCGCATCCTGTTTTGGCTGGAAATAATTTCAGATTATTTTGTGTTGAAATAAATGGCGGATACGATAAAATTTTATATGAAGACCTGAGAGGTNTTNATGGTCGGGGCGTAGCGTAGCTTGGTAGCGCGTCTGAATGGGGTTCAGAAGGTCGTGAGTTCAAATCTCACCGCCCCGACCATTCCAAAGNTTATCATTTCTGGGGGGAATTTCATTGAGGATTTAATAAAATAACAGCTATGGAAAACGAGAATTATAAGCCACAAGAGGAGAATTTTACCATAGAGCCTCCAAGTGGCAGCGTTTTGCGTGAAAGTGATACACGAATTATTATTGATAGAAAACTTCGTGAAGCTGGTTGGAATATTGAAGATAAAAATCAGGTTTCTACAGAAGTAACATCTAAAAAAGGAAGGGCAGATTATTTATTAAAAGACAGAAGAGGAAGGCCTTTGGCGGTAATTGAGGCAAAAAGATTTTCAATTGATCCGGAAGTTGGTAAACATCAAGCCTTAGAATACGCTAAAAGTTTTGGAGTGGATTTTATTTTTCTTTCTAATGGTGAAGATATTTATTTTTGGGATTATAAAAATTATCCCGAGCAGAAGGTAATGACATTCTTTTCTCAAAGGGATTTAGAAAAACTTTTATTTTTAAGAAAGCTAAAAAGGCCCCTATCTGAAATACCTATTCCTAATAAAGTATTTGTTCAAGGCGGAATTAGAGAAGTTCGTCCTTATCAGAAAGCAGCAATCCAAGCTATTGAAAAAGCAATAGAATCTGGCAAAAAAAAGATGTTAGTAGTAATGGCAACTGGTACTGGAAAAACTTTAACTATTGGTCTGCAGATAAAAAGGATGTTTGAAGCCGGTCTCATTGAACGAGTTTTATTTTTGGTAGATAGAATTGAATTAGGCAAGCAAGCCCAAAATACTTTTAATGACTTACTTAAAGAGTTTCCCTCAGAACTCCTTTATGGCGGTAAGCAAAAGAAAGAGAGCTCGATTATTATTGGTACACTTCCAACAATTTATTCTCAATTACGAAATTTCACGAGCGGTTATTTTGATTTAGTAATCTCCGACGAGGCACATCGGTCAATCTATCATCTTTATAAATCCGTCTTAAATTATTTCTATGGTATAAAAATTGGTCTTACCGCTACTCCTTCAAGATATATTGATAGAAATACCTACCAACTTTTTGATTGTTGGGATGAAAAAGAACAGAGAGGAAAGCCTACTTTTGTTTATGGTATTCGCGATGGAATTAGAGAAGGCTATCTTGCTGGTTATGAAATTATAAGAATTGATACAAAAGTTTCTTTGGAAGGGATTAGATATGAAGAAGAAGATTATAATCCTGAAGATTTGGAAAGAATTATTAATGTGCCGGCAAGAAATAAGCAAATAGTGAAAGCATATAAAGAAGAGGAAGAAAAACGCCAACCTAAAAGACATAGAAAAGCAATTGTTTTTGCAGTTACTCAAAAACACGCTGCTCAATTAGCATATTATTTTAATCAGGAATACCCGGAATTTAAGGGACGTTTTGCTGAGGTTATTACTTCAAATGTACCAGATGTTGAACAGGCTATAAAAAGGTTTAAACAAGAAGATTTGCCTTATGTGGCGGTTTCTGTGGGGATGTTAGATTGCGGTTTTGATGCGCCAAAAGTTGAAAATATTTTAATGGTTAGACCAACAAAATCTGCGATTTTATATCAGCAAATGAGAGGCAGAGGGGCTCGGCTTTGTCCGGAAATTGGCAAATTATCATTTAGAATTTACGATTTTGTCGGCGTTACGCGTAAGTTTAATGATGAAAGCTATAATCCTTATTCAGAAATTTTAGAGCATCGTCGCGGTATTCCTTGGGGGACTGAACCGGAAGAATTAACTAAAGAAGAAAGAGAAATTCCTGAAAACATCAAAAAAGTATTTGTTCAAGTTCCTGAGGATGCGCCAGAAAACGTAGATATGGTTGTTAAACGGGAATATGTAGAAGTTGGTCCAGAGGGGGAAAGTATAGACATTGATGATTACCGCGTTAATTGGGAAAAAGTAATTCAAACAAAAGCCGATGCAGATCCGTTAATTAAGAAAATAAAAAAGGGCAGAGAACTAACAAATGAAGAAATTCGGGAATTATCAGAAAAGCTTAATTCCCCAGATTTTTATTTTAACGAAGCCAACCTTAGGGTTGCTTACCATTATCCAGAAGGGACGCTTTCAGAATTTGTCAAAGCAGCTTTAAAAGTGTATGAACTACCAACAGAAGAAAAAAGACAAGAAAATAGAATCAATGATTTATTTGAAGCATGGTTAATTGAAAAAAAGTTTGATAGCCGACAAGCCAAAATTTTAAGAATGATAAAAGGTCAATACTTGGCAAATAAAGAAAAAGTTGATATTTCTATTTTTAATCAACCATTGTTTACGCAATTTGGTGGATTGCCAGCTATTTTAAAAATTTTTGGCGAAAAAGAAATCCAAAAAACTTTACAGGAATTAAATAAAGAGGTTTTTGTATAAAATATGGACACAAAAGTTATTCAATTAAGGGAAGAATTTAAACAGAAATTTACTCGTTTGAATGATTATCTTTGGGGGGCTGGTTTGAAGGATCCAGTTTCCAGAATTCAACAGATGAGTTTTCTTTTCTTTTTAAAAATGCTTGAAGAGCAAGATAATGCCTTTGAAAAAGAAGCAAAGTTAACGCAAAGGAAATATAAATCAATTTTTGCTGGCGAGAATGAAAAATACCGCTGGTCAGAATGGGTTCGCAAATCAGGAAAAGAACTTTTTAATTTTGTAAGAGACGAGGTATTTCCATTTATGGAAAACCTTAGCAATGGCAGAGAAAATATCCGCAGAATGTTTTACGGAGCAAAATTTTTAATCCCAGATGAAGTAACCCTAAAACGCGCTTTGGATATTATTGATGAAATTGATTTTTCTCAATTAGACGCCGATGTTAAAGGCGATTTATACGAAGAATTATTAAACCAAATTGAAGCAGCCGGTGAATTAGGTCAGTTTTTAACTCCTCGCCATATCATTCGCTATATAGTGCAACTGGTAAATCCAAAAATTGGAGAAACAGTTTTTGACCCTGCTTGTGGTAGCGGCGGTTTTTTACTTGCCGCTTATGAATGGATAAAACTTCAAAACTCAGATCCAAAGCTTATAGAAGAATATAACGGCGTAAAACGAGGACCCGGCGATAGATTAAATAAAAATCAGTGGCAATTTTTACAGCATGAAACTTTCTTTGGTCAAGATGTAGATCCTGAAATGGTTCGTTTAACTCTAATGAATTTCTTTTTACATGGACTTGAAGAATCAGATGTTAAAAGAAAAGATACCGTAGCTGGAGCAGATGAGGAAGAAGATTTAAGAAGATATGATGTTGTATTAACTAATCCGCCTTTTGCTGGAAAAGTTGATAAAGAAAGGATTAAAAAAACTTTGCCGGTAAAATCAACTAAGACTCAAGTTTTATTTTTAGGTTATGTTATAGACGCTTTAAAACCTAATGGCAGAGCCGGAATAATTTTGCCAGAAGGCACTCTTTTTGGCACGAATAAAGACGATAAAGAAATTCGCCGCTATCTTTTAGAGAAATGCCAACTTCAAGCAGTTATTTCAATGCCAGCCGGAGTTTTTCAACCATATTCAGGAGTTAAGACATCAGTATTAATTTTTAAGAAAAAGGCACAGCCTAAATTAGATGAAGATGAAAAAGTTTGGTTTTTCAATATGCAAGGCGATGGTTCATCGCTTTCCGCTGCTAAAAAATTTGGTCCTCAATATAGAAACGATATCCCAAAACTTATAGAGTTATGGCAGAAAAACCGCGCTATTGAAAAACCCTATTCTGGTTTACTCCAGTAAAAGATATAATTGAAAACGATTACATCCTCTCAGCCAATGCCTATAATCCATATATTGAAGGAGAAGAAAAAGAACACAGAGAACCAAAGGAGATAATGAAAGAGA
>JGI24721J26819_10005233_pt1 | contig 13011 bp, 7 predicted proteins | sample YelNatPaOPGAMG01_FD_26819 | JGI IMG/M metagenome (IMG submission 26819)
AAAGCAATAATTGTATGAGACATTTAGCTTTGTTCTTTTCGTTGTTTATAATATTTATTGCCGATATCGCNATTGCACAGCAGCCTTCGCCTGTTAAAGTAGAGGAAGGGTTGCTGCAGGGAACTAAGGAAGATGGGGTGGCTGTTTATTTAGGTATTCCGTATGCAGCGCCGCCAGTTGGTGAATTGCGTTGGCGTGCGCCTCAGCCACCAGCACATTGGAAAGGCGTAAGAAAAGCAGACAAGTTTTCGGCGAATCCGATGCAAATAATGGTAAAGGAATTAGGTCCCTGGACTCCGGAATACCAACCGCAAGGTGTAATTAGTGAAGATTGTCTTTATCTGAATATTTGGACTGCGGCGAAGTCACCAAAAGAAAAACGTCCCGTTGTAATTTATATTCCTGGCGGTGCCTTCACCGGCGGATCGGGCAATTGCCCAGTATACAATGGAGAGAACCTTGCAAAAAAAGGTTTAGTTGTTGTCACGATTAACTACCGGGTAGGCGTGATTGGATTTCTCGCATTGCCAGAATTAACAAAAGAATCTAAGCATAATTCATCGGGAAACTATGGACTTCTTGATCAAGTGGCTGCGCTTAAATGGGTCCATAAGAACATCTCAGCTTTTGGTGGGGATCCGAATCAAATTACAATTATGGGGCAGTCTGCAGGAGCATCGTCCGTAAATTACTTGACAGCTTCGCCACTTGTAAAAGGTCTTTTCATTAGAGCAATTGCAGAGAGCGGAACAGGCGACGAAGTTGGTCCGAGAGACAGTCTTGAATCTATGGAAAAACTTGGAATGAAATTCACAGAGGCTATCGGTGCCAGAACATTGGCTGAATTAAGGGCGATGCCGGCTGCGAAGTTAATAGATATTTCGACTAAAGAAGAATTTCATTTTCTGCCTATCGTCGATGGATGGTTTTTACCAAAGAGTGCAGATGAAATATTCAAAGAAGGAAAACAAAACGATGTTGCTACTATAACCGGCTGGGTTGCAGATGAAGGAAGCTTTAATAATAATTATGGTAAGATTCCAGAGGCGGAGTTTCGTAAACAGGTAAGGCAACAGGCTGGTGCACAAGCAGATGAAATCCTGAAACTTTATCCTGCTTCGACACAGGAGGAAGCAGTAATATCGCAGAAAGAATTAGCTCGTGATATTTCGGTCGTTTCGATGTACCTGTGGGGATTGAAGCGTGAAGAGACTTGCAAAACAAAATTATACACGTACCTCTTTACGCATCCGCAGCCTGGAACTACCAGGGAGAGATATCAGGTATTTCATTCATCTGAACTGCCTTATGTTTTCGACAATTTGAACCAGTCGCTACGACCATGGACAGCAGAAGACAACAATATTGAACAGACAATGACGAGATATTGGATAAACTTCATCTCGACGGGAAATCCAAATGGTAAGGGATTACCGGAATGGCTTTCTTTCAGAAAATCACCGCCGGAGACCATGGAACTAGGAGATAAAATGGAACCGATACCTATTACGACCATGGAGAAATTTGAAGTATTGAAAAAGCTGCTTCAAGAATCAGAAAATAAGAATTAGATAGAGTGATGATATGAAAAAAATATTTTTAATAGCAGCATTGTCAGTATTCATATTGGATGCTGCATCTAATGCTCAATCTTTTAAGAAAACCAAGCTTGGAATTAAGACGACGATTAAATCTCTCAACGTTGAAATTCAGTTTTATAATCCATCTACAGTTCGGATAATAAAATTTCCTGAAGACAAGTCCTTTACCAAGAAAAGCCTTTCGGTAATTGAGATTCCTCATAAAACAGTATTTAGTATAAAGCAATCAGGAGACGACATCATTTTAAAAAGCGAAAAAGTTCAGGTTGAACTTAACTTGAAGGATGGGAAAATATCTTTTTCTACATCTGCTGGAGTGCCGTTGTTAAAAGAGAAAAAAGACGGCATAGCTTTTACGAATTTTAACGATGCGGGGGTTAAGACTTATAGTGTAAGTCAATCTTTTGTTTTAGATAAGGATGAAGCCATATACGGATTGGGACAGCAGCAGCATGGTAAAATGAATCAGCGGGGCGATACTTTACGCATGATCCAAGGAAATACTGACGATTATATTCCTTACTTCCTATCGGCAAAGGGCTACGGATTATTCTGGGATAATTATTCACCTACACTTTTCATCGACAACCCGGATAGTACAACATTCAAATCGGATGTCGGCAATTGTGCAGACTATTATTTTATGTACGGTGGAAAGGCAGACGGAGTGATAGCTCAAATGCGGGAGTTAACAGGTCAAGTGCCGATGGAACCACTCTGGACTTATGGTTATTGGCAAAGCAGAGAGCGGTATAAAAGTCAAGATGAAATAGTTGGAGTTGTTAAAAAATACCGCGAGCTTGAAGTGCCATTAGACGGTATAATCCAGGATTGGCAATACTGGGGAGATAACTACTATTGGAATGCAATGCAGTTTCTTAATCCTGAATTTCCGGATCCACAAAAAATGATTGATGAAATTCATGCGATGCATGCACATATAATTATTTCAGTCTGGGCGTCATTTGGGCCTAAGACAGAACAATATAAAGTTCTGAATAAAAAAGGAATGCTGCTTGATTTTAAAACGTGGCCTTTATCTGCAAAGGATGTCTGGCCTCCTGATATGAAATATCCATCTGGCGTTAGAGTTTATGATGCATACAATCCCGAAGCGCGCAAAATATTCTGGAATTTTTTGAATAAAGATCTCTTTTCATTAGGCATTGACGGATGGTGGCTCGATTCATCGGAACCGGATCATATGGATGTTAAGCCTTCCGATTTTGATGATCAAACATATCTTGGTTCATTTCGCAAAGTTCGCAATGCTTTTCCTTTAATGCATGTTGGTGGCATTTACAAAGGACAGCGTTCGGTTACATCAGCAAAACGAGTTTTCATTCTTACGCGTTCAATGTTTGCAGGTCAGCAGCGATATGGTGCAGATACATGGTCCGGCGATGTAGTAGCATCATGGAACGCACTAAGAGACCAGATTTCAGCCGGCTTAAATTTTTCACTGTGTGCAATTCCTTATTGGAATAGCGACATTGGCGGATTCTTTCTTTGGAACTTTCCACAAAAATTGAAAGATGCAAATTACCGAGAACTATATGCACGTTGGATACAGTTCGGTGCATTCTGTCCGATGATGCGTTCGCACGGTACTGATGCTCCTCGAGAAATTTATCAGTTCGGAAAAAAAGGCGATGAGATTTATGATGCTATTTATAAATATATCAGACTGCGTTATGATTTGTTGCCATACATTTATTCCACATCGTGGAATGTTACTGCAAATCAGTCGAGCATGATGCGTGCTTTAGTAATGGATTTTGCAGAAGATAAAACTGCGCTTGATATTAATAATGAGTACATGTTTGGAAAATCATTTTTAGTTTGCCCGGTTACTAAGCCAATGTATTCGAGGATTGTAATTGAAGGTAACGATACAACTAAAGTTGGAGACTTCAGCAATGTAGGAAGTGAAGAAGTATATCTTCCTAAAGGAACAGATTGGATTGATTTCTGGACCGGAGAAAAATATAGCGGCGGTCAAAAAATTAATAAAGAAACTCCGATTGATATTATTCCGTTATATGTGAAAGCAGGCTCAATTCTTCCTATTGGTCCGAAAGTAGAATATGCGACCCAAAAAAAATGGGATGATCTTGAATTAAGAATTTATCCTGGTGCTGATGGTGAGTTTACATTGTATGAAGACGAAAACGACAACTATGATTATCAAAATGGAATTTACTCTACAATAACTTTCACCTGGGATGATGCGAAGAAAGTTTTAACCATTGGTGAAAGAAAGGGCAAGTTTCCCGGAATGCTAAAAGAACGCAAATTCAAGATTGTAATAGTAAAGCCAGGTAATGGTATTGGAATGAATGAAGTAAAAAAATATGATATAGTCGTAAACTACAATGGAAAAGAATTAACCCTAAAACTCTAATGTGATTATTGCATTATATATTATGAAAGAATTTGCTATGTTAATAAAAACTTCTTGGATCAAAAATTTCTTTATAAATTCTCTGGCTGCTCTCACTGTTGGACTGGGAACTTTTTGCTTTGCAGACAACTCGATTATACAAACCAAGTTTACGGCCGACCCGGCACCGATGGTTTACAACGATACTGTGTTTCTTTACACCAGCCACGACGAAAACGATGCCACAGGATTTCATATGAAGAACTGGCTACTTTATACTTCTACCGATATGGTTAACTGGACGGATAGAGGAATTGTTGCATCGCTAAAAGACTTCAAATGGGTTAAGGAAACAAACGGTGCATGGGCTCCGCAATGTATCAATCGTAACGGAAAGTTTTATCTCTATTGCCCGATGCCTAATAAGGTCCTTGGCTTTGGAAACATAAAGGAATGTATTATCTGGCATACGCTTCAACTTGTTGTCCTGAAGGAATCGGGTATGCGATGAGTAACAGTCCTACAGGTCCGTGGGAATACAAAGGAATGATCATGGACGCGAATAAAAAATCGTCTGGTAACCATCCTGGTATAATTGAATACAAAGGTAATTGGTATGTGTTCGGTTTTAATTATGCTATTAATTATTCCTTGACTAATATTCATCGCGAAAGACGCTCGGTTTGTGTTGAAGAAATGACTTACAACCCGGATGGCACAATTCAAAAGCTTCCCTGGTGGACAACTGCCGGAGTGCCGCAAATCGGTAATTTAAATCCCTATATCAGAAATGAGGCTGAAACTATCGCGTGGGAATCTGGTGTAAAAACCGAGAAAAGCAAAAGTGAGGGCATCTATGTTACCGATATTAACAATGGTGATTATATAAAAGTTGAAGGAGTTGATTTTGGAAATAAAGGAGCCGCAACTTTTAGTGCAAGCATTGCAAGCGCTTTAAACGGCAGCAAAATTGAATTACGTATAGATAGTCTTGGCGGGACTAAAATAGGCGCATTACAAATATCGAAAACAGGCAGTTTAAAGAATTGGAAACTTGAATCGACTTCAGTTAAAAATGCTTCTGGAGTTCATGATTTATATTTTGTATTTAAAGGTAATCCCGGTGAAAAACTTTTCAATTTTGATTATTGGAAATTCAAGGCAAATTAAAAACATAATTTAGAATGATACACAAACAACAATTAAATAATTTATCGAAAATAAATAAGAGACGTCGTATGAAAATCAAACTTTACCTATTTCTAAGCAGCATGCTTCTTCTTACCGGAGTTTTATCGGCAAAATTTTACAGCACTTCCGATTCTCCTCGAACAACTCAGCTTTTTGATAAAGCGTGGCACTTTAAATTCGGCGATGTTAAAGACGGACAAAATCCTTCGCTCGATGATTCGCATTGGAGACTACTTAATTTACCCCATGATTGGAGCATTGAAGGACATTTCCAATCTGAAACAAATAATAAAGATTTACCAGAATTTCATGTCGTGAAAGGAGAATGGAAATTCAAAGAAGGGGACAATACGCTTTGGAAAAATCCTGGTCTGAATGATAATTCCTGGCAGACAGTGGAGCTGCCCTCAACCTGGGAAAAAAGTTCAAATTATACCAAAGATTATGTGTATGGCTGGTATCGTCGTGAATTGACTATTCCTGCGGATTTAAAAGGTAAAGACATCTACATCAATGTCGGCAAAATTGATGACGCCGATGAAACCTATTTTAATGGTGTGAAAGTCGGAGGTATGGGTTCTTTTCCGCCGAACTATACTACTGCATGGGATCAATTGCGGTATTATAAAGTTCCTCACGAAATTATCCGCTATGGTGAAAAGAATTGTATTGCTGTTAGGGTATTCGATGGAATACAAAGTGGCGGTATTTATGATGAAGGAGAAAAAGTAATTGAAGGTCCTTTTGAATCTACCTGCCCGGGCGGAAGCGGTACAGGATATTTAGACGGCGGTATCGGGTGGTATAGAAAAACATTTAAACTTCCTGAAAATATAAAGGACAAGTGTGTATTTGTAGAATTCGACGGTGTGTATATGAACAGCGATGTCTGGATAAACGGCTTTCACCTTGGTAACAGACCTTACGGTTACTCCAGCTTCCAATACGAATTGACTAAGCACTTGAAATTTGGTGATGAAAAAAATGTTATAGCAGTAAGAGTGGATGTGCAGCAGCCGTGTTCACGGTGGTATTCTGGCGCAGGCATTTACCGGAATGTAAGACTAACTATAACCGATCCCGTTCATATTGCGCATTGGGGAACGTATATTACCACACCGGAAATATCTGAAAAAGAAGCGACTGTACACATTAAAACAAATATCATGAATCAATCTCTCTCAGCAAAACAAGTTACGCTTGTAACTAATATTGTTGATGAGTCCGGGAATAAAATCGGAAGCAGCAGTTCAATTCAAACAATAAAAGCCGACAACGTCAGTACTTTTACACAGGTTGTCAAAATTCAGGAACCGAAGTTGTGGTCGTTGGAAAATCCAATCCTTTACCGCGTAGAATCAAGAGTTTATGTAGATAACAATTTAGTGGATGATAGTGAAACTCCTTTTGGAATTCGTTCTTTTGAATTTACAAAGGACAAAGGATTTTTCTTAAACGGCAAACATGTCAATATTAACGGTGTGTGTCTGCATCATGATCTGGGAAGTTTAGGCGCAGCTGTTAATAAAAGAGCGATTGAACGCGAATTGGAAATCATGAAAAACATGGGCTGCAACGCAATACGCACTAGCCACAATCCGCCCGCGCCTGAGCTACTTGATTTATGCGACCGCATGGGACTGTTAGTTATGGACGAGGCATTTGATGAATGGAAAATGAACAAAACAAAGTTTGGATACGGAAGGTTTTTTGATAAATGGAGCAAGAGGGACTTAACTGATATGATTCTCCGCGACAGGAATCATCCAAGTATAATTCTATGGAGCATCGGCAATGAAATACCGGAACAAGGTAGTCCAAATGCATACGAAATGTCCAAGCTTCTTGTAGATATTTGTCATCAGGAAGATTCAACACGGCCGGTTACATCCGCATGCAATACGCCTGGAGAAGCTGTTAAAAGCGGATATTCGAAACCGCTTGATGTTCTTGGTATAAATTATAATCCGGTTTTTTACAATACATTGAAAGGAAAAGTAAAACTATTCGGCTCGGAAACTGCATCAACCGTAAGCACGCGCGGAGAATATAATCTTATTAAAGACGGTGATTCACTTAAGATAGTACAAGAACTAAATAACCAGTGTTCTTCTTATGATATGGATGCGCCAAGTTGGGCTAATGTGGCAGAAACATCCCTCAAGGCGGTAAAAAACGCACCTTGGATTGCTGGTGAATTTGTCTGGACAGGCTTTGATTACATTGGAGAGCCAACGCCTTTTAGCTGGCCTTCAGTTATTTCATACTTTGGTATTGTTGATTTATGCGGCTTTCCGAAAGACCGTTATTACCTTTATCAAAGCCAGTGGACAAGCAAACCGATGGTTCATATTCTTCCGCACTGGAATTGGAAGGGCTTCGAAGGGATGAAGATTCCGGTTTGGTGCTACAGCAATTGTGAATCAGTAGAATTATTTTTGAATGGAAAATCACTTGGTGAAAAGAAATTCAGTGATACAAAAGATTTGCACTTAGCATGGGAGGTTCCTTACTCGCCGGGAACCTTAAAAGCAGTGGCAAAAATTAATGGGAAGATAGTTTGTACGGATGAGGTACAAACTGCAGGTGATCCCGCAAAAATAATATTGGTCCCGGACAGAAAAGAAATTCGCGCCGATGGAAAAGACCTTTCCTATGTTAAAGTTGAAGTTGTGGACAAAGAAGGCCGGATTTGTCCGAACGCAGATAATCTTATTAACTTTGAAGTTAAAGGTGAGGGAACTATTGTCGGAGTTGGAAATGGCAATCCAATCAGTCATGAATTTTTTAAAGCTAATAATCGAAAAGCTTTCCACGGTTTAGCTCTTGTAATAATACAATCGACAGACAAAAATGGAGAAATAAATATTACTGCAAACTCAGATGGATTAAAAGAATCGGAAGTTATAATAAAAACAAAAAATTAATTTTGACAAGTGATTTATAAAAATAAATACACATTCTTAGGGTTAAATGCGAACAGTTTTTAAGTGGTAAATTTAAAACGAATTAACTTAATCATCATTTATAAATTAAAGGAGAATAGTAATGAAACAACATTTTATTTTTTTAGTAGTATTATTATTCGCTGTATTTGGCTCGGTTGGTCTTGCGCAAACAGAACAACATACTATTAAGGAAGACTTCAAACCTGCTGTAACTAATCAGCCGGGTAAAGAATATCCCGAAGTAAATTCTGAAGGAAGAGTGCGCGCAAGTATATCCGCGCCTGAAGCACATAAAGTACAGCTTGATATCAGCGCCGTGAAATATGATCTAACTAAAGATACGAACGGCATTTGGACAGGGGTATCAAATCCTCAGGACGAAGGATTTCATTACTATCAACTTTGGATTGACGGTGCGGCAGTTCCCGATCCCAACAGTTTATATTATTACGGAGCCATGCGCTGGGGTAGCGGTATTGAAATACCGGCTCACGACCAGGATTTTTATGAATTAAAGAATGTCCCTCACGGCCAGATTAGCGAGATCTATTTCCCTTCCAAGAGTACAAATACTTCGAGAAGGGCGTTTGTATATTTGCCCCCGGATTATTCAACTAACACTTCGAAACGTTACCCTGTATTATATCTTCAACATGGTTATGGCGAAAATGAATATGGTTGGCCGAACCAAGGCAAAGTTAATTTAATTATGGATAATCTGATTGCTGAAGGCAAAGCCAAACCGTTTATTATTGTAATGACATACGGCATGACCAATGATGTCAAAATAGGTGGTTTACAAAATTTCGATATCAAACCTTTTCAAACTGTTCTGATAGATGAACTGATTCCTTATATAGATGAGCATTTCCGTACACTTCCGGATCAACAGCATCGCGCAATGGCAGGACTTTCTATGGGCGGTTTTGAAACCAAGTTAATCACCCTAAAAAATCTCGACACTTTTTCAGATATAGGTTTATTCAGCGGCGGCAGCATTACTACCGAAGATGTTAAAAACACTCCCGGTTTCAAAGAAAAAGTAAAACTTGTTTTTGTAAGTTTCGGCGGCAGGGAAATGGACCGGATGAAAGAAGGAGGCAATGTCTTCGGCGGAAATCCCGAAGAAGCTACTAAAGCAATTGCTGCGGAAGGTATCAATGCTCATTTTTATGTTTCTCCTAAAACCGCGCACGAGTGGCAAAGCTGGCGCCGCAGTCTGCATGAATTTGCGCAGTTACTATTTCAGGATTAAAATTTATCTCAACAGAGGTAGAATAAAAAATAATTTTATGTAAAAAAATACCGGACTTAATATCCCAATGATAATTTATTTAAGGTAAATTACTTATGAAAACAAAAACATTTTTAATCGCGTTTTTATTCATCATATTTATTTCCGGATTGATGGTAAAAGTTTCTGCTCAAACACAGAAACAAGAATATCAACCGACTTTCAAATCGTTGGATAAGGCAAATCCGGTTCCAGAATGGTTCAAGGATGCTAAGTTCGGTATTTATTTTCACTGGGGAGTTTATTCCGTACCGGCATTTGGAAACGAATGGTATCCCCGGAGCATGTACATCAAAGGTACGCCTGAAAATAAACATCATATTGAAACTTACGGCGATCCTTCGAAATGGCCATACTATTATTTTATAACTGGCGCAAAAGATAAGCAAGGTAATTTTGTACAGTTTCATCCCAAGCTTAAATCCGAAGGCGGTAAATTCGATCCCGATGAGTGGGCGCAATTATTTGCCGATGCAGGAGCTAAATTCGCCGGTCCGGTTGCAGAGCATCATGATGGCATTTCTATGTGGGCAAGTAAGGTTAATCCATGGAATGCAAAAGATATGGGACCGAAGCTTGATCTTGTGGGCTTGCTTACCAAAGCCATCCGTAAAAAAAATATGAAGGTAATTCTTTCTATGCACCATGCATATAACATTACCGGTTATTACGACCATGTTCCTAAAACAAAAGATCCTAAACTTCAAATGCTTTTCGGACAGCAGGGTAAAGAAAAGAACGAAGCATTTTGGTTAGCCAAGCTTAAAGAAGTTATTGATGGTTACAAACCCGATATAATTTACCAGGATTTCAATTTACATTTAATTTCACAGCCGGTTCTTTTACAGTTTTTAGCTTATTACTATAATGAAGCGGGAAAATGGAACAAGCCTGTTGTAGCAACATTCAAAGATGGCCTTAATACCAAATGCGCCGTGCTGGATTACGAACGCGGAGGTCCGCCCGATATTACTGATAATTATTGGCTTACCGATGATGCAGTCAGCTCTACAAGCTGGTGTTACACTAAAGGAATTAAATATTATTCCGCTAAAGCAATACTGCACAGCTTTCTTGATAGAATAAGTAAAAACGGAGATATGCTGCTTAATATTTCTCCCGAAGCCGACGGTACAATACCGCATGAACAAAAAGATATCTTGCACGCAATGGGCTCATGGCTTAAAAAATACGGCGAAGCTGTATATGCAACTCGTGCATGGGAAGTTTTTGGAGAAGGTCCTACCAAGATGGGAAACGGTTACGGCGTAATGGGAACGCCTTTGGAAGGAACCGCTAAAGATGTTCGCTATACAAGATCAAAAGATTATAAAACTCTTTATGCAATATTGCTCGGGTGGGAAAACGGTGAAAAAGAAATAGTGCTTAAGTCATTGTCTTCCGATCGAATCAATTTAGATAATCTGAAATCTGTTGAGCTTATAAACGGCGAGGCTGGAAAATACTTGCCGTTAACCTATAAACAAAGTGCAGAAGGCTTAGTCGTCAATTTACCGGAACGTTCTTTCAAAGAAATGGCATATGTTTTAAAGCTTAACTTCGACGGTAAAATTCAGCCTCTTTTTATGTATGCAGACATTAACTGTACTCCGCATTATTATATAGTTTCGGAAAACAATCGGGGTAATTTGGTACTTGACGCTGACCTTAAGTTGACAGAAAAAAGAAAGGAGCTTTCAAGCCAATGGAAATTGGAACCATTAGGTAAAGGTATTTATAAAATNTTTAATCGTGAGAATAATGAAAAGGTATTCGAGTGTGATATTTCAGATCATGTTCTAAAGATGGCGAATTATAACGGGAAAGATAACCAGCTTTGGAAAATTGATGATGCTCATAATGGATTATTAAAAATTTCCAACAAACAATTTCCGGATATGGTATTAGCTGTAAGCGATTCTATTGCCGAAGGCAGCAAAGCTGAATTGATTAATTCTGAAAACGGTTCCTATAAGTGGAGACTAATCGAAATCTGCGAGATGAAACAGGAAGCTTACAAACATCACAGTATTCCCGGAATAATTGAAGCTGAGGATTATGATAAGGGCTGCCCCGGAGATGCATATTTCGATTCGGATGATATAAATCAAGGCAGGTATTATCGTCCCGATGAAGGTGTTGATATTGATACTTGTTCGGAAGGCGGTTATACCGTTGGCTGGACTCAGGCCGGAGAGTGGATTGATTATACAGTTGATGTTAGTAAATCGGCAACTTATAATGTTGCATTTTATATTGCTACGCCTTACGACTCTGGGAAACTGCATCTCGAATGCGACGGTGAAAACAAAACAGGAATTATTTCGATTCCAAATACAAATGGTTTTCAATCATGGAAAGTAGTTAATAAGAAAATTAAGCTTGAAGCCGGTCGGCATATTTTAAAAATTGTTATTGATGCCGGTCCTCTAAATTTGGATAAAATGATTTTTGAATAGTAAAGTTTATTACGTTAAAATTTCTTTTTTGCAGACTTTAGAATGGTTTACAGAATTTAAAAAATAATTTTACTAAATCTTCTTGATTAATTTTAAATAAAACACTAAATTACCCGTGAAAGTACGCGGGTAAGTAAATGAATCATACAACACAGCAAGACATTGCTAAAAAACTGAACGTAACTCGTATTACAGTTTCTAAAGCTTTAAGAAACCATCCTGACATTTCTGCAGAAATGAAAAAAAAGGTTTTACAAGCCGCAGAAGACCTGGGATATATTCCAAATTTAATAGCTCAGAATTTAACATCGAGAAGATCGTTTACGCTCGGTGTCGTAATTCCGGATTTGGAAAATAGTTTTTTTGCGTATGCCACGGACAGTATTATTGATACCGCAGGAGGAAAAAATTATAATGTATTTGTAACGGTTTCCAGGGAAAATCAACAAAGTGAAAAACTAAATATTCAGAAATTAATTGGTATGCGTGTCGATGGTCTTTTGGTATGCGTTTCGCAGGAAACCAAAAGTCCTAAAATTTTCAACTATATAAAAAAGCTAAACATACCTTTTGTTTTTTTTGACAGGCGATTTGAGGGACTGGAATTTCCAAGTATAACTTATAATGACAGGGAGGGCGCATTTGCCGCATTGAATAAAATTATAGATAACGGTTATAATAAGATAGCGCACTTTGCAGGGTATTCCAGCGTCGGTATTGGAAAAGAGAGATGCCTCGGTTACAAAAATGCTCTTAAGAAAAAAGGAATTCGGATAAAACCTGAATGGATAATGGAGGGTGGTTTTGAAGTACTTGATGGTTATTATTCTTTTATGAAATTATATAAATCAAAGAAGCTCCCTGAAATAATATTTACGGTAAATGACCAGGTGGCTTTGGGAGTATATAAAGCGGCAGCAGAAAAGGGAGTGAAAATTCCAGAAGATATTGGTGTTGCAGGATTCGGTTTTAAGGATACCGCAAATAATTTTACTCCATCGCTTTCAGTTATTAATCAAGATCCCAGAAAAATCGGAAGCGAGGCTGCGGGATTGTTGATTGAAATTATTAATAGTCCAGGTATTGAAATAAAAAAGAACATTTCGATTGATGAAGAATTTATTTGGAACGATTC
>JGI24721J26819_10005256_pt1 | contig 12982 bp, 10 predicted proteins | sample YelNatPaOPGAMG01_FD_26819 | JGI IMG/M metagenome (IMG submission 26819)
AGGTCGCCGGGGTGGATCTTCTGTGCTTGGGCGAGACGCAGCCCACCGGCGGCTCCTTTTTGGAGGAAAAGTTCCGGGAAGAGGGCCGTTACCTGAAGCTCATTTTGGATGGGGAGCGCAGGCTCCGCGGAGCAGTGGCCATCGGTTTCCCCGAGCTTATGGAGAAGCTCGAGCTCCTTTTCCACGAAGGGACTCCAGTCCCCAAAGATTTCCTAGGCCGCCTTTGAGCCGCGCGTTTCGCTTTTCCAAAGCGGAGGCCTGTCTAAGCTTGTCGAAGAACTTCTTGAGGGCGAGTTTTTCATCCCCCTGGAGAAAAATGGAGGCGAGCGGACTCGAACCGCCGACCCCCGGCTTGCAAAGCCGGTGCTCTCCCAACTGAGCTACGCCCCCTGATCCCCGTTTATACCGGATGAACCCCGGCCGTCAACCCGCCTAGAAATTGGCCAAAAGGGTGGCCCCGAAGAATATGGCCGCCCGAAATGGAGCAGCCCCAAAGATCAGGCCGCCATTGATATTCAGGCCCCATTGCGGAGCCAAACTCAGCGCCGCCTCCAACTCGTTCTTCGCCGAAAGCTTCCCATCCTCGAAGGAGAGGCTCGTCTCCATGGTGAGCGGGCCAAACCCTAGATCACCACGGAGATGATTGGTCAGCTTTACCGTGCCAGGCGTCCAAGAAAGGACAAGCTCGTCCTTCCATGGAGAAGAATCAAAAACCAAACGGGCTTCCAAAGATTGGTCCTCGCTTACCTGCGGGGAATACCGAGGATGGAGGAGGATTCGCCAGCTTCTTGAATAGTTGAGACTGGGCTGGACCCAAGGAACATTGGAGACGGACCAAGAAAAGTTTAGGGAAAGGGAGCGGTCCGTGCGCTCGGTAGCGGGTTGGAAACCTTGCCCACCGCTGAGCCGTACGCTCAGATGATGGCCAAGGAGCAAAGCCTCCGCCCGAGCATCCGCGGAGAACCGCCATTCTGCGGGATTCACCGAAAAACTGGCCGCAAACTCGGGAGCAAGCTTTCCTCCGGCGATGTCGAAGGAGGGCAAACGTAAAGTGCCGGAAAGCGTACGAGAGGAAACCCATTCTTCTTGATCCAACCGATGGGAGAGGGCTTCGTTCCAGGAGATGGACCAGGCATAGCCGGTGCCACCGGTGAGCTGGCCCCTCAGGGTCAAGTTTTCTGTGCCCGCGGCACCTTTAGTGCGGTATGGCCGGGACCAGTCAAGGGAAAGAGAAAGGCCAGGCCAAGGTTGATAGCTGATTTGGCCGCCCACCGTTCCCGCTAGGTAAATCTCGGGCGCTGTGAGTTTCCCGGAAATCCCTAGATTCCACGCCGGGTTGCTTCCGGCTTTGGCCGCGACTTGGAAGTCCGAGGAAAACCGGGCACTGCGGCCAAACCCGCTTAGGGTCGGAGAAATGGCGAAATTCAGAACCACTGGACCTTGCCAATCCCCCTCAACCCCGCCGCTTATGCGCAAAGTAGGATTTGTAGTAAGGTCGGCAACATCTGTCCGGCCCCGNAGGGATAGGGAAAACCCAGGGACACTAAGGAGACGNGCNGTGAACCCAACGCCATGAGCATCGGCTCGGTTGGANCTCCCGATCTCCTCGTAACCGGGAAACTGNGAATATAAGGAAAGCCCAAGTTCCCAGGCCTCGGTTTTTCGGCTCAAAGAGAGGCTCGCGGTCGGCCCAAGACGAGTGTGCGCCTCCGCCGGAGGATCGGAAAATTGCCCCAAATCTCGCCCATCAATTCCGGTTTGAACCTGGGGGAACCGTTGAGGTTTAGGATGGATTTGCCAAAGCTCTAGGTTGTAATTGGCGTCCGCCTGGGTTCCGGCCCAAAGGCCACCAAGGCCGGTTCCAAGAGCAGTGAAATCACCAGCAACCACGAGAGCACCCTCCCGATAGACACCGTCCTGGGCTGCGTACCAAATGGAATCTTGCCAGGCAGCTATGGAGCGGATGGGGATTCCGTACACGATCCAACCGGCTCCAACTCCATCCTTAAAAACCCTCATCCCTTCGTCATTTGCTACCAAAAGCTCCCCATCGCGCCAAAGAAGGGCGTGAATCGGACCAGGCACACCCAAGTTTTCCCAACCGCTTGGGCCGAGGCGGAAAAGGCCAGTGGTGGTGCCAAGGTAAAGGCTCTCGGCCCAAAGGATGGCGGTTGGTTGACCTTCAGGAAGGGCAAGGCGCTTCCAGTTCGTGGGTTTGGCAAGGGAAGCGATGGGGATCACCACGAGTTCCGCATCGGTAGCCATATATATTTGAACGCCGTCCTGCGCTAAACCCAAAACTTTTGTGCCCTGGAATTTCTCCGTTCGCTCTTTGTTCCAATCCGTAGGGTATAGGCGGGTCCAACTGCGCACGCGATCAAATGCCCCCGGTTCGGAAAGGTCTACCACGGTGAGCCCGGAATCTGTGCCGATGAGGAGTTGGTGAGGAAGGGCAAGGAGGCAGAGGGCGGCCCGGCCAGCCAAGCCCTCGGCCGATCCGTAGCTGGAAAAGCGCCCGCCCTGGTACACTGTAATTCCGTTTTGATGCGCAAAAACTAGGGCTTCCCCATCAGTAGTGCGAGCAGAAATGATGGCGTTCACCCTATTTTTCTCGGGAAGCCTTGCGTTGTCATCGGAAGGGAAAACGTTTTGGGAAAACCCAAACCGTAGGGCGCAACCCCATTCCCCAAGTTTTCCCTGCCAAGAAAAAACCATAAGGGAGTGAGTATTGGGCATGGTTCTGGGATGTAGGGGAGGGCGTTCCCAGATCCGCGGCCTGCCAGATTCCGAGCGCACCGGAACCGAAGGTGAGGCTGGTTCCGAGGAAATAGCGCTCGTACTCGGTGGAAACGCCGAGGGCTCCCCGCTGCCGCTCCAGGTCCACCCGAAGCTCATCCGCTGGCCCAACTGTCACAAAGAGCGTAAGAAGGCCGGCCTCATAGTCAATGGAATAATCCACATCCCGTGTGAGGAGTTTTCCATTCAAGTAGACCTTTTCGGAGCCAGGGATGANTGAAAGGCCAAGGAAGAAAGTCGCGCCTTCCCNGGTGTAGTCGAAGCTCACCTGGATAGCCGCGCCAGAACGGAAGAATTCCTCAGGAAAATCAAGGCGCAGTACTCCTTCCGCGGAAAAGAGGTGCACACTGTAGGCCGAAAGGAGGGGATCGGTTAGGTCCCGAAACTCCGTCTCCCCGGGAAGCCGGACCTCCACCACTAAGGAATCCTCGATTACCCCGGTTTCCCCGAGGCTGAGGTAGCGATGCCTCTTAGCGTCTGTCAGAGGATAAACCTCCTCATCCACTTTGATATCGGCGAACGCGGCCAAAGCCGTAAGGAAGGCGGACTCAAGATCGGTTCCTTCCACAAATGGATAGGCCTTTTTATCCGCGCCACTCAGCCCTTGCGCAGCATTGTAAAGATCGATCAGATCCAAAATGCGGTTCCGGAGAAGGGTTTTCGGATCGTAACGAAGAAGGAGCACGTCCCCATTATCGTGGATCACCAGGTAGGCTCCGGAGGGAAGCGTGTAGCTTGCGTTCTTCTCGATCACTTCGTTTAAGTAACCTAGGCCCCAGTCTTTAAGGAACTGCGCGAAAGGCTCACCGAGGCGGAAAACCAAACTAGGGACAGAAAAACCCTCGACGAACGCCGCCCGGAGCTCAAAGAAGAAAAGGCCCTCTACGGAGGAAAGGTATGGGGCCAAAAGCCAAGGCTGGTTTGGATCCTCGTAATAAAAGGTGAGATCCACATGGCCGGTGGTCCCCTTGAAGGTCAGGGATTCGGAGATCCCCTCTAAACGGGCAAGGAGGGCACTAAGGCCGAGGTTTTCGCGGGTCACCGTGACTCTAGCCCCGAGGACCTTTTTGTTGTAAACGCCCAAGGTGTCTCCCTCTGCTCCCACCACGAACCGGCCAAGCTCAGCATACCAAGGCTTTTTGTTCACAATGACGAGGAAATCCTGGAACCCTGGGCCAAGTTGATCGTTGAAGCTAGCTTTAATGGTGAGGAAATCCAAAACCGTGCCCTCGATTTGGGCCCAAAGGGACTGGGTTAGGGTCAGTTGTCCAGCCTCCAGCCCCTCGAGGGAAAGAAGGGCGGGGTCGCCAAACCCCACCTGGATTCCCCATGTTTTTTGGCCGGTCACCTTGATGGTGAAGGATTGACTACCGCTTGTGTCCTCGGCCTCGGCCAAAACCGGAAGGACCAACAAAATCAGAAGAAAGCAAGAAATTATTCGCCTTAGGGCCATCGTAACACAAAGGATACGCGAAAACTTAGAGGGAGGTCAGGATGAACGGTGAATGTCCAGTCCAAGCCAAACCATTGGAGTTCGACTCCCCCGCCAAGGCACAAATTCGAAGGCCTAAGACTCCCGCGCAACGAAAGGGCCCCAAAATCCACCTCCATAGCCAAACTTCCGGTGGGAAAACTAAGGACGTCGAGCACTCCGGCTCCAAAAGATCCCGAAAAGTTCCCCAAGGTCCAAGGGAAAACCGCAGCTAACGAAAAATCGCAGGGCCAAACCTCCTCGGATGGAGGGGAACTTAGGACAGAGTCAGCGAGAGCCCCAACACAAACTGGGCCAGCCCATAAGACACCAAAATCCAAGGCCCAGCCGGAAGAAGATTTTGGCTGCTCCGGATGGAGGTATCGGACGCGCGTTCCTATGCCAAATGAACCAAGTTGAAAGCCAGCTTCAACGGTGCCAGCCCAAACTCGATAACGAAGATTGGGACCGATCTCGCCGCTATCTAAAAGGATGACCTCACCCGCGATTCCCCTTCCACCTCCGGAGATAGCCCAGACCTGGAGGGCCCCGAAAACCGAGGAAAAGGTGGAGGAAAGGCTCCAGCCGCTGGAAAAGGCCAAGGAACCAGGATTAGTGGGAAGACCGGGCATAGCCAAATCCACCCCAAAAAGAGCCCATTCTCGGGCTGGACGGCCAAGATCGAACGGAACATCCAAGCTCGCCCCGAAACCCAAGAAAACCGCGCTCCCAAGGAGGAGGGCCAGGAAAGACCTCACCGGCTGATCACCACCCGCGCCGGATCCGAGGATCCCCGATCGGTCACAAGCACAGCAAGATACAGTCCACTAGCTACTTTTGCCCCTCCCAAACTTTGCAGGTCCCATCTCACCGTCTCCCCTTGAGGATCCAGGGCTTCCCGCCAGATCAAGCGACCGAGGAGGTCATAGATGCGAAGCTCGGCCCATTTTGTGCCCGCGGGAACCTGATAGCGGAAAAGCAAAGCACTTGAGGCGGGATTGGTCAACGGAGCAAGCCAAGCTTTGGCCACAGGCACGGCCGGGCTCACCGAGGCCCAGGCTTTGGGGATATCCAGTTTTCCCACCCCCCAGGAGGTGTTGGGAACAAAGCCGACGTAGGAATCCGCCCGCGCTCCGGCCTTAAGCGCCCCCAAAACTTCTTGCCAAGAAAGATTGGGCCTGAGGGAGAGAAGAAGGGCACAAGCTCCAGCCACATGGGGAGCGGACATGCTCGTTCCCGCCAAGACCATGTGCAACCCGTCAGGAAGGGCATACCAAGGAGAAACCTGAGCGTCGCGGGAACGGGCGGAGGCAATCCACGCCCCGGGCGCAGCCAAATCGGGCTTAAGCCGGCCATCCCGCGTGGGACCCCGCGAGGAAAACGGAGCAAGGTCGTAAAGCTGATAACCTTGGGCTTCATACTTCCCCATCTGTGAAATCCAGCTCACTTTGGTGACATAAGCACCCACGGTGATGACCCTTTCAGCATTCCCTGGCTCAGCGATGGTCATTGTTCCGTCTCCCTCAACGAATTTCCCCATGGAAGAGCTCTCGATCCAGCCATCAACCCGACCGGGAATGATCGGATCAACTGTGATTTGCCAAGGGGAGGCGTAGGCAGCTCCGGTCAAACTCAAAAAAATCTCTTGGGTCTGGCTCAGGGAATCCACGGTGTTATCCACCCAAACTATTCCTGCCTCTGTGACCAGGCCGCGGCTCTGCCCAGGCATCACCGAAACGCTCCCGCCCGAAGGAGAAAGCACGGAAAGCTGGAACCTCGCGGGAGAGGAGTACCAAAAACGGACGGCCACGGAGGAAGCGGAGGGAACGATGGTCCAGGTGGTACGAACCCGGATTTCTCCGCCCACATGGATATTGGCTGCGCCTTCATTTCCCGCGGCAGCAACCACAACCCGACCAGCCCGATCCACTAATCCTGAAACCATGCTCTCGAACGGACCGGTCCCATCGTGAGGCCCAGCATGGCCACCAAGGGAAATGTTCACCACCGCTGGCTTTCCCAAGTATTCCGCAGCTTCGAACACAAATTTAATCCCGTCCACAACCCCATCCTCGTAGAAGTTCGTCTTTACTACCACGAGATCTGCGCCGGGAGCTACTCCTGGAAGGCCAGCGCCAAACCCTCCGGCGGCGATCCCCGCCACATGGGTTCCATGGCCCAAGACGTCCGGAACCGGCGAGTAATTCGCCCTAATGGCCATATCCAAATCGCTCCGGGAATAGCAGCGACCGTAAAGCCCCTCATCAGCCTCGTCCCCCCAAAACGGCGGAAACCATCCGATCCCCCCGGTTGTTTGGTCCCAATAAAAGAGGATGCGCGAGCTCTCCAAGGTTCCATCTCCATCCCGATCCACGCGAAAGGCGGGGTGCAAGATGTCCACCCCTGAGTCCACAATTCCGATGATCACCCCTTCCCCGGTGGTGCTTGGCGACCCGTACCAGAGGGCTGGTGCACCCACTTCGGGAACAGAGCGGTCAAGAAGGGGCTCGACCGGCCGGCTGGCCGTGATCTTCAAGACCCCCGGCTGCTCGGCTAAGGCCAGGATCTGGGAAAGGGGAAGAGTGGCGGTGACCAGGTTCCCTACCCGCGTTCGAAGCCCAGGGATCACCAAAGAAGCCCCCGGTTTAAGTTCCACGAACACCGGGATTTGCGGATCAGGTACGTTTTCTTCTCCGTAGAGGGAGAGAAGAGCTGGTTTAGTTTCGGAAGGGGCGTAGAGGATAGCCCGCAACATAGGATCGAGTTTTTCTGGGCCGGCGAAGGCCAGAAACGCGGCGAAGGACTAAAAGGACGAAAAGCTTCACAATTACGAATTTTACCGGGGATAAGGCCAGTAGGTTGCTCATCGTTCCTAAGTTGGTGAGGATTGGGTTCCAAAGGAGAGGGAAGATGCGTCCGGAGATTTTTGCTCTCGCAGCGGCAATATTTTGGTCGTTGGGATCAGCTTTTGGGAAGAAGGGCATGGCCATGGCCGGCCTGTCCTCGGAACAGGGGCTTTTCCTTAGGCTTGGCCTTTCTGCGATCCTTGTTTTCCTTTTGGTACTTCCGCGGATCGGCCAATACGTTCAGGCCTGGTCCACCCCGGATGGGAAAAAGGGAATGCTTTTAATTCTGGCCTTCGAAGGGGTAGTGGCTGGGACCTTGGGGATGCTCGCGTTTTATACGGCGATCCGGCAGGGCGAGCTTTCCCGGGTGGTGCCCCTCGCCTTCAGCACCCCTCTTTGGGGCTTTCTTTTGGGCATCGTTTTGCAGGGAGAAAAGGTAACAGCCCTCAAGGCCGGCGGGGTCGTAGCCATGCTCTTGGGCATCGTCCTCCTCAACCTTTAGGCCGAGGGTTACCATTTTGATATAATCCAAGTTGAACTATGGCTGAGGCTTTCCCGGTGGGGCCGGTGGTCCTGGGTTATCTCCTCGCTAATGGCGAGACCCATGGTTATGAGCTCCTCTCCCATCTCCATGAGGATTTGGGCCGGATATGGCGGGTCAGTCCAAGCCAGCTTTATTCCACCTTGGCCATCCTTGAGCGCCGGGGCCTGATCCTCGGAACAAAAGAACCCCAGGAAAATCGGCCACCGCGCATCCGCTACTCCCTAACGGAAACGGGAAAAGAGGAGTTTTGGAAATGGGTCCTTTCCCCGGTCCCACGCCTGCGCCTCCTCCGCTCCCATCTCCTTCCCAAAATCTTTTTCCTCTTGAAACTGGCACCCGAACGCGTCCCGGAGTTGCTCAACGCCCAAAAAGAAACGTTGCTCTCCCTGAAAATCCAGATCGAAAAGGAAAACCCCACCGACGAGTTTCAAAAAATCCTCAAGGAGTTTCGCCTCCTTCAGCTGGAAGCCGGCCTACGGTGGATCGCCGAGGTTTTGGAAAAGGAGGGAAAAACATGAGGAAGGCAATTTTCGGGATTCTAGCGGTGATTTTCGTTTGGGGCGCCGCCCAGGTCACTGTAGTAGATCAAGCTGGTCGGAAGGTGGTGGTTCCGGAGCATCCCGAGCATATTGCTAGTGCTTTTGGCGTCGCCACCGCTTACCTTTACCCCCTCATCGGCGGGGAGAGGATCGTAGCCGCCCGGTATCTGGGAATTCCTGATCATCCTCTTTCCCGGGCGGTGATGAGCCGCATCGATCCCGGGTACGACGCTAAAGCCTTGGGTGGGGAGGTTACTGCCGAGGAACTTTTAGCCAAAGGTGCTGATCTCGTCTTCGCCGGCCTAAAACACCAAGATTTAGCGGAAGTTCTTACGGAAATCGGCATTCCCACGATCCTAATCGGCCCAGAAACTTTTGAAGCTGTGCGCGAGGCTACCCTCATCATCGGCCAGGCCCTGGGTGAGGAGGAGAAAGCCCAAGAATTGATGGCCTTCTACCAAAAAGTTTTGGACACAGTAGCCGAGGCCACTGCGGAGATCCCAACTGAAGCCCGTCCGAAAGTTTTGGTCATCGGCACAAGCGCCCTGCGGGTGGCAAGCGGCGCCATGTACCAATCGCGCATGGTGGAGCTCGCCGGCGGGGTCTCCGTGACCGCGGGGCTTCCCGGATCCTGGCAGAACGTCAATATCGAACAAATCCTCATCTGGAATCCCGACGTAATCGTGATCGTTCCCTATAGCCAAGTACAGCCAGCCGATCTTCTCGCGGACCCGCTTTGGGCCGCGGTGGAAGCCGTAAAAACCGGCCGGGTTTACAAAATGCCCCAGCTCCTCTTCGCCTGGGATACGCCCATCCCTGAATCGATCCTGGGAATCCTGTGGATGGCGGAGCTATTGCATCCTGGGCGAGTACCGCTGGACCTTGGGGAGACGATCCGCACCTTTTATCAGGAGTTCTATCGGTGCACGCTATCACCCGCAGAACTGAACGAGCTTCTTGCCAGGTGAAGCGAGCCGGCCTCGTTTTGGCCCTGTGCCTCCTTCCCTTGCCAATTCTTTTTGGCTCTCTCCTCCTTGGCCGGATGAGCCTTGGGGCCAAGGAGGTGTGGGCTGCCCTTTTTGGGGGAGCGGTGCCGGAGACCGTGCGGGCTTTGGTTTTGCGGGTACGACTTCCCCGGCTTTTGGCCGCAGCTTTGGTGGGCACGAACCTCGCGGTCTCTGGCGCGGCCTTCCAGGGGATTTTTCGCAATCCCCTTGTGGAGTCGCGGATCCTCGGGGTGAGCGCCGGCGCCGGTCTCGGCGCAGCCTTGGCCATGGTCCTCCGCTCCGGGCCAGCGGGAATCCAAACCTTGGCCTTTGCCGGAGGCCTTCTTGCCGCGGCCCTGGCCATCCTTTTGGGCACAGCCTTCGGCGGAGGAATCCTTGTCCTCGTCCTCTCCGGCGTCCTCGTGAACTCCTTTTTCTCCTCTTTAGTGAGCCTCGTGAAATACTTTGCCGATCCGTACGTCCAGCTCCCGGGAATCACCTTTTGGCTCATGGGCGGGCTTTCGGCGGTGCGTTGGGCCGAGATCCTTCCCTTGGCTTTGGCTAGCGTTATTGGCCTAGGAGGGCTCCTCCTTTTGCGTTGGCGATTGAATCTTCTTAGCCTGAGCGAGGCGGAGGCCCAGGCCCTTGGGCTTCCGGTCAAACGCCTTCGCTTCCTCACGGTGGCCTTGGGAACTTTGCTCACCGCGGCTTCGGTCTCGGTGAGCGGGGTAGTGGGTTGGGTTGGCCTGATCGTTCCCCATGCCGCCCGAGCCTTGGTCGGACCGGATCACCTTTTCCTCATCCCTGCCTCCGCCGGTCTCGGCGCCGCCGTGCTCCTCATTTTCGACGACATCGCCCGCACCGCCCTTCCCACGGAAATCCCCCTCGATATCCTCACCGGCCTCATCGGGGTCCCCGTTTTCTTCCTTCTTTTCATGCGGCAAATTCGTAAGGGCGGAGGATGGCGATGAAGCTTGTGGCCCGGGGTGTTTCCTATGCCTACGTTCCCGGACAGCTCGTCCTCCACGGGGTGGATTTGACGGTGGAGCGCGGGGACCTCGTTTTCCTTCTTGGTGCCAACGGGAGCGGCAAAACCACGCTCTTGGAGTGCCTCTGTGGGCTCCGGTCCCCTATAGAGGGCGAAGTCCTCCTTGGGGAACAAAGGCTTTCTGCGCTTCCTCCGCGGGAAAGAGCGAAGTGGGTAGCCTATGTGCCGCAATTTGCGGAGACGGCCTTCGCCTACACGGTAGAGGAGATGGTTCTCTTTGGCCGTGCGCCCCATGTGGGGCCGTTTGGTCAGCCCAGCCGCGCCGATTTGGAAAAAGCTTTGCATGCTTTGGATCTCGTTGGTCTAGATGGTTTGCGGGGCCGGCCGATGAATGCCCTAAGCGGCGGGGAAAAGCGGCTCGTCCTCATCGCCCGGGCCCTGGCCCAGGAAGCGCCCTTCCTCCTCCTCGATGAGCCCGATGCCCACCTTGATCCGGCCAACCAGCACCGCGTGCTTTCGGTGATCCGAGCGCTCGTGAAGGAAGGCCTCGGGGTGGTAGCCACCACCCACAATCCCAATTCCGCCCTCCTTTATGGGGATGAGGCCGTTCTTTTGCGGGCAGGAAAAGTGCTTGCCCGAGGCCAACCTTCCTGTGCCCTTACCGCGGAAACCCTCGCCGAAGCCTATGGCATCCCGTTTCGGGTTCTGTGGGACGGCCAAGGACCCCCGGCTGTTTTGCCCCGCACGGATTCACCGTAATTCAGTGAAAGTACTTATCGATGTTCGCTAAGTATTCGGCAGCTTTTTCCTTAGCGTGCCGATTCCAAAATGGCCAATTTCCGATAGGGGCCTCAAGGACATGCTTAAGAAGCGTTTCGAAAAGGGCCCGGTCCTTGGCCCGCACGGCGTACTCCTTGGCGTAAGCCACATAGTTCTCAAGATACGTGGGATCGATTTCGATCGCCCACTCGAAATAGCGTTTGGCCTCGGAGAGTTTCACCCCAAAGAGGACCCCATAGTCGGAGAGGTTAGCAAGAAGAGAGGCGTAGGCCTGGGGAGCGGAGCCGCCCATGTAGGTGGGATCCAGTTCCATGGCCCGCTCGTAAATTGCCCGGATTTTGGGNAGGGCGAAGAACGCGGAGAACGGGTTCATTTTCCCAAGGAGCTGGCCCCAGCCGTGGCCAGCCCAAAGGAGGGCCCGGCCATCCGTACAACTCGCCACGAACTTCTGGAAGTCCTCATTCGATAGCTTTAAAACCTCGTCTAATCCGGAAAGGCCAAGGGCACGAAACGCGTAGTCTGCAGCCTTTTGCCATCCCACTTCCTCTTCGCCTTTAGGCTTGAGCACGCCCCATTCGTACCAAAGCTGCGCTAGCCTCACGAGAAACTCTTTATTGCCCGGATCCTCAGCCAGGGCCTGCTCGTAGAGGGAGATCATCCGCTCTAGAACGGAAAGCTGGTAGCGTTCCGGATAAAGGGCCTCTGCTTCCCGCACCAAAGCCAAGGGATCCGCCAGGGCCAAAAAGCTGAATATCACGAAGAAAACCAGCGCTCTAAGCATGTTGTTCCCTTTCTAGCCCGAATTCTCACCACCGGGAAAGGCTAAAAACCATCGGGAAAATGTAGGAACTGAGAACGCTTAAAATGGAGCCGAGGTGGACGATGATCCTTGTGACAGGCGGAGCAGGCTATATCGGGAGCCACACGGTAAAAGAACTCCTCAAGGCCGGGTACGAGGTCGTGGTGGTGGATGACCTTTCCTCGGGACACCGGGAATTCGTCCTCACCCCGCATTTTGTGCGCGCGGATATTCGGGACCGTTCGGCNCTCANCGAGGTCTTCAGGAAATTTCCCATCACCGGGGTCATGCANTTCGCNGCTCTCACTTCTGTTCCCGAATCGGTGGCCGAGCCCGCCCGCTANTACGAAGTGAACCTTTGGGGAACGTTCAATCTCCTTGAGACCATGCGGGCTTTTGGGGTGAAGCTTTTCGTTTTCTCCTCCAGCGCCGCCGTCTACGGCGACCCCGAGAAAATCCCGATCCCCGAGGACCATCCCGCGCGGCCCAAAAGCCCCTACGGAAAAACAAAGCTCATGGTGGAGGAAATCCTCGCCGATTACGCCAAGGCTTACGATTTTCGCTACGTTTCCCTGCGGTATTTCAACGCTGCCGGCTCCGACCCCGAGGGAGAAATTGGCGAGTGGCATGAGCCCGAGCGCCACCTCATCCCCATTGTTCTCGAGGTGGCCGCGGGAAAGAGACCCTACCTTGAGATCTACGGCACGGATTACGAGACGCCCGATGGCACAGGGATTCGCGACTACATCCACGTTTCGGACCTTGCCTCCGCCCACGTTTTGGCCCTGCAATATCTGGAAAAAGGCGGGAAAAGCGAGGTTTTCAATTTGGGGATCGGAAGAGGGTATTCGGTGCGGGAGGTGGTGGAGATCTGCCGGCGCGTGACTGGAAGGGAAATCCCCGTGCACGAAGCGCCCCGGCGGCCCGGCGACCCCGCGATTTTGGTGGCCGATCCCTCCAAGGCCAAGCGGGTACTCGGCTGGAAGCCCCGCTTTACCGAACTAGAACCCATCGTGGAAACCGCCTGGAATTGGCTTAGGAAGCGCTAGAACCTTGGCTTTGAGGCCGCATTCATTAAAAAGCCTAGCCGCAGGGCAAAAAGCTAAGAGACGCGGGGAACGCGATTTCTACGTGAGAGTTATCATTGGGCAAGGATGAAGGAAATTCGACCGGGGATGCGGGTGCGGGGAGAATTTTGGCCCGAGCCGGTCCGCATCCTTTTCGCTGAGGAAA
>JGI24721J26819_10005259_pt1 | contig 12976 bp, 15 predicted proteins | sample YelNatPaOPGAMG01_FD_26819 | JGI IMG/M metagenome (IMG submission 26819)
TTATTGGGATTTTTGCTTTGCATCTAATAGGCTTACGTGAACAAGAAAGTCTCCAAATTGCACACTTTCAATTCCCTTTATTGGGATTTTTGCTTTGCATCGTGTATATTGCGTAATAGGTGACATAAAATGGCAAAATGGTCTTTCAATTCCCTTTATTGGGATTTTTGCTTTGCATCAGAAGAAGAGCTTCAGTGTTGGTTAAGTTTCCACACACACTTTCAATTCCCTTTATTGGGATTTTTGCTTTGCATCCTATCGTAAAGTCTTTTGTTGGGTTGGGATTTAACTGCGCTTTCAATTCCCTTTATTGGGATTTTTGCTTTGCATCCCAAAGTTGGTAATGTCGTTTTGCACGTATTCCTCTTGAACTTTCAATTCCCTTTATTGGGATTTTTGCTTTGCATCCGTTCATGCCGTAGATTGTGCCGACAGCCCCGGTTTGTACTTTCAATTCCCTTTATTGGGATTTTTGCTTTGCATCTTCCACTCTTTAAAAAAAGACAGATTCCGTGGAATAAACTTTCAATTCCCTTTATTGGGATTTTTGCTTTGCATCAACATTAAAAAAACAAATAGAAATAGCGTTAAGAAATAGCTTTCAATTCCCTTTATTGGGATTTTTGCTTTGCATCCGTAGTCGGTTTTTGGTTGTTTTGTCGCTTGAGGTTATTTTTAGGTTTATTTTTGATATGTATTTTCGATTATTATTTGGGTGTAATTTGGTTTATAAAGATAATCGAAATTAGCCTTTTTTATGGTCGAGTAGAATTGTACTTTCTATCGGATATTGAGCATAAGTATTTACTTTACCAGCTTTTGCCTACTGCCCGCGAGGTTGGTGTGAGCAAGGAGCTGAGAGGCTGGAGTTGGCATCAACCACCATTAAAGCCATATTTTGACAACGTGAAGTTGCCGATGTACGAGGTTAGCTCCAAATACTGTCCTACAAATCGGGATGTGTACCTGCGACACGTCGAGAAGGCAAATCCTACTCCAAGCTCGAGGATTGCTCTGGGCAAAGTGTTCCATGGCGTAGTAAGCGACAGCATTCAAGCTTTCCTTCAGCACCAAAGCCTGAGATTTGAGGATTGGTGGCAGAAGATTAGGTGGCAAGAGATTTCTGAGAAGCCAGAAAATGTAATGGAACCTTGCAGAAAGGTTTGGGAATTTGTACTAAAAATTTGTGAAGCCAGATTAGCCGAGGTTACTAGTAGGCAGTCACATGCGTCCGATTTGGATTTGATGGCTTCGGCTGTTCCGTTTTTAATTGAACATAAAGTTTCAGGTGAGCTTCTTGGCTTAAGCGATGTGCTTAGCGTGGATTGTTATGATTATCTTAGGGCGATAATGTTTGATTTGAAGGTAGCAAGCGCCAAGGAAGAGTGGCACAGACTTTATCCTGTGGGTTACGCTCTAGTGTTTGAAAGCGTCCATGAAGTGCCAGTGGACACTTGTTGCACTATCTACTTAAATGTTGAAAATGGGAAAATCAATATTCAGAAGGACTTGTTCTTTGCCAATGATGAGCTGAGACAGTGGTGGATTGAAGAGAGAGACAAGAAGCTGGAAATCGTAGCAGAAAGAAAGGATCCTGGTAAGCCTGAACGTTCCCAGTGTAAAGAGTATTGCCAGTACTATAATACTTGTTATGGGTAGGCGCTTCTGATACGGGTGTTTCGATGAAGATTTTTCTTGATGATTTCGGCATTTTCTTGGGGCGAAAGAGGAATCGGTTTATCGTGAAGAAAGCTGGAGAAGTTAAGGAGATTGTAGCGGATGACGTCGATTCAATTCTATGCTGTTCTTCTGGAGTTGCTTTTTCATCAAGTGCTTTAGATTTGGCTGTGGAGAACAATATTCAGGTTGTCTTTGCTCGTTACAGTGGTTGGCCTTATGCTGTTTTGATGCCTGCTTCCATGACTGGTTCTGTTAGGGCCCGTAGAGAGCAGTTTATTGCTTATAATGACGAGCGAAGTCTGGTTTTGGCTAAGAAGTTTATTGCCGGAAAGCTTGGAAATCAAGCGAATTTTTTGAAGCTTATGGCTAAGAATAGGCGACAGACTGATCCAAGTTTGGCTGAGAGGCTGTATGAGTCAGGCAAGTTAATTGATGAGGTAAATGAGAGAATCAATAGAGAGCAGGGTTCTAAAATTGATGAGAAGCGTCAACAGCTGATGAACTTGGAGGCTGAAGGTGCAAGGTTTTATTGGGATTCAATTCGGCAGATTTTGCCTCCAGAATTGGGATTTACGGGAAGAGAGACTCGCGGCGCCCGTGACCCTTTTAATGCGATGCTAAACTTTGGTTATCAAACTATTCTTTTCCCTGAAGTTTGGAAGGCTGTGAGCTATGCTGGTTTGGATTTTTATGCGGGGTACTTGCATGCTGATAGACCTGGAAAGCCTTCTCTTGTATTGGATTTGATGGAAGAGTTTCGTCAACAGCTTGTAGATCGGACTTTGATGGGGCTGATAACGAAGAATGTTATAAAGCCTAATGAAATTTTGGCTGCCGAGGCTGTTGAGGAAGGCCGGGTTTTAAGCAAAGATGTGATTAAGGTTTTGTTGGCGAGTTTTCAGGAGCATTTAGACAGCGAAGTGATGTTTAACGGTCAGAAGGGGTCGTTGAAAAGCTTCATTCACCTGCAGCCAAGATGTGTTGTTCGTTTTCTTTTGAAGGAAGCTGGTTATGTGCCTTTCTGTTTGGGATGGTGAGGATAATGCGGTATGTTGTGATTTATGATATTACGGATGATAATCTGCGGGCTTTAGTTGCTGAAACATTGAAAGATTATGGATTGCAGCGTATTCAGTACAGTGCGTTTATTGGTAGCTTGCGTAGGGATGAATTGAATAGTTTGCTTGTGGATTTGAAGAATTTGATTAAGGATTTGGTTGAGAACGTGCAGTTGTATCCTGTTTGTGACACTTGTTTCAAAGGGCGGAAAGAGGTGGGTAAACCGAAAAGATACGAGCTGAAGGAAGAGAAGGATAAGGTAGCTTATTTTTGACCTTACACGGTTTGCGGAAAGTATTTATGTATGCAATTGCTATCTTTTGTATACGGTGGACGTGTTGACGCTTAAACCTTTAGCGGTAAGGATACCTAAGGAGATTGAGAAGGAAATCCTCGAAGTCGTTGAACGTGCAAAGTTGGACAAGGCTACGGTTGTTAGGAATCTTCTTGAGTTGGGAATTGCTGAGTGGAGGAAGCAGACGGCTCTGGAGCTTTTACGAGATGGCAAGGTTACGTTTGCCAAGGCTGCTGAAATAGCTAAGCTTTCGCTCTGGGAGTTCGCTGATTTAGTGAAGCAACGTAATGTGGAGTGGGTTAGGTTTTCGCCTGAAGAGATCAAGAAAGAGCTTAAGGAAGCGTCGGCGGCGAAGCACAAGTGAAGCTGCTTGTCTTCAATTCTACGCCACTGATCTACTTAGCTAAAGTAGGGTTAAGCAAGGTTCTTGAAGATTTGAAAGGTGAAAAGGTGACGTCGCCAGAGGTTAAACGTGAAGTTGTGGATGAAGGCAAGCACAAGGGCGTTCCTGACGCGGTTGTCTTAGAGAAACTGTTCAGCAGCAAAGTGTTTCGTGTTGTTGAGCCGAAAGATAAGGAGTTTTTGTCGAGATTGTTGAAGACGAGGGGGCTTCACGTGACTGACGCTGAAGTTTTGGCTCTTGCCCGCGAGTTGGATGGTTTGGCTGTGGTGGATGATGAGGTGGCGAGGAAAACAGCTAAGGTTTATGGTATAGCCTATGTGGGTACGCCTTATGTTTTGGTTAGGGCTGTTTCTGAGGGAATTATTACGAGGGATAGAGCGCGGCAAGCTGTGAATGAGATGGTTTCTGCTGGTTGGCGGTGCAGTATCGAAAGTTATGCGAGGATTATGGAGGTTTTAGAGAAGGCTTAGGGTATTGAAGAAGTTTAGGGATGACTGGTTAAGGCGAAAGCAGAAGCTACCTATATCAGATATCGCAGAAGAGTTTGTTTCCGTGACTGATATTAAGCATTACGTTTATTGTCCGAGGCTGGTTTATTTTGACCGTGTTTTGCATGCTCATCCTGTTTTTGGTTCGCAGCAGGAAGAGGGCAAAGAACAGCATGAGGATTATGTGCGGAAAGAGCTGAGAAGGAAAGACGCGGTTTATTATTCGCCTGAGTTTGTTGGGGCAGAGAAGCTACTGTTTACTTCTCTTAGTTCCAGTGTGCTTGGATTGCAGGGTAATGTGGATTGCATAATTAAGACGGTGAAGGGAGAGTATATTCCTGTGGAGTATAAGACTATGAATTCGGATAAGGGCAAAGTGTGCATAGACCACAAATATCAGTTAGTGGGTTACGCGTTGCTTGTTGAGGAGAATTTTGAAACTGTTGTTAGGCGTGGTTTCGTTAATTACATTCCTGAGGGATTGATTTTGCGGGTTGATGTTACGCCGAGTATGAAGAGTTATGTTAAACGGGTTTTGGGACACATCAAACGGATCATACGGGATGAGGAACTACCGCCCATACGAGTAGCTAAGCACAAGTGCCAAGGCGGATGCGGACACAAACAAACATGCCAACAATCCTAATTTACACGCCCTGCAGCCGCGTAATATCCAAGTTCAACGTTATCGACTCTGACAGATGTTTCCATGTTGATTTTCTTGAAGTTGAAAATTTTCGGTGGAAAGACCAAGCCACGACTTATGAGATGTTTCTTATTAAGGTACAGGTAAACTCTTCTCGAATATAGTGATTGTCTACTAAGCCTTGGGTATATGTGCTCGTCAGGATCAAGCTTCTTCCATAAACCATTGTCGTAAACCATTACGATAAAGTTGATGTCTTCCCTACGCTCTTTAGCAGCAAGAATATCACAGCTGGTTTTCAAACGCAAATAACTTTGGGGTAATGGTTCTTCTTCGATCTCTTCTGGAAAATTCAATCTTTTTGTATTTTGGACAAAAAATATGTCCACTGAAGGGGGTGCTTCGCGAGTGTAAGGTATTCCTTCAAGCCATGCGTCAACATAACTAATATCTGCTCCATGTACAAACTTAATAATATTACTCAATCTGGCATCCAATTTAGAATCTATTTTAGGTTTTTCCTTCATTTGCGATTTGAATTTGGTAATGTCAAGTTCAGTAACCACTCGTTCTTCCAGAAAACTTTGCAGCAGTTTTTCATATTCCGTCAGATTGACAAGCTCGGATTTTTCGCATTTTTTATTGAAAGTTTCCATGTTACCGAAGACTATAACCTTACCTCGTGTAGCACTGGCGAAGCGGCGCACTCTCCCTAACAGTTGGATAAGCGAGAACGGATCAGTTATTTCAATAAACATGCGGTCAGCGTTAAGATCGCATCCTTCCTTTATGGCATGAGTTGTAACGAGAAAGTAACTTTTTGCTTGTTCGTCCAATGACTTGAGTTTTCTGTATCTAAATCTCTTGGCATCCCGAAGAAGGCGCCCGTGATAGAAAAAACAATTCTCATATAGTTGGTTCAAACACCAACGATAAAATTCAAAAGCGTCGCTTATATAGGTAAATACTGCGATAACTTTCTTTTCGTTCAGATCTTCGCTTTGAACGATCTCTCTTAGGTTCAGATACCCCTTCTTGCTTTCAGTTGTAATGTTTAGATCCGGAAAGTATTGTAAAGCTTTTTCCAAGGTCTTATCAATTTTGGTTTCAATTATGGGTTTTTTATCGATGATTTGCATTCTTAGCTTACTAACCAACAACTCCTTCAAAGCAGGAGGCATTGTTGCGCTCATCACGTATGTTCCGATTTTCTTATCCTTTAGTAGCTCAACTATTCTACAGAATAAAGTGAACCCTATAGAGTCAAGAGAATGGCATTCGTCAAAGCAAACGTGACAGTTTTTCTCGATGCGTAAAGGGTAAAGATAAGCCCATCTCCAATCGCCATAGCCCATGACTCTATAAACAAATTCATCATAAGTGGTCAGCACGATGTTTGCATCATAGGTGTGTGTTTGAGTATGCTCCCATCTGCTATCTGGATGAAACGTGACTTTTTCCTTTCTCTCGCCTGTGTCAATAATATACGATAGACTTTCTTGAGTTTGCTTACTCAGTTTACTTAGCAACCTTTCAATTCTCATCTCTAAATCTTCAGTTAACGAGATGGTAGGTTCATTGAAAATCAGAGTTTTGCCGAGTGCTAATGTAGGTGCTAAAACAGAAAGAGTCTTTCCGCCAGCTGTAGGAATATCAATCAATAAAGGAAGATTACCTTCAAATGTTTGCGTAGCAACAATTTTTTGGTATTCATAAATCCTCTCCTTAGGTATTCCACTTGCGGTATAGACGTCTTCATAATTCATTTCGAATCACCACAGAGAATTTTTCGTCAAAAGAACACTTTTGAATCTCCTCTATAAGATAACTGAAGTTGCGAAGTTTAATTTCACTGAATTTATGCTTTAGCTCAATCGATTTTTGGTTGAAAGGATAAGGCGATAGTTTTGCAACAATCTCTTTTTTTGGCTTATAGAATATAGAAACTCCTAAGATGCTAAGTGCTTTAGATGTTAAAGCAAATGATGACCCAATTAGCGCACTATCCAGCTTATCGCAAAATTGCAGGATGAATAAATCATCTGCAAATGCTTTCTTTTCTCTCTCATCTATAAGCTTGTTTATCGATATGATAATGTCCGCAACCGAAAAAGCATGATGTAATTGTGCAAGCTTTTGTATATACAGATCTTGATGTAAAAAATCTTTTGCGTGGCCACGAAAACTGGGAATCACAGTGCCATCTTTCATATGTAATGCGAAAAAATTCGGCTTCATGTCATCGTGATGCGAAGCAGCGTAAATTAGTTTATCTCTTATCCCTACTTGAATGTATCTATCGTTCCAATTTTCTACAAGATTCCTGACATTTTCTTCATGTGAAGTAAGGCTGAAAACATAAATCTTGTCTCTTAGCTGGAGTAATCTGGCCACATTAGCCCTCAAGTAAGGCATTTATCCATGCCTCTCCACCCAGTTCCTTGATAACTGAAAGAGATATAGGAATTCCATCAGCATCAACATATCTGGTCTTATATGGCTTCTTGGGGAAACTAATAGCAAAATTTTTGAACCCATAAGCAGCCCCATTGCTAATGAGATGCGAATAACATTTCAAAATGACTCTATCGATGGTCTGTGGCACATTACCCTCTACATCATAAGGTTGAGGGATAGTTTCGTCTTCTTTAGTCTTTAGATTTAAAGAATGCACCTTTTTATTTCCTATATATGCATAACCATTCTTGCCAATTTTGCAGCCGTAGTTTTCAATATTGTCAAATTCATCGAGACTTTTCGTCAAAACATAGCCTATCATTTTGTCTACCAGCATATAGTCCCACATATGTGGTTGGTATTCTGCAAGATCCGGCAAAGCCAATTTTGTTGCCGCAGGACCATAATCAAATAACTGGCTAAACCTATTATGCAAAAATGAGCGTGGTCCCTGCCTATATGCTGTGTGAACGCTTAACTCTCTTCCATGCTGAACGAATGCTCCCAACGGAAGATGTTTAGTATAGTCCAATGTGTAATATTGGTATTCTTTATCGCTGTAGACAGGTGTGAATGAATCATCTTTTAGCATTTTTGAGTCAAGTATTCGCCTGATAAAACCTGATAAAGTAGAGGGCGGTATGAATCTGATACCACGAATAACCGATTGATGCCAAGGAAATTCTCTGATGGTGAATGGGCCACTAAATTCGAGTGTCAAAAGTAAGAGGTGCATTTCCATACCTAATTTTGGTCATCATTGAACGCTTTGTTGAAGTTTTTGGAAACCTTTTTCACTTAACTCTTTCAAACGAACATAAGCCTTTTCACCATAATATCGGATGAAATGCTTAGACTCAATCTTCCCATCGTTAACTGGATTTCCATCTTTTACGTTAAGCGCTTTTCTTTTAAAGTCTTTTATTGCTTCTTCCACACTATTTGTGAATGTTGAGACTACCGGTCTGTCTCCTTGAGGTATTAGATATTCATCAATAACAATCATTGGTTCCGTCTTTTCGCTTTCTTCATTGAACTTGTTATAATGAAAGTTGAACCCTTTGGGATGCCCCGCACCATATCTGGCTAAAGAGTTAAGGAAGGCGTAGGCTATCAACCCTATCTCGTCTTCATCAACGAAAAACATATGATAATACGTTGGGAATAATAGGGAAGGCTGTCCATACTGTTTTTTAAATGGCGTAGAAACATCTTCAAGGCTTTCTATAGCGCTGCTTGTTGATAATCGTTGTTTCCATTCTGGCGGAAGCGGCTGGATAGCGACTCCACCTCCATATTCAATGCGACTGGTAATGCTAAGAGGTCTCATTTCTTCTTTTATTCGCACGTCTATGGATTTTCTCAAGTTCTCCAAAATACCCTTCTTTGCCTCTATTTCTTCTTGAGGAACGTCTTTTATTTTTCCTTTAAGCCAGCTATCGATACTTCCCCTTAACGCTTCAAGCTTCATCTGATTCTTTTTCTCGATCTTTCCGAGAAGTTTTTCAAATAATGCCCTTTCTGAAGTGGGGAAATCCACTTCGTCCATAATCTTGTTTACGAAGTCTTCATCAGATTGACCTTCTTCTCTCGCTATGAATGTTCCTCTCCTCTCTGTTGAAATGCCACCATAAAGCCTGCAAACTGCACAAACTCTACACGTTCTGGGTAACCCGCAATCTACTACATCTTGATATTGTTTTTCGCCATTTTGAGTCATGACTTTGGTCCATAAGAGCGTCCTTCTGTCAACGCCTCTCCTCTTTGTGGGAGAAAAATAGACTTTTTCTACACCCTTGTCTTTGCCGTTGCTTGAAACCCACACAGTTTCTGTGGGCATTTTGTTCACACCCGGAATATTTCCAAAGAAAATTTCTTGAGGGGCTTCCAGCAAGGCGTAAACATCACAAAATCTTTTTCCAGAGACTTGGCTCATCTTCTTTCTCTCCTTATTTCTGCAGGAAATCTTGATAATAATTCATACATAACTTCTTCTTTGAATTTTTCGCCATTTAATTTTTTTGCGTCCACTAACGATAGAATATGTTGAAAACCCCTTCTGACATCGTCGATATGAATCTCAATGTAGTTTCGATTATTTTCCATTTTCTCTCTTTTATCAAAGTCTATTCCAAGCTTTTTCATATACTCTGCAAGGCATTTATAGCTTGCAGCGTTTTTGTCTCTGTAATAAAGTCTTGACGTATCTCCTGCGTTCTTTACCAGTTCGTACTCGAAGGTGGTAGTGAAGTCAAGGTCATAGGCAATTTTCGTTGGCTTATCTATTTTCCCCAGAAAAGCCTCAAGCAATCCTGCTAGTCCCAAGCACAGATCATATTCTTCCTTCTTTTCCATTTCGCATATCTCCAAGAGTGTGTTTATATAACTCTCATGGATATAATTATAATTATGCTTAGAAATATCCTTAGCATAAACATAATAAGCGTGAAAAGGTCGATTAGACAAAGCAAGGTCTATTATGTCCCATATTGCACCTCTTTTTTCTCTCACAGGAAAAGGAAGATGAAGTTGAGCAAGTAGTACAGCGACTTTTCCATCAAACTTTTCTTTTCCGTCAGGTGTATGGAGATACCATTCCCCATTTACATATTCATTCTCCATCACTTTCCTTTTCTCAAAGGGTTGGTTAGCAAGGTAGCTGGATAGTTTCCAATAGGGGTAATATTGTTTTGCCTTTTCATAAAGGAGAGCTTTCTCAGCCCACTCCGTGACTTTTATCAATTTAAGACACCCAACCCCGAAAACCTCTTTTTCTGAAAGGTCTATGAACGCTTGCCAAGAAAACTTGCTACCAATTCTCTCCAAGACGAGCAAAGCAAAAGATGGGTAGATTGGGGAGAATTTCCACGAGGAAGAGCAAAGTTTACAGACTTTTACGTGTAATTTCCCACTGGGTACATCTGTTTGTGTTCGATAATCAGTTTTGGTGCCAACTACTTTTGTAGCCTCCAAAGCTTCGCTTTCATCAACGACTGTTCCGCAATAATAGCATACAATTTTCTTTACAGCCTTAGTTCCGCATCTTGGACACCTAGTATTTGCCTCCAAAATTGAGTGGCAATTTTCACAAATGCAAAAAGAAGTTTCTGCTCGGTCACCTGCTACTGGAACTTGCAGCTCTACACCTTTTAGTGGAGGAGCCAATTTGTCAAAAACATTATTGTTTAATCTTTTGGCTATGTCCTCAGCAAATCTTAACCTTTTGTTCTTCACTGCACGAGTCGCTTGAAATAATCCCTTCCTTTCCAAACAACTATTAAAGAGCCCCAGCGTTTTTGACACTTTCTTCTTAAGCTGATCTTCAGATATTTTTTGGATAATTCTCTCAGAGTCACTGTTGGTAACAAATCCATCAGAGAGGAGAAGCAAAGCCAACGTACACACAGCGTCATTCTCATTTGCGACGGTGACGGCCAGTTCTCCTGCGCCCATTCCTTTCTTCAAATAGACTGTACGAAGAAAAACCTCCAAAGTCGTCTCAAATTTCTCTTCAAAAAATGTTTTCAGAAACTCATTCCAAGTCAACTCTGCGTTGGCAGAGTTTAACCACACATCACTGTTACTAAGCTTATAGTCATACCGCTCTTTTTCCAAAAATGCCAGAAAAAGGTCCTTTAGCATAATATAATTCAGTAAGAGTCTTTCATCCAATACTTCTGGAAATGAAATGACTGCGCTTGATTTTGAACCCATTCATAACCATTTTTATTTTTTAGTGGTTTTAGCATATTAATCTTGTTGCAGAAAACATTCAAAGCAAATAGAAGCATCATCATTGAGAGAGTTTAGAGACGAATCTTGTTTGTCCGTATCCTCCTGTTTTGTTTCCTCCTATATTAGAAAACTCTGCATATTTAGCTAACATACATGTTACCCTATTCCATTCGCTTTATTTATCCTTCATTTCATAAGTCACCCACCCAACAAACCCTGTCGCCTTCTTCTTCCTCATAACCTCCAACCGCGTACGCAAATCATACTTACATACACCTATATTCTTACGTATTTCCACTCTTTATTCGTAGCATGCATGCCACACATGGAAATAAATCTGGTTCACAGGTTTTCATAAGACTTTTTCAGTTGAACGCCATCCTTCTCATATGCAAGTCCTAAGTATCTGTATTCAATTCTACTTTCAGATATTGCCCGCTTGATAGCATCCCGTAGCTTATGCTGCGTATCATACTCCTTCAGCATTTGTTTAAGCACTTCTAGTTTTACATCAGCAAACCTTAAAAGAGAAATAATGTCAACCCTATCCTTCAACCCCTTTTCTGCATGCCACCTTTCCCGAGCAACTTGAGCCTTCAACAAAAGCAAAACCTCAGGAACCGCCACCTTGAAGCCTTCAATCACCGAATACAATTTCCGATCAAACACATCCGAACATGGAACCACCAACTTGCTCATGAAAGGCGTGTAAATATCAACCTCAACATCGCTTATTAAAGCCTCAAACTTCCGTAAACGAACGTTACGCTTCAATGCATGGCCCCTCTGCGTCAACTCAGACTGCAACTTGTAAAAGTTATTCTGGTCAATGTAAACATCAATATCACGGCTCTTCAGCTTCCTAGTCCATAAATATACTCCCCAACCGCCAATCAACACAAAATCCGCAAACCCCCTAAGCTCACCCAAAACCCGCCAAGACCTTTCAACAACTTCATCCCGCCACATTCCAATCACACTCACCAAAGACTCAAACTCGGATACACTAAAGTAATATCCCGCAGAAAAGCCGAAGCCTCAGGACCATTCACTGAGTATATGTCTACATAAAGTTGCGGAACACAAACAACGCCTTTCTCAGAAGAACGAACAAGATGTTCATCATCAGCACGCAAGACAAACACGTTCGGATTCACCCTGCGGACTCTGCTCTTTCTAAAACCAAACCACGACTCGAAATTCTCCACGTCCATCGCATAGAAATACAGTCGGTCATACTCAGCAGGTCTACGCCCAGAAACGTTAAACCATCCAGAAAAACCAGTAATCAGCACATCCCTAGGCAAACTCTTCTCCACTTCTGCAACTGGATCAAGTCGGAACGACTGCCAAACATCCTTACCCAAATCACGTTCCGCAGCCCACAAATTCAAAAGCCTAGCAGGCGACAACACTCTAACACCCCTTTGCGTGGCTTCCACCGCCATAGCCACCTCAAGCTTCTTCACCGTCTTATTAACCAAACCAAGCGAAACCTCACACTCTGAGGCAACGTCTTCCTGACGCACCAACGAAACCTCACGTAGGCTACAAAGGAGCAGCTCACGATAAATCCTCTCAAACTTCCGCAATGCCAAATCCCTCATTCTCAACGAATCAGTTTCACTTTTACAAAAAACATACATATAAGATTTTCACTAAAAAGCGAAACACGACTCCAAACACCATCAAGACACAAAAGCCAATCTAACCACTCCGAAACCACCAGTTCTATTCCCCCCAACATTAGCATACTCTGCAAACCTTGCCAACATAAACGTCACCTTGCTCCATTCGCTTTCCTTATCCTTCATTTCATACGTAACCCAACCCACAAAACCAGCCGCCTTCTTCTTCCGCATAACCGCCAACCGCGTATTCAATTCATACTCGCATATGCCCACATTCTCACTCAACCATTCTTTATAGGCTACGTATTCTTCCTTGCTAAACCGTCTACCATCACTAAACAAATTCCAAACTCGCATCAAACTTGTAAACACCTTAACCGCATCAGGAAACATCCAGTGATAGCCACTTCCCAAACTCGCAAAATACGTAGGCGTCCTAAACACAAGCCTAAACCTATCAACCGCATGCGCTTCCTTCTCCAAATCCACATAACTCTTACAGTTAACGCTTAAACTGGCAATACGGAAAACCGTATCAAAAACCATTAGGCTATTCTGCTTCTGAAAATAATTAAGAATAAA
>JGI24721J26819_10005262_pt1 | contig 12976 bp, 14 predicted proteins | sample YelNatPaOPGAMG01_FD_26819 | JGI IMG/M metagenome (IMG submission 26819)
ATGCGGGCAGCCGGACCTAGTCGACGGCTCCTGGTGGCGCCACCCATTCCGTGGGCTGACCGGTGATCGTCGCTATCCGATCGAAGTCATGGTCGTAGTGCAGCACCACGAGCCGCGCACGTTCGGCGGCGGCGGCGACGAGCAGATCCCCGAGTTTCACCGTGCGGTGCAGANCTGCCACGGCGAGCGCCCCTTGCACCTCTAACGCACGGTCCAGCACGTCCTGATCGATCGTCGCCCGGGGCCAGGGTGACCGAGCGTGCCGGGTGCGTTTCCAATCCCGCCCGTTGCGCGCGCTGATCCCGGCTTCGAGGTCGGTGATGGTGCAACGGGCCACCAGCCCGGCCTCGATCAGCGGGATCAGCCGCTGCGCCACGGCCGGCTTGGTCACACGAGCGACGGCGGAGGTGTCGCCGAGAAAATGGGCTTTCAAGCCCACGCGGACCCGCGCTGCTCGTCAGCGGCCAGTTCCGCACTGCCCGCTATCACCTCAGGGTGCAGCAGGGCTTGACGCCGCTGAGCGAGCGCCAACACCTCCGCCAGAGCCTCGTTCACCGTCGCCTTGGCCGTCGACGTGCCGAGCAGTCGCCGCGCCTGCTCAAGCTTGTCGTCGTCCACATCGATCAGCCGCTTCGTCATCCGCCGAGTATATCCAAAAGNACAGAAGTGAATATCCTCGGCGAGCTCTGCCGCCGGCTTGCAACAAGGGGGACCGGACGTCCGGCGCGGCCCGGGCTCAGACCCAGTAGGGCACGCGGGCGCGGTATTGCCGCATCGCGAAGGCCGCCAGCAGCCAGCCGACCACGGTNAGCGCCAGCACCACCGCCCAGTGCCGCAGCTCCTGATGGGCGCCCAGCAGCGGGGCGCGGACGATGTCGAGATAGTGCAGCAGCGGGTTGAGTTCGACGATGCTCGCCCAGCGCCCGGCGCCCTGCTGGCGCAGGGTGTCGTCGTTCCAGATGATCGGGGTCATGAAGAACAACAGCTGCACGACCGAGAACAGCAGCGGGCCGATGTCGCGGTAACGGGTCGCCAGGATGCCGAAGCACAGTGCCACCCAGACGCAATTGAGCACGACGAGCACGAGCGCCGGGAGCACCGACAGGTCGGCCCACGACCACGGCTTGGGGTAGATGATCGCCACGACGACATAGATGACGATGTTGTGCGCGAACAAGATCATCTGCCGCCACACCAGCCGGTAGACGTGCACGGACAGCGGCGTCGGCAACTGCTTGATCAGTCCCTCGTTGGCGACGAACACGTCGGCGCCCTCCAGGATGGCGGCGTTGATCAGGTTCCAGATGATCAGGCCCAGCGTCACGTAGGGCAGGTGCACCGACAGCTCGAGGTGGAACAGCTTGGAGTACAGGCCGCCCATCGCCACGGCGGTGGTTCCGGTCGCGATGGTGATCCAGAACGGGCCCAGCACCGAGCGGCGGTAGCGCTGCTTGATGTCCTGCCAGCCCAGGTGCAGCCACAGCTCGTGACGCCGGAAACCGTCGGCCAGGTCGCGGCGTGCGCGGGCCAGCGTGCGTGACTGTGTCGCCGCATCCAGCAACGTCATCGGCGCCGCTCCTCCTCATCGCTTCGCTCTGCATCGTCGTCGGCGCGTGTCATGCCGGGCCTCCCAGGCGTGCCGAACTGCTCGCGGCGCCCCATGCGGCGCAGCCGAATCCATTCCCGGAACCCTGCGGGGTCGCGGCGGGTCACCAGGAAGAACCAGCCGAAGCGGACCCACTCCTGCACCAGCAGCTTGCGCAACCCAGGCTGCGAGAGCAGGTAGCCGCGGTTGCGGTAGGTGAAGAAGCGCTTGCCGGGGTCGTCCGGGTACTGGGTGTGCATCCGGCCGCCCAGGATCGGCCGGAACTCGGAGGTTCCGCAGGGGTGCAGGTAGACGGCGTCCAGGCAGGTGCCGAACGGCAGCCCGGAGCGCACCAGCCGCCGGTGCAGCTCGACCTCGTCGCCGCGGATGAACAGCCTCAGGTCGGGCACCCCGACCGACTCCAGCGTGGCCGCCCGGAACAGCGCCCCGTTGAACAGCGACGCGATGCCGCGCAGCAGGTCGTCGCCCGCCTCGGTGCGCAATTCGCTGGTCAGCCTGCGCCACACCAGGCCGCGCCGCAGCGGAAAGGCCAGGCGCCGCGGGTCGTCGGAGTTGCACACCATGGGCGACACCTCGGCCAGCCCGTGCCTGTGCGCGCAGGCCAGCAGCGTGGCCAGCACCCGGCTGTCCCGGGGGCGCCCGTCGTCGTCGGCCAGCCACACCCAGTCGGCGCCCAGCGCCAGCGCGTGCAGCATGCCCAGCGCGAAACCGCCCGCTCCGCCGAGGTTGCGGNGCGACGCCAGGTAGGTGCTCGCAAGCGGTTGCCCCTGCACCAGATCGCGCACCCGGCCGTCCGCGGCACCGTCGTTGTCCACCACGACCAGGTGATCGGGCAGCCGGGTCTGGCTGCTCAGCGCGTCGAGCGACGTGGCGAGCTGATCGGGACGCCGGTGGGTGACGACGACGGCGATGACGGATTCGGTGACGGATTCGCTCATCCCACGGACCGGGTCTCGGCCAGCACCTCGCGCACGTGCCGGGCCGCGTCCTCGCCCTCGTAGGCGCGCACCACGTCTTCGATGCCGCCGGACTGCCGGATGACGCCGTGCTCGATCCACATCGCGGTCTTGCACAGCCGGGCGAGGAATTCGTTGGAGTGGCTGGCGAACACCAGGATCCCGGACCGCTCCACCAGGCTCTGCAACCGGGACTGCGCCTTCTTCAGGAAGTCGGCGTCCACCGCGCCGATGCCCTCGTCGAGCAGCAGGATCTCGGGGTCGATGCTGGTGACCACGCCCATCGCCAGCCGCACCCGCATTCCGGTGGAGTAGGTGCGCATCGGCATCGACAGGTAGTCGCCCAGCTCGGTGAACTCGGCGATCTCGTCGACCTTGGCCAGCATCTGCCTGCGGGTCTGGCCGAGNAACAGGCCGCGGATGATGATGTTCTCGTAGCCGGAGATCTCCGGGTCCATGCCGACGCCGAGGTCGAAGACCGGCGCCACCCGGCCGGTGACCTTCGCCCAGCCGCGGGTGGGTTCGTAGATGCCCGACAGCAGCCGCAGCAGCGTCGACTTGCCGGCCCCGTTGTGGCCGACCAGGCCGACCCGGTCGCCCAGTTCGAGCGACATGGTGATGTCGCGCAGCGCTTCGATGACGACGACGTTGGAGTTGTTGCGTCCGATCGTGCCGCCCGCCTTACCGAGGAAGGCCTTCTTCAGGGAGCGCGACTTGGCGTCGAAGATGGGAAACTCCACCCACGCGTTGTGCGTCTCGATGTGAGGACCGGAACCGGGCACCGTCACCTGTTTGCGACCTCTTACAGGTATTGGCCGTGCCCGGCGTGGCNGGCCTTGCCCATGCCCGGGGGCAGCGCGCCCTGGCGCATCTGCTCCAGCTGTGCGCGGGCGGCCATCTGCTGGGCGAATAGCGCGGTCTGGATGCCGTGGAAGAGCCCCTCCAGCCAGCCGACCAGCTGCGCCTGGGCGATGCGCAGTTCGGCGTCCGACGGGGTGGTGTCCTCGCTGAACGGCAGCGTGAGGCGGTCGAGTTCCTCGCGCAGTTCCGGGGCCAGGCCGTCCTCGAGTTCGCGGATGCTGGTGGCGTGGATCTCGCGCAGCCGGTTGCGGCTCGCGTCGTCCAGGGGTGCCACGCGCACCTCCTCGAGCAGTTGCTTGATCATCGTGCCGATGCGCATCACCTTGGCGGGTTGCTCGACCAGGTCGGTCAACGAGCGTTCGTCGGAGTCGTCATCGACCGCCATGATCCGCGGGTCGACGCCGCCGATGACCTCGATGCCGTCATCCTCGTTGCCCGTACTCACTGGGTCACCATCTTTCTGGGTCACCATCTTTCTGGGTCACCATCCTTCTCGGAGCTAAGCGTGTGGCGCCGCGGCCTGCCCGCGCCATTCATAGATTTTGGCCCCGCCGTTGTCGTAGATCAGGTTCCACGACTGCGATTTCTCCAATGACATTAGCCCGTCGGGAACGGCGAAACCCCGAACCGTCGGCTTGCTGATCAGGATGTAGCGGATGTGCAGGGCCCGCACGGCCTCGACCACCCGCGGATCGGAAACCCCGTTGCGGGCGTAGGCCCAGATGATGAAGCGGTTGTAGCCCGGCCCCGCCTGTTGCGGGTAGTCGTAGTGGGTCCACAGCGGGTGCAGGTCGGCGACGGCGTACATCCACGCGGTGCCGTCGGTGTTCGCGTCGGCGATCAGGGTTTCGCGGGCGCCGGGCAGTTTGGCGAGGTAGGCCATCGCCATGAGGTCGCGCTGGTCGATGATCACCGAGTCGTATTTGTCGCCGAACAGGAACGCGTGACGCGGGAAGTAGTGCCAGGCGCTCAGCACCCCGGCCACCGCCACCAGGACCGCCGTCGCCGCGGCCCAGGCGCGTTCCGGCAGTGGTTTGGACCGCGCGGTCAGGCGCCTGGCCGCCCACACGACGGCCCCGACGATCGCCAACAGCCCGACACCGGCGATGGGCGGGAGCAGCAGCGTCGTGGCGGCCGCCACCCGGCGCGGGTCCTTGTAGAAGAACTCCCCGAGCGCCCCGGCGACCGCGCCGACCGGACCGCCCAGCGGGGTCCCCGCGTCGACGTTGACCACGACCAGTACCAGCCAGACCGCCAGCGGCCACCAGATCCGCTTGACCAGCAGGATGAGCCCGCCGACGGCCAGCAGCGCGCTCAGCCCGTACTGCACCGGGAAGTCGTTGAGGTGACGCGAGTGCTGGAAGACGGCGTCGAAGAGGCCCCGCTTCTTGCTCAGGTAGGTGAGGAAGGAGTGCCCGGCGATGATGTCTTCCTGCTGCTTCACGCTGATGAACTGCGNCAGCATGATCAGGCCGCCCGCGACCGCGACGCCGGCCAGCGTCAGGGCGTCGGCGAGCCGTCCGCGCACGGGATGCCACAGCGCGTCGAGCAGCCACCAGGCCAACAGGAACATCACGACGACGATCCCGCCGGTGATGTGCACCGAGAACGTGCCGACCAGCGCCAGGATGGCCGTCGGGATGCGGTCGCGGTGGCGCAGCGTCGACGTGATCAGCACCATCGTCGGCACCGCGACACCGTAGGCCGCCAGGTTGGGCATCGCGGCGACGTCGAACTCGACGTAGGGCACCGCGGTGAACGACGCCGACAGCACCGCCGCGGCGGCCGCCGCGCCCGCGGTGCGCCAGACCGTCGTGCGCGCGCGCAGCAGGCGCCAGGCGAGAACCGCCGCGCTGACCGGGACCAGCCAGACCGCCACGGCCACCGAGTTCAGCGTGTAGCCGGTGGTCGGCGCGGCCCCGGTGAGCTGACAGAACACCGCGGTCAGCGCGTGGAAGACCGAGGGGTAGTAGAGCAGGGCGTGCGTCTCGACGTTGCGCAGCTCGCCCATGTGGGTGGAGGAGGCCTGGCCGGTGTCGAGGATGAAACGCACGGTGTTGGCGTGCCAGACCGAGTCCCAGGTGCTGGGGACCGACTGCCAGTGCGCGCCGAGGCCGCGCCAGGCCGCCCACATGATCGCCCACGCACCCAGCAGCACGCCGGCGGCCACGGTCAGCGCCGGCCCGCGGCCGATCCCGCGAGCTTCGTCTTGTTCGATGGAATCGGTGTCCCGGTACCGGGCGAGCAGCAGCTGCAGACCCGTCATCACCGCGCACACCAGCACCAGCGTCGCCAGCGCGGTCCAGCCGTTCCACGGGACGCCGACCGCGCCGAGCGGGATGATCGCCAACGCGACCATGCCGTAGGTCAGCGGCGGCCCGACCGCGATGGCGACCGGCCAGCTCAGCTGGTTGATGCGTGCGACGATCGTGCCCGGTGCGATCAGCAGGAACAGTGCGATCAGCGTTCCGAACCAGAGGCCCACTGGACTAGTATGGCTGCCCGGGTGCCGCGGCTCGGGATGCCACTGTCTGGCCGGGATGTCTGGGCACCCGCTACCGTCACAATTTCGCGGGACGGCGAAAGCTCTAAGGTGGCTGGCATGGCTTACGACGTTGCCCGGGTGCGCGGATTGCATCCTTCGCTGGGTGACGGATGGGTGCACTTCGACGCCCCGGCCGGGATGCTGATCCCCGATTCGGTCGCCACCACGGTGTCGACGGCTTTCCGCAGGTCCAGTGCCAGCATGGCGGGCGCGCACCCGTCGGCGCAGCGCAGCGCGGCCGTGCTGGAGGCGGCACGCGCGGCGGTTGCCGACCTGTTCAACGCCGACCCGGCCGGCGTGGTGCTGGGCGCCGACCGCGCAATCCTGTTGTCCGCGCTGGCCGAAGCGTCGTCCTCGCGCGCCGGCCTGGGCTACGAGGTGATCGTCAGCCGCCTCGACGACGAGGCCAACATCGCCCCGTGGCTGCGGGCGGCGCACCGCTACGGCGCCAAGGTGAAGTGGGCCGAGGTCGACATCGAGACCGGTGAGCTCCCGACGTGGCAGTGGGAGAGCCTGGTCGGCAAGTCCACCAGGCTCGTCGCGGTCACCTCGGCGTCGGCGACGCTGGGCACGGTCACCGACCTGCGGGCGATGACCAAGCTGGTGCACGACGTCGGCGGGCTGGTGGTGGTCGACCATTCCGCCGCCGCCCCCTACCGGCTGCTCGACGCCAAGGAGACCGACGTGGACGTGGTGGCGGTGAACGCCGCGGCGTGGGGTGGTCCGCCCGTGGGGGCGATGGTGTTCCGCGATCCCGGGATGATCAACTCGTTCGCCTCGATCTCCACCCACCCCCGGGCCGCCGGCCCGGCGCGACTCGAGGTCGGCGCGCACCAGTTCGGGCTGCTGGCCGGGATGGTCGCCAGCATCGAGTACCTGGCGGCCCTCGACGAATCCGCCCGCGGCACCCGACGCGAACGCCTGCCCCTGTCCATGCAGTCCGCCGGTTCCTACCTGAACCGCGTCTTCGGCTACCTGATGGTGTCGCTGCGGTCGCTGCCGCTGGTCATGCTGATCGGCCAACCGGAGGCGCGGATACCGGTGGTCAGCTTCGCCGTGCAGGACGTGCCCGCCGCGCGGGTGATGCAGCGCCTCACCGACAACGGCATCCTGGCGGTCATCGACGAGAGCTCGCGCGCCCTCGACGTCCTGGGCGTCAACGACATCGGCGGCGCCGTCACCGTCGGGCTGGCGCACTACTCGACGACGGCCGAGGTCGACCAGTTGGTGCGTGCGCTGGCGTCCTTGGGCTAGACGGTCAGCAGGATCTTCCCGCTCACCTTGCCGTCCACCATCTGGCGGTGCGCGTCGCCGGCCCGCTCGATGGGCAGCCGCGCGCCGATCACCGGCCGCACCCGGCCGTCGGCGAGCATCGGCCACACCGATTCCGTCACCGCCCGCACGATCTCGGTCTTGCTGTGGGGCCCCTTCACCGGCCGGGCCCGCAGCGTGGTGCCGATGACCCGCAACCGCTTGGACAGCAGCTTGCCGAGGTTGAGCTCGCCCTTGACCCCGCCCTGCATGCCGATGACGACCAGCTGCCCGTCGGCGGCCAGCGCGTCGAGGTTGCGGTCCAGATAGGCCGCGCCCATGATGTCGAGGATCACGTCCGCGCCGCCGGCCTCGTCGCGCAGCCGGGCGACGAAGTCCTCGTCGCGGTAGTTGATCAGGATCTCGGCGCCCAGCTCGCGGCAGAACTCGAGCTTCTCCGCCGATCCGGCGGTGATGGCCACCCGGGCGCCCAGCGCCCGCGCGACCTGGATGGCGTGGCTCCCGATGCCGCTGGACCCGCCGTGGACCAGCAGCAGCCGGCCCTCGCCCAGGTGGGCGGTCATCACCACGTTCGACCACACGGTGCATGCCACCTCCGGCAGCCCGGCGGCGTCGATCAGGTCGACCCCGTGCGGAACCGGCAGCACCTGCCCGGCCGGGGCGGCGACGTACTCCGCGTACCCGCCGCCGGCCAGCAGCGCGCAAACCTCCTGTCCCACAGACCATTCGGAGACGTCCGGGCCGACTTCGGCGACGACGCCGGAGACCTCCATGCCGATGGTCTCGCTGGCGCCCGGCGGGGGCGGGTAGTAGCCGGCGGCCTGCAGCACGTCGGCGCGGTTGACCCCGGCCGCGCGGACCTCGATCAGCACCTCGCCGGCGCCGGCGGACACGTCGGGGACTTCCTGCCAGGAGAGCCGGCCGGAGGATTCGGCGACGATGGCGTGCATGACGGCCACGCTACTAGCCGGCCCGGGCGGGCAGCCGGGCCCCGTTACGCTTGTCAGCGGTGGCGTGGCAGAGCGGCCTAATGCACTCGCCTTGAAAGCGAGAGACGGCTAACACCGTCCGGGGGTTCAAATCCCTCCGCCACCGCGGCTCACGGGCGGGTCCGTGCCCGATTTCGGGCCCGGGCTCAACCGGCGGGGATCTGCGCGGCGATCGTGTCCATCAGCGCGGTGTAGCGGCGCAGTTCGGGGTCCCGGCCCGGTTTGCCGCTGCTGATCACGCCGGCGGCGAGGCCGCGCTGCGGGTCGGCCCAGATCGCGATGTTGGCCAGGCCGAGGTTGCCGAACGCCGCCGGGGCGTTGCGCCCGAACGGCCCGAACCGCTCGGTGCCGAGCATGTACCCGGTGCCCCAGCGGGCCGGCATCAGGCCGAGCGCGACATCGGGCCGCAACCGCCGGCACTGCCGCACCGCGCCGCGCATGGCCGCCTCGCTCAGCACCCGCACGCCGTCGAGTTCACCTCCGCGGCGCCACATTTCGGCGAACCGCGACAGCTCGTCGGCCGTCGAGACCGTGTTGGACGACGGCACGATGGTGGTCAGGAACAGCGGGGTGTTGGTGTAGGGGATGACCTCGTGCACGGTCCCGCCGATCGCCTTGCGGAAGATCTTCGCCACGACCGGCGGCACCGGCCGGCCGGTCGCGTGACTGGGCGCGACCAGCCCGACGTCGTGTTCGGGCACACCGAAATTCGTCCACCGGAAGCCCAGCGGGTCCAGGATCTCGGTGGCCAGGATCTCGCGGATCTCTTTGCCGGTGGCCCGCCAGACGACCTCGCGGATCAGCGGACCCCAGGTCAGGGCGTGATACATGTGCACCAGGCCCGGGCGGTAGAGCGGGCGCAGCTCGGAGAGCTTCTCGCACGCGTAGTCGTGGTCGTCGGCACGGGTGACGTCCGGCCGGGGCCCGGTGGCGAAGGGCAGGCCGGCGCTGTGGTTCATCACGTGCCGGATCGTGATGCGATCCTTGCCGTGGCTGGTGAACGTCGGCAGGTACTCGCAGACCCGGTCGTCGAGGGAGAAGACGCCGCGCTCGACGAGCATGTGGACCACGGTCGCGGCGATGCCCTTGGCCGCCGAGTACACGCAGAACGGCGTGTCCGTGCCGACCGGGACCTTGTCGGCGTCGGGCGCATCGGTCGGGGCGTTGCCCCACCCGTGGCCGATCGCCCGGTTGAGCACCACCCGCCCGTTATGGCGCAGGCACACCTGGACGGCCGGATGCATGCCGGCCGCGTACCAGTGCCGCGCGGCTTGCCAGATGCGTTCGACGGCCGCCCGGTCGATCCCGGAGTGGTCCTCGTCGCCGATCGCGGTCACCGAGTCCAGGTCGGCCGGCACGCGGATCTTGCCGTCGGGTGTGGTCACCTCAGCGAGGGTACGTGCCTCACTCGCCGGTGAACTGCGCCGGGCGCTTCTCGAACGTCGCCGAGATGCCTTCGGTCAGGTCCTTCGACGGCAGGAACGCGGCGTTCCAGGCGGCGACATAACGCAAGCTCTCCGAGACCGCCGCCACGCGCTGCTGGTCGAGAACATCCTTGACGCCGTGCACGGTCAGGGGCGGGTTGGCGGCAATCTCGTCCGCGGTGGCGTGCGCGGCGGCCAGCGTCGCGTCAGCGTCGTCGAACACGTCGTTGACCAGGCCGATCTTCTCGGCGCGCGCGGCGTCGATGTCCTTGCCGGTGAGCGCGAGCTCGCGCACGTGGCCGTCGCCCAGGATCCTCGGCAGGCGGGCCAGGCTGCCGATGTCGGCGACGATCGCCAGCTTGACCTCGCGCACCGAGAACTTCGCGTCGGCGCTGGCGTAGCGGATGTCGACCGCGGAGATCAGGTCGACGCCGCCGCCGATGCACCAGCCGTGCACCGCGGCGATGGTGGGGGTGCGGCAGTCGGCGACGGCGCTGATCGCGTTCTGCATGCGCCTGATCTCGGCGTGGAACTCCGCCCGCGGGCGGGCCAGCGCGTCGCCGGCCAGCAGTGGGGTGAACGTACCGCCCATCGCGGGCACATCCAGGCCGTAGCTGAAGTTGCGGCCGGATCCGGTGAGCACGATGGCCCGCACGTCGCGGTCGGCGTCCAGGGCGGCGAACAGCTCGGGCATCTCCGACCAGAACGCCGGCCCCATCGCGTTGCCCTTGCCGGGTCCGAGCAGCGTCACCCGCGCGACGTGGTCCTGGGTCTCGACGGCGAGCGATTCGTACGCTCTTGCTTCGTGGGCCATGCCGAGACCGTAGCGTGGCGCGCATGCCCCGTGATCTGCGACCCGGACCAGACTCCCCGCCCACCGACGAGCTGGATAGCGCCGAGGCCTGCCTGGCGGTGCTGCAGCACGTCGTGCATCCCCTCTCCGGTGACGACCTGTCCCGCCGGACGCCGTGTTCCGAATACGACGTGCGCCAGCTGACCGGGCATCTGCTGAACTCCATCAGGGCGCTCGGGGGCATGGTGGGCGCCGAGATCCCGCCGTGCGACGACTCCGACGCGGTGGAGCGCCAGATCGTGACCGCGGCCCGGCCGGCGCTGGACGCCTGGCGCCGCCGCGGCCTGGACGGCAGCGTGGCGTTCGGCACGGGGGAGATGCCGGCCCGGGACGCCTGTGCCGCGTGGTCGCTCGAATTCCTGGTCCACGCCTGGGATTACGCNACCGCCGTGGGCGGTGACGTCGATGCCCGCGAACCGCTGGCCGAGTACGTGCTGGAGCTGGGACACCGGATCATCAGGCCGGAGCTGCGCGCCATGGCCGGGTTCGACGACCCGGTCGGAGCGTCCGAGGGGGCCGGCGCGCTGGAACGCTTGATCGCGTTCACCGGCCGCAACCCGGCCCGGGTGAAGTGAGGCCGGGTCGCCCTACACGCGCTCGAGGTACCCTACACGCGCTCGAGGTAGAAGTAGTAGTAGCGTCCGCCATCGCGGACGCCCTTGCCGTTCATGATGCCCATCACCGCGTCGTCGTCGATCGTCTTGAAGTGGTCGTGCACGGGCTGGCCGTCGTAGACCATCGTGGCGGTGACCTCGCCGCGGAACACCTCGAGCCACAGGCTGGCCTCGCCCTTGCCCATCTCCACGTTGGAGAACTTGTTGCCGTCGGCGTCCAGGCAGACCAGCGGCTGCACGTCGGCGACCGACGTGAACGTCTTGCCGAACCAGCCGGCCTGCTCCAGCAGGCCGTTCATCTTGTGGCCGGTGACGAACTCGCCGCCCTTCCACTCGCCGAGCATCTGCTCGAGGGTCGCGGGCTGCAGGGTCGCCCAGAACTCGTCGAGCTCGGCGTCGGGGATCTGTCCGCCGCGATCCTTGAGTTCGGTGAACTTCTTGCGGGCCAGGGTCATCGGCTCTCCTCGGTAGGGGTGATCCAGTCGCGGGCGAAGTCCAGCAGCGCGTCGTTCTCGTCCGGGGCCCCGATGGTGATCCGGACGCCGTCGGCGCCGAACGGGCGGACCACCAGATGCGCGTCGGCGGCCCGGGCCACGAAGTCCGCGCTGCGCGGCCCCAGCGGCAGCCAGACGAAGTTGGCCTGCGTCGGCGGCAGGTTGTACCCGGCGTCCCGCAACGCCGCGCCGACCCGCGTGCGCTCGGCGACGACGGAGTCGGTGCGGGCCAGCAGTTCGTCGGCGGCGCGCAGGCACGCGATCGCGGCGGCCTGCGAGACGCTGGTCACCGAGAACGGCACGTAGACCTGGTCCAGGGCGGTGATCAGCTCCGCGGGGCCGACCGCGTAGCCGATGCGCAGGCCTGCCAGCCCGTACGCCTTCGAAAAGGTGCGCAGCACAACGACGTTGCCGTGGTCGCGGACCAGCGCCAGGCTGTCCGGTGCCATGCCGTCGCGGACGTACTCGACGTAGGCCTCGTCGATGGCGACCAGGATGCGCGACGGCACGGCGGCGACGAAACGGGCCAGCGCCCCGGGGTCGACGACCGTGGAGGTCGGGTTGTTGGGGTTGCAGACGAAGATCAGCCGGGTGCGGTCGGTGACGGCGGCCAGCATCGCCTCGAGGTCGTAGGTGTGGTCGCTCAGCGGCACCTTGACCGCGACCGCGCCGGCGATCTGGACCTGCGGCGGATACAGCTCGAAGGTGCGCCAGCCCATCACCACCTCGTCGCCGGCCGACGCGGTGATNTGAACCAGCTGCTGGCCCAGGCTGACCGACCCGCAGCCGACGGCGACGTGCCGGGGGCCGAAGCCCGGGCCCAGGTGCTCGGCCAGTGCCGCCTTGAGGGCGACGCAGGCGTTGTCGGGGTAGCGGTTGACGTCGCAGGTGGCCCGCTCGATGGCCGCACGCACGCTGGGCAGCGGGCCGAAAACCGTCTCGTTGCTGGCCAGCTTGATCGACCCCGGCACCGTCTTGCCCGGGACGTAGACCGGCAACCCGGCCAGCTCGGGGCGCAGACGGGCGGTCACTTCGACAGCATATGCCGGGGCTGTGTACGCTATGCCTCCGGCGGTAAGGGGATACCGGGAAGGGTCGGGTAACCTCGGGAAGTCCGATGGAGGCGTGCCAGAGCGGCCGAATGGGGCTCACTGCTAATGAGTTGTCCCCCTCAAAGGGGACCGGAGGTTCAAATCCTCTCGCCTCCGCCAGGAGCACACACAATTGAACACAAGCGCCCGTAGCTCAACGGATAGAGCATCTGACTACGGATCAGAAGGTTGGGGGTTCGAATCCCTTCGGGCGCGCTCACTAGCAGCTGATATGGGCTGTTTTGGTCTCCAGCACCGGCAACATTGTCAC
>JGI24721J26819_10005270_pt1 | contig 12966 bp, 11 predicted proteins | sample YelNatPaOPGAMG01_FD_26819 | JGI IMG/M metagenome (IMG submission 26819)
ACGACCCGCGTTCAAGGGGCGCTTTGGCTTCTTTTGTACAACTTCATCTTCATCCTGCCCATGATTGCCATCGCTTTCCTTGTGCACCTTGGGATCACCACGACAGCTCGGGCGGAGCGCTGGCGCCAAGCGAAACTGGGCTGGCTCCACTTCGCCACCGGCCTTGTGATGGTGGCCTTGGGCGTGGGAATGATCGTGGGCACTACTTTAGGTTATCTCTAGCCCCAGCAAACTGGAGCTGCCACAAAGCCCAGAACAGTCCTTTCCTCGCTAAAAGCTCTTCCACCGTCCCCTCTTCCACAAGCTTTCCCTCGTGGATTACCAAGACCCGGTCGGAGTTACGGATAGTAGAAAGCCGGTGGGCGATGGCAATAGTGGTTCGACCGGCCATGACCTTCTCCAGCGCTTCCTGGACCAGGGCCTCCGTATGGGAATCCACGTTGGCCGTAGCCTCATCCAAAATGAGGATCTTGGGATCAGCGGCAGCAGCCCGGGCAAGCGAAAGAAGCTGTCGCTCGCCCACAGAGATCCGCATCCCCCTTTCCTTAACATCGGTCTCATAGCCCTCAGGAAGCCGAAGGATGTGGTCGTGGATTCCCACAAGTTTTGCGGCCCGCTCCGCTGCCTCCCTCCCTAACCCACCGTTCCACATGCGAATGTTCTCCCAAACGTTCCCGGAAAAGAGGAACACATCCTGGGGAACGAGAGCCACATGCCTCCGATATTCCCCAAGATCCAGCTCCTCTAGGGGAACACCATCGATGAGGACTTGCCCCTTCTTTGGCCGATAAAAGCCAAGGATGAGGCTTATGATCGTAGTTTTTCCTGCTCCGGTGGGGCCAACGATGGCGATCCTCTCCCCGGGCCGAACTCGAAAAGACACGCCTTTCAAAACCCAATCCTCATCGTTGTAAGCAAACCAAACATCGCGGAACTCGATCTCGCCACGGATCTCCGGCACAGGCCTTTTCCCGCTCGGCTCCTGAGGGAGGTCCAAAAACATGAAGATCCGCTCGGCCGCGGCCATCGCCGACTGAAGCACATCGTACTCCTCGGAGAACCGCACCAAAGGCTGAAACAGGGTACGAATGTAGCTAGTGAAGGCGATAAGCCCACCTAAGGTGAATACCCCAGCCAAAACCCCTCGACCACCATACCAGATGAGGAAGGCCAGAGCTATATTCTGCATGGCGGCAATGGCTGGCTGGAAAAGTCCAAAGGCCATGATCGACCGCATCTGGGCCCGGAAGAATCCCCGGTTGATCTCCTGAAACCGGCGGAAGCTCCGAAGCTCCTGGCGGAAAAGCTGGATCACCGCCATCCCAGAGAGGCTTTCCGCAAGATACGCGTTAAGTTGGGCCAAAATTCTGCGGGCTTCGCGATAGGCTACCCGCACCATCCTTCTAAACAAAAAGGCCAAAACGGCGATAACCGGCGCAAACGCCAAAAGATAAAGGGTAAGCCGGGAATTCAGACGGAACATGATGGCCAAGACCCCGAGCATCATGAAGAGGTCCTGAATCAAGTTCACCAAAGCCCGGGTGTACATCTCGTTCACTGCGGCGACGTCGTTGGTGGCCCTGGTCACGAGCCTTCCCACGGGCTCCCGGTCCAAAACGCTCATGGGAAGGCGTAGAAGGTGGCCGAAAATCTCCCGGCGCATGTCGAACATGATGCGTTGGCCCGCGTATTGCAGGGTGTAGATCTGGCCATAACCGAGCCCAAACCGCAGAAGAAGGAAGCCCAGGAAAACTAGGACCAAAAGGCCAAGCAACCGATACTGGGGCGCCCTCAGCCGCCAAACCTCGCTTCGGGGAAGCGCTTTAAGGTTCTCCTCGGAGATGGCATATCCCTCAGGCGTGGCTAGGAAAAGGTCGGGATGGCGGAGGGCTACTTCGGACTCCGCGGAGTCCTGCGGAACCAAAAGCCAACGCCCGACCAAAGCTCCGGTGCGTTCGAATTCCTCCAATAGATCGCTAGGGAGATCCGCTTCGCGCACAAGATAGCGCCCTTCCCCAACGACGATAGCCGTTGGCACAGGTGGAGTCTCGCTTTGGATCTCCACCCAAGGAAGCACAAGGGCTTCATCCACCGCAACCTTGGTGATGTAAGGGAGGGCAAGCTCGATTACCGAGATTCCGCCGCTCAAAAGGAGAGCCAGGGCTAGGAGCGGCCAATAAGGCCGGGCGTAACGCAAAAGCCGGCGAAGAAGGCGTAAATCCAGAACCTTCCCTAACTGCTCTTCTTCCCATTCGCTGCGAGAATGTGGACCCATCATCGGGAAAGCACCGCTTGCAGCTCACATAGGCGAGCATAAAGCCCGCCGCGCCGAAGAAGCCCCTCGTGATCACCCTCCTCCACGATCCGGCCATCGGAAAGAACAACGATCCAATCACAATCGCGCACGGCGGAGATCCGGTGAGCTACTACAATAGCGGTCTTCCGCCGCAAAACTTCCCGCAGATTCTTAAGGATCTCCTCCTCCACTTGGGCATCCACGGAGGAAAGGGCGTCATCGAGGATGAGGATGGGCGGATCCAAAAGAAGGGCCCGAGCAATGCCGATCCTTTGCCGCTGGCCTCCGGAAAGGGTGAGGCCCCGCTCCCCTACTACCGTATCCAGACCATCGGGAAAGCTTCGGATCTCCTCGGCGATTCCCGCGAGCTCCGCGGCCCGCCAAATTTCCTCTTCCGTGGCCTCAGGCCGGCCATAGGCAATGTTCTCGCGAATGGTGGTGGAAAAAAGGAATACGTCCTGGGGAACCATGCCGATCAAACTCCGGAGCTCCGAAAGGGAAAGCTCCCGCACATCGACACCGCCCAAGAAAACCGTTCCCGGCGGAGGATCATAAATCCTCGGGATGAGCCGAACGAGCGTGGATTTCCCTGAGCCGGTGAGGCCCACCACGCCTAAATTCATCCCTTCTTCGATCCGCAGGTTGATTTCCCGCAAGGCGGGCTTAGCTACCCCAGGGTAAAAGAACGTGAGGTTTCGGAACTCGATGGTTTTGGAAGCCGGAAGAGGTTTGGGTTTTGGCGGGCTTTGGATCGCGGGCTCGGTGGAAAGGATTTTTTGGATGCGGGCCATGGAGGCCGCGCCCCGCTGAAGGACGTTCACCACCTGGCCCAAAGCCATCATGGGCCAGACCATCGTTCCAAGGTAGCTCGTGAAGGCCACGAGATCCCCTAGAGCGAGTTCTCCGGCGAGAACGCCCCGCCCGCCGAACCAAAGGATCAAACCCGTGCCTAGCCCCGCCAAAAATCCCACCGTGGGGTCGAAAACCCCTTGAATACGGACCAAAGCCATGTTCGCCTGAACATTGCTCAGGTTCGTCTCGTGGAAGGCCCGCTCCATCCCCTCTTCCCGGGCAAAGGCGCGGATCACCCGCACGCCGGAAAGCCCCTCCCGCACGCGCTCCGTAAGCTGCGAGAAAGCTTCTTGGACGCGCTGGAAGCGGCGATGCACCACCCGGCCAAACTTCAAAACCACCAAAGTCAAAAACGGCAAGGGGATGAAGGCGTAAAGGGTGAGCCAGGGGGAGATCCCCACCATGGCCACCAGCGAGAAGGACACGATGAAAATGGCATCGGAAATCATGAGCACGCCCTGGCCGCAGGCAAAACGGACGGCCTCCAAGTCGTTCGTGGCATGGGCCATGAGCTCACCGGTGGAATGCTCCACATAGTAGCTTTGGGGAAGGCGAAGGAGATGGGCGTAAAGGCGGTTACGCAAATCCTGCTCGATTAGGCGGGACGTGCCGAAGATGAAGTAGCGCCAACCAAAGCGAAAGAGGAAAACGAGGACGGCGATAGCCGTGAGCCAGAGGGCATAGCGGAGAAGGGTTGCACCCTTTCCGGCTACAAGGTCATTTACAGCATTGCGAATGATGAGAGGGGCGACGAGCTGAAGTCCATCAACAATGAAAAGGGCGATGATCCCAATAAGGAGCCGCCAGCGCCTTTTCCAAAGCTCCTCGAAGATCTCCCGCATTGGGAGAAGAATTATAGCGGCTTTNGCGCTATGCTCACGCCGAGGATTCTCTAAAAGANGCAATTAAAACGATGGCCTGTAAAAATGTCTTTTCAAAGTTCGCCCGTGGCGTCAACCCCGAAAGTTTAAGCCTGCTTCTTGTCAGTCCTCTCCTATCCAACGTCGCCAACCTCATCTAGCTGCTTTAGCTAATCCCGGGCCAGGGTGTAGCGCCTATTATGTCTAGTTAGCATGGTAGCTTCCCATCCGGATTTCCGCAAATCCGCGGAACATGCGCGCTCCCCATGCCTCATCTAGCTGACTTAAAACTAAATATAGGAGCTTTCCCACAGCGCCTTCCTCACAAAATACTCCACTACTTTCCTCTGCCTCTTTAGCTCCTCGGCGAGCCGCTCCAATGGATTATTGATCCAAAGGTAGCGGCGGATGGGCTTAGGATAGTGCAGAAACGTCAAAAGGGCATAGGCCTTATTCTTCCACCACTCCACAATTTTGGAATAGGCCGTGCCCCACCGCTCCCGCAAGTTCCGCAAAGTTTCCTCAGCCTCCTGTTCCGTTTCCGTCCGATAGATCTTCTTGAGGGCCTCGGCCAACGCCTCACGGTCCCTCTTCCGCGCTTTGTTTAAAGTATCTTGCACGACGGGCAGAACACAAAGGCTTACGCCACTTCAGGAAAGATTCCCTTAATCGATTCTTCCAACCCCGGCAAGTCATCGGTAACGAAGACCCATACCCCTTGAACTCCACGTCGCTTGAGGTCCTTAAACATTCTTGATTCTGGGCGCTCTTCTCTTCTGCGCAAAGAACCACAAACCGAGGATTCCCCTTCGTCTATCGGGCTTGATCCCCAGGGTAATGTGCATAGGTTCCTTCGCTTTTTGCCCTCGGCGAATAGAGAGGAAAGTCCCGTCGAGAAACACTGCGTAGTACTCCTCACTTTAGGGGCCTTTTCTACCAGGCTTTCACTTTTTCCGCGGTAACCTCGATCAGGCGGGGGATGCTTTGGGGCGAGTAGAAGTCGCCATAAGTTCTTTCCAAGAACGTGGAGATTTGCTGGGTACTTACACCAACGGCGTAAAGAGCGAGGGTGGCCTCAGAAAGTCCCAATGAGGCCCACTTTCGGTAGGGAAGGATCCTTGTTTGTAAATCGGCCTCTCGGACCGCGCGGAACCTTGAGGTCCTTCAAGAGGGTGAAGAGATCCCGGGCGTACGTAGCCGTTGGGCTTCATCGGGTGATTTTCCAGGTAGATCGACCGCTGTACCTTCATGAGGGCCTGTGGTAGTCCCTTGACTAAGGCTAAGGCCTTGATCTGCTTCTGATACACCGGTAGCCAGACGGGGGCCAGAATACTAGGACATTGCTTGTATTGGTTCGCACAATCATAATAAAATTGATATTAAAAGGAGCATTCCATGCGTTGGGCTGACCTAGATGTTTTTATTCAAGAAAAAATGAAACAAACCGGACTTCCTGGGGTTAGTTTGGCTTTGATTACCCAAGGAGAGATCACATACGCAAAAGGGTATGGCTTCCGCGATCTTGAGGCCAGGCTTCTAGCCACACCCAATACTGTTTATGGTATCGCCAGCGTCTCTAAACCATTTACAGCCTTAGCTATCCTCCAATTAGTGGAAGAGGGCAAACTCTCCTTGGAAGACCCGATCGAAAAATTTTTGCCAATAAGTGCCCGGCCTTTTGGCGATTCAATACGTATTTGGCATCTTTTAACTCACACTAGTGGTATACCAGCTTTGGATTTTATAGAAGTAGAAATTAGAAACACCCAAAAAACCGGGAAGAAACTGTGGAATTTAGCCGAGATCATTTCGTGGTTGAACAAAAGCACCGGGTGGGCAGAAGCAAGGCCTGGTGAACGCTGGTTTTATTTAAATGAGGGTTATACGCTGTTAGGTGCAATAATCGAAAAAGTCTCCGGTGTTCCTTATGCCGAATATGTACGGAAAAAGATTTTTAAACCTCTCCAAATGGACTCCACAGGGGTCCTTGGGGACCACTTTTCTGAGTTCGCAACACCCTATTTTGTATCCGATANCGCAGGCCCNACAAAAGCCATTGTCCCCTCCATGGTTGTAGGTAGTGANGCTGGCCTCGCTAGTACAGTGNTTGACCTTGCTAAATTTCTTAATTGTCTTTTAAACAAAGGTGCACCCTTAATTTCAGAGTCTACNTTTATGGAAATGATTAANCCCCGTGTTTTTCTACCCCAAAAATTCATTGTGCACGACGTGGAGNCGCCTCAGTACGCGTACGGATTCGTTGTGCAACCTTTTGCGGGTAGAACTCTTATTGGACATCCGGGGAACATTACTATTTACACAAGTTTCATTGGCTTCATACCAGAGGAGAAAATCGGCGTAGCAGTCCTTGCCAATGCTCAGGGATANCCAACCGCCCATATTGCGCAGGTAGCGTTNGCCTCTTTGCTGAATCTAAATNTTANGCAGTTGCCGTTTATGCGATTAGAGNTCCTAAAGAACAAAATTATTGGCATTTATCGCTCAGTAAAAGGTTCAATATCTGTACATGTTCAAGCTCGGGCCGACGCATTTGAAATGATTTTCAGAGACAAAAGTACTTATCAAACCATTACTATGGTGTTAGAACGTTTCGATGAAAATGTAGCCATTTTCAGGACTATTAAAGACGATACTATAATTCCTGCGACTTTTAAATTGGCGGCCGAGACTACAGAATTGGTGTATGATTGCTACAAGTTTCGACGCGTGCAAAACTCAGGATAGCAAAAGTTTAATTCCAAAAGCAATGCTCGCTAAGCTCTCGAAGGAATGGCGGGTCGGCTCCTTGCCGCTGGCAAGTAATTTCAGCAGCTTTTATAGCGAAAACCAATAGTTTTTGCAGTAGCTCCTTGTCTAAGTGTACCATTACCCGTTTATCCAAATGATTAGTGTAATAAAGACCAGCTAACAACGCAGCCATAAAAGCATCCCCAGCGCCTACAGTATCTACAATCTTTATACTCTGGCCAGGGATTTCAATATAATGTTCAGCAGTATAAGCGCAAGCTCCCAGGCGGCCTAAGGTTATGACAATTAATTTTGGCCCTTGACGTAACCACTGTTTCATAGTTTCTTGTGAAGGATTAGGAACAAGGAGTTGTAAATCGGCGAGGCTTAATTTTAGTACATCAATCATCGGAAGCCATCGCGCAAAATCTTGTCGATATTTCTCCAGCGAAACAAATTGTGGTCGAATATTAGGATCAAAAGAAATTAGTCTCTGCGAACATTCTTGCTCCATAAGCTTAATGAAAGCAGTATTACTTGGTGCTCTTACCATAGACAAAGAACCAAAATGTAATGCCCTGACCGAGGTTGGTAACTCTTTCGGCAAGTTTTCCAAACTTAACTGGGTGTCAGCTGTGGCGTCTCCATAAAAATAAAAGTGGGGATTTTCGCCCGCGCCAAAGACAAAAGCCAAAGCTGTCGGATGCTTCGTGCGAACCACAAAATTTGTTTCCACATTGTTCGCTTCTAGATGCCGCAGTAAATGTACCCCAAATAGGTCGGTGGAAATAGCGCCTAGGAAACCCACTGGTACACCAAGCCTACCCAAGCCTATGGCTACGTTGTAAGGAGACCCTCCGGGTTTGCCCAGAAAGCCAAGTTCTTCCCGCTGTGTCGGGAAAAAATCGATCAGAGCTTCACCGGCGATTAGGATCACAGCCATCTTGAACGACCTCAATGGTACATTTGCCAAACTTCAACGGTATCGGATCTGATAACCCACCAACAAAGCCTTCATTAGTATACCCAATCCACGCTAAGGCCACCCAGTGTCCATTAACATCTTGCACAATTTTCCCGCCGTATAACGTACCTGCTTCATTGCCGAGCAGGACTTTAGGCTTAGAATATGGCCCCATCAATTTCGTGCTAACCATATAAAATATGCCGCTCGTTTGAATGATTTCTTTTGACCACGCGCTTTTTGCTGAAAAAATTAAATAATAACAGCCCTTAGAATAGACTATTTGCGGCACCTCCATCTGAGCGAAACACTCTGGCGTTTTAAGCGGCTCACAAATCTCCCAGTTTACAAGATCTCGAGACCTGGCTACGGCTATGCATCCTCTCCACTTTGGGTCACCGCTATTTTTACGGGCAGTGATAAAGGCATAGAACCACTCCCCGTGCTGAATTATGTAAGGATCGCGCCAAGCAACTTCCTGGAATGGTGATGTATCCGGTGTAACTTCGTACCACTTTGGGTCTGCTTCCAAAATAGGATTCGCAGAATATTTTTCCCAATGAACTAGATCTTGAGACACAGCCAGGCCAATTCTTTCGATTTTCCCTTCCTCAGCTTTACTTGTGCCAGTATAGAACATGTAAAACATATTATCTTTTGCTATGACGCTCCCAGTCCAAATCGCCCTGTCATCCCAATTCCCCTCAGGACCAGGGCCCAAAGCAGTCCCCATGTCTTGCCAAATTTTCAAATCCTTTGAAATGGCATGCCCTACCGTAGCTAGCCCATGTCGCAACTCTGGATCGGGCAGGTTTCTCGGCGCTTGCAAATAAAACAGGTGAAAGAAACCACCATGGTAAATAAGCCAAAAATCCCAAAGATATTTATCGCGAGGAACAAACATGCCTCACCCCTTCAACCCTGACTGGGCCACACTGCGGATGAACCACCGTTGAAATGCAAGATACATGACCAATAAAGGAAGAGCTGTTAACAATGCGAAAGCCATGATATCTCCCCATCGCCGCGGAGGCTGCCCAAAGAAAGCGTTCATCGCTACAGAAAGTGGCCTGTATTCAGGTCCCCGGGTCACCATGATTGGCCACAAAAAGGAATTCCAATATTCCAAAGACTGCAAAATAGCTACTGTCGCAATAACCGGCAGCGACAGAGGCAGAGCAATCCGACGATATATTTGAAACCAAGATGCTCCATCAATTCTCGCAGCCTCATCAAGCTCTTTGGGCAACTTGTTGAAAAATTGATAGAACAAAAAAATGGAAAAAGGATGAGCAATAAAAGGTATGATTTGAGCCTGATAACTATCGAACCAACCAAGTTGATTGATAACCAAAAACAAAGGCACAGCTAACCCTTCAAAAGGCACTATCATCAAAGCAACGATGAGTGAAACCAGGGGGCCGCGCCCCAGGAACCTAAGGCGGGATAAGGCAAATGCCGCCAAACTATTAACAAATATGCCACATCCTACAATGCTAACCACTATAATGCATGTATTTACAAAAAAGCGGGCCCACGGGGCATCTATACCTTCCCCTTTTAGCACTGACTGATAGTTCACTAGCGAAGGCGAAGCCGGTAACAAAGCCCTAGGAGTTGCCGCTTCTTTAGCTATTTGAAACTCATCGCTTTTCAAAGAAACGCTTATCATTAACCAAATCGGGAAAAGGAATACGCAAGCGAATAAACCTAAGATGCTGTAGAGAAGTAGGCGGGAAATCCAGCGCTTGAGCTTCATAGAACTTCTCTTTCCTCCTTAAGCAAAATTCTTTGCAAAATGGAAACTACAAGAACAATGAGGACGAATATTACGGCCGCCGCTGAAGCATAACCAATTCTTAATTCTCGATAGCCAGCTACGTATATATATCGTACCACTGTATTGGTTCCACCTCGTGGCCCACCTTGCGTTAGTACCTCCACCTGCGTAAACAGCTTGAACGCCAAAATAGTTGTAGTTACAAGTACGAAGATGTGAGTATTGCGCAAGCACGGAAAAGTCACATGAATAAACTGTTGCCAAGCACTAGCACCGTCAATCCTGCTCGCTTCATACAACTCCTCTGGAATACTTTGGAGGCCAGCCAAATAGACAACCATTTGGAAGCCAACCCCTTGCCATATAGAAATCAAAATAATCGTTGGTAAAGCTAGAGAAGGGTTGCGCAACCAGTCATACGGGCCAGCCTTTCCAAAAGTTAATATTTTAACAAAAGTGTTAAGCAGACCTTCGGGATAATTTAAAACAAAATACCACACCACACAAACTACGACCATTGGTATAACAACCGGCATGAAATAAATACCACGGAAAATATTGCGTCCTGGTATCTTTCTGTTCACTAAAATCGCCAACAACAAACCTAAGCCTGATTGAACTGGGACCACTATTCCCGCAAAGACTGCAGTATTGCGCAAAGCTTGCCAAAACGCTTGGTCTGCAAATAATCTGACATAATTATCAAGACCTACAAATTTGGTTGGCAAAGGACTAACAAGGCGCTTAGTAGTGAAAGAAAAAATAATAGCCATGATAAAAGGAATAATTAAAAATCCAATTAGTAAAAGTAGAGCTGGAGATAGCATAGTCCACGCTGCTAACACTTCTTTGGTTCTTGCTGGTAGAAATTTACGAAACCTAGCAATCATGGAGATACGAAAGGGGAGGGGCGATTTCTCGCCCCTCCCNAACAATCTTCACTTTCCAAAGGGTGGATAACCTTCGTTCTCTTTGATGTCTTGATCGATCTTCAGCGCAGCCTTATGCAGCTCTTCGTACACATCTGCTCCAGCGACAATGTTCTGAACAGCTTCCGCAAAAGCAGAGGTTATCGTCGGATAACCTGGGAATACGGGCCTTGGAATGGCGATAGTCTCGAGTTGCTGAGCATAAATGTTCAGCATAGAACCCGGCTTATAGAGCGGAGACATGGCGATGGCAGACTTTCGTGCAGGAACGGCACCGTTAGCATTGCTCAAGCGCAAGATTTGCTCGGGCTGGAGAAGATATTCGATGAATTTCCAAGCAGCANCGGGATGCTTCGACGCCGAGGTAATACCCCAACACCACGTTCCCATGCCGGTTGCTGCGCGGCAGCCGGCGCCAAGCTTTGGCATCGGGATCAACACCAGATCGTCCCCAAGCCCCTTCTTATGCGGGTCNTACATCCAGTGTCCAACCCAAGCAAGAGCGGCGGTTTTCTTCCCATAAAATGCATCGTCGCCTGCTGAGGCAGGCACAACCCATCCCTGCTTGATCCAGTACTGCAACAAAGTCATGCCTAGTACGGACGCTGCACTATCAAGGGTTCCTTCTGCTTTCCATGTCGTTCGGTCGATCAGATCACCACCAAAAGCCTGGATAATGGGGGAGAATCCATATGTGAACCACTCTCCAACGCCATAGCTAAGTTTAAGATCAAGAGGCCACTTCACCTCGGGAAGCGCGGCTAACTTTCTCAAGGCATCCTCGAACTCGGCAAGAGTCCAAGCGTCATCAACACTTGTAGGAATCCTTATTCCAGCTTCTTCTAGNTATTTTCGGTTCCCCCAGAGGGCTAGACCAGAGTCAACTTGCCCGAGTGCGTAGATCTTGCCATCAGGTGGGTACGTCCCTTGAGCAATGATGGACGGCAAGAAGTCCGAAAGGAGTTNGTCAGTTAAATATGGATTAAGCGGTATCAACCAACCATTCCAGACAAAGTTAGCCATNGTAGGGCCGTCGAGATCGAGAACATCGGGAAGCTTTCCGGCTAAGCCAGCAGCCCTTACTTGCGCAGTGTATTCAGCTTCGGGGATGTTAACTAGTTTGACTCTNATTTCGTTCTGTTTGGCGTTAAACTCTTCAACTATAGCAGTAATAACAGCCAATTCGCTTGGCTGTCCCGTGTGCCACCAAACCGTAATTTCAATCGGAGCTTGAGCCAGCCCCACCAAGCTCACCAAAACCACGCCAAGAACGCCAAGTTTCCGNAACATAACNCACCTCCTTTGGAAGATTTAGCCTGTCTTGTTTTGGACTAGCAAGTCCTTCCCTCGGTTCTCACCCCCTTCCTTTTTACTTTGCTGGAGGAGCTACAGAGCCGCGTATGCGAAGCTCTGTTTCCAGCCGAATACATGTAAAACACGCTCTGCTGTCATGAGAAAGCCAATCCATAAGAATACGTGCAGCTACAACCCCCATCTTGTATGGATTTTGAGCTACTGTAGTTAGAGGTGGNCTAAAAGCTTCAGTCCATTCAAAATCGTCGAAGCCAACCACTGAGATCTCGTCTGGACANTTCAGCCCGAGCTTATGTATCGCTTGCATAACTCCAATCGTCATAAAATTGTTAGTGGCAAAAATAGCAGTAGGACGGTCGCGTTGTGACAAAAGTTGCAAACAGGCTTCTCGGGCCTCAGAAACACGTGACTCGCCNCGAATTTCAAACCGCGGGTCTGGTTCTATTCCGTGTTCGCGCAAAGCTTTGCGATACCCAGCTAGGCGTTCTTGGGTGGTGGAAATGTGCGGTAATCCTAAAACAATACCGATTTTTCGATGCCCGTAAGAGAGAAGATGAGAAGTAGCCGAATATGCTCCTTCCTCATTTTTTGATAATATTGCCGGCACATTAATATTTGCAATGAACCTATCAACAAAAACTATTTTCATGCCTTTCTTAACTAGCTGATTAATCAGGTCATGATTGGCGCCCACTGGAGCAAGAAGGACGCCGTCCATGCGCCGCCTAGAAAGGAGGTCGAGATAGAGTCTTTCATTGTCAGGATCCTCACTAGTATTACAAATGAGGACACTATAACCATGTTCACGAGCAAAATCCTCAACCCCGCGCACAAGAGCAGCAAAGAATGGGTTGGTGATATCCGAAACAATAACACCAAGGGTAAAGGTATTGCGTGTGCGTAAAGATCGGGCTACCGCGTTTGGCTTGTAGTCAAGAGCTTCAATGGCCTTATAAACACGTGCAGCGGTTTCCGGGGCTACAGGTTTAGTCTTGTTGATGACATAAGAGACTGTGGCTACGGATACCCCAGCCAAATCCGCAACGTCTTTTATAGTGGCCATGGCTAACCGTTTCACCCAATCGTTTAAATACGCCAACGTAACCCAGTTGTCAAGGGAGCGAGGGCTTGTCTAAGAAAAGGCGAGGATGGCCCTTCTTGTTGACCTGGAAGAGCGGAGACTTAAAAGCCAACGGAATAAGGCCAGAAATACCCGCAGCACA
>JGI24721J26819_10005271_pt1 | contig 12966 bp, 11 predicted proteins | sample YelNatPaOPGAMG01_FD_26819 | JGI IMG/M metagenome (IMG submission 26819)
AGAGGCTTAAACCTTGGTCAAGCAGAAAAGGACTATTTGCAAACAATTATGCTTTTTATTCTTTATCAAAAGTACGGAAGAGAACTTGTTTTTAAGGGAGGTACAGCTCTAAATAAGTGCTTCAATTTAGATAGGTTCTCACAGATGTAGATTTCACTTCAGCTGTGCGTTTACTTATAGTATTTTAGGGTGCTCTTCACAGCCTTTATGTATTTAGTTAAAGCCTTTTCATATGTTTTTGACAGCTCCTTTTGGGGTTCTATCCTATGTTCTATCCTGTTTTCCACCCAATTTTTGAAGAGGTCTTTTCTACCCATGCCAAGCATTGATATTAGTGCCGCGCCATATGATATTGGTTCCTCAAGGTTTATGAATGTGTATGGGAAGTTTACGCATGAGCTTCTTATTGTATGCCATGATTTTAGGTTATCCATCTTCTCTAAGCATATTATTTTCTTAGGTTCTATGCCGTTTCTGTTAAAGATTTCGAGGACAAGCTTTATCTCGTATGCTACGCTTTCCATGAAGGCTCTTAGGATGTACCATTTTGTATGCTTTAGGGTTAGGCCGTATATTGTGCCCCTGCTGTAGGCTACCCACCAGGGCGCTCTTGCACCTTGAAGGTGTGGTATAACAAGGAGTTCTTCACATGATGGTGGTGTCTGTGAAACATTGTAGTCTATTAGGTTCAGCTCCTCCTTTCCTATACCCAGAAGTTCTGTAAGCCAATTTAATATTAGCTTTCCAGCTGAAACGCTTGCTTCAGCAAGCCACTTTCTTTCAACGGCATGCACGCCCACAAGTATTTTTGCGTCTTCAAATAGTTTTGGCGTATCAAGTACTGTACTCAAGTTTACAACGCTCCCCATATGTTCAACAAATTCTCCGGTACCCTTTGCTCCGGCTGCAACAACCTGCACCGGCCTATCTCCACCTCCTGCAACTACTGGTGTCCCCCTTTCTAGACCAAGTTCGTTTGCCACATCATCTTTTATGTACCCGATTATGTCAGTTGAGTTTACTACTTGCGGGAAGAGGTTCGGTATTCTGAATTCTTTGAAGAACTCGTCTATCCACTCGAACCTTCTTATGTCGTATAAGAGTGTTCTGCATGCGAGCGTGTGGTCTGTTGCAAACTTTCCTGTAAGCTTGTAGACTATGTAGTCTTTTGGCTGTAGAAAGTATTTTGTTTTTCCCAGTACTTGTGGATGGTGCTGTCTTATCCAAAGAAGCCTTGGTAGGCTGAATGTTGCATCCATTGGCAAGCCTGTTAGCTTATATAATGTGTTTTTCCCTATTCTCCTTTTAAGATACTCTGCCTCCTTACAGGCTCTTGTATCCATCCATATTATACACCTTCCCAGAGGCTTTCCCTCACCGTCTACAAACACCAGACCCTCCCTCTGTGAAGTGACACATACTGCTTGAACCTTAAGGCTGCCTATATCACGTCTTATTTCTTTCACAACAGCCGCTAATGTAGTCCACCATTCTTCTGGATCCTGTTCAACGTACCCGCTTTTAGGCGTATAAGTTATTATAGGCCTTCTTCTCAAGCTAACCGTCTTTAGTTCATCGTCTACAACTTGGCCCACGATTTCATCTGTACTTAAGTATATTCCTAGCCACACAGCACATTTTAAACCAATCTTCTATAAATAGTTTTGAAAGCCCGCCTCTTAAGTAAGTGAGCCAATCCCGCAATAAATTGTATACAATTTTTAAATACTGAAGTTCCACAAGACTCTTATATTAAGTGAACAACCTAGTCATTTGAGGAGGCTGAAATTCTTAGAAGAAGGGCTGAAGCGTTTTTACACAATGCTAGAACACTTCTGGAGGAAAAAGAGTGGGATCTCGCTATTTTTAATCTTGAACAGTACTGCCAGCTGATTCTTAAATACAAGCTTTTAATTAGAAGTGGAGGCTACCTGAGAACGCATTCGCTTAGAACACTGTTACGTTTTCTAGGACGTGATGATCCCAAACTTCTGGAACTTGTCGAGGATGAGAAGAACTTGCATTATATTGCTAGGCTCGAGGAAGCCTATGTTGTAGCAAGATATTTGCCTTACACTTTTGAGGAAAGGGAGGTTTTGGACATATACAGGTTTGTCGTGGAGGTGTTTAAGCCTGTTGTCGAAGGTGTTCGATGATAAAACAATAGAATATTTAAAGAAGTACATTGAAGTCGCTTACGAAGTTAAAAAGATTATAAATGGTATTGATTCGAACGCTAAACTGTATGTTTTCGGCTCTGTTGTAAGAGGAAGGTATACGGCAGCAAGCGACATAGATATACTTGTGGTAACGGAAAGAATAGGGGAAAGGCATAAGATGATGGTTGAAGTTTACAAGAAGATTAAAGCGCCTGTGGAGTTACATGTTGTGACACCTGAAAAATTCGTAGGCTGGTACAAGAAGTTCATTAAACCTGATGAAATAGTTGAGATAGGATAGGTTTAATTTATAATATAATTTACTTAATAGGTAATTATTAACTTTTAAGAAAAAATTTATTAGGGTTGACTTCCAGTTTATAGTATATGGTGAAGGCTTTACCTAATTGGCTTGTGGACAAGTACTTTACACTTCTTGCAAATTTTAGCCTTATGCCCTTCACTGTAGAAGAAGCTAAGATGGTTTTGGACCCTAAAAGGGTTTCGCTTTACCTGCATAAGATGGTGTACTTTGGATGGGCGGATAAAATGGGCAGGGGCTTATATAGGCTCGTGCACCCAATTGTGGCTTTGATGGAGGCTTCTGGTGTTGTGTGGAGGGATAGGGTTAAGCAGAGGGATAGGCTGCCTGTGCTCGAGCTTGCTGTTGCAAGAATGTTTGAGGTGTTCGGTTCAAGGCTTGAATCGATAGTACTTTTTGGCTCCCTTTCTAAGGGAACAGCTAAGCCTGAAAGCGATATAGACTTGCTTGTTGTAGCCAGAGGCTTGCCTGAAAGCTATAGTGATAGGACTAAGATAATTCGTGAGATTGTTTCCTTTAAGTTGATGGATGATTTGATAATTTATTTGTGGAAGAATAGTGGCATTTACGCGGACTTAGATATAATGTTGCTTGATGAGAGGGAGGCTGCTGTAACGCACCCATTTTACCTTGACATGGCAAAGGACTGTGTAATCATATACGATAGAGGCAAGATCATGTTGAATAAGATTTTGGAGGTTAGGGAAAAACTTGAAAAAGTTGGTGCTAGAAGAGTTGAGGAGCCTGATGGAAGCTGGTACTGGATAATATGCCCCGAGCCTGAGGAGGTGAAGGATATAGAATTATGAACTTAGCGAAACTGGCTGAAGACTATTTTAAGAGAGCAACAATTCGAATTAAAAGCGCGGAACTTGCATACTCTGAAAAATCATATCCAGATGTTGTCAGATATAGCCAAGAGTGTGTAGAGCTTTGTTTGAAGTCTGCGTTAAGGGCTGTCGGAGTAGAATATCCTAAGGAGCATGACATGAGCAGAATCCTTAAGGCCGTCAAAGACAGGTTCCCTGAATGGTTCAGAAAAGAAGTTGAGAAGGTTGGAGAAATTTCAAGAGACCTTGCTGACAAAAGAAGTCCAAGCCTATACGGAATAGAATCGCTAGGTAAGACGGCCGCAGAGATATTCGGCAAGGAAGATGCTGAAAAGGCTTTATCTGATGCAAAATATGTTTTGGAGTCTGTAAGAAATCTTCTTTTAGAACTGAAGATAATTTAGATTCCTGGTTCAGTTGGTTTATTTTATAATTTGTGAAAAATAATTGTTTTGTGGTAATGGCCGTCACTGTTTATTTTTAAGGTAGAGTGTGTTTTTGACGTATTCTTGTTAAAGTAAATTTTATATTGTAAGTTTTGGATGGATTATCCATCCAATGGTGATATTATGGAAAAAGTTTACGGGACAGACCCATTAAGAGAATATAATGAGCCAGGAAACTTTGACGCGTTCGAGAACGCAAACCGCTATCCGGGACCTACAGGCTTTTTCGCCTACGTGGCGGAGAAGGTTTTGATGGAGCACCTTTCTATAGTTCCTCCTCAGGTGGCTAGAATGCACAGGGATGGCGTCATCTACATTCATAAGCTTCCGCACAGTCTTTACATTCCATATTGTACTGGTCATAGTTTGCAGAGGCTTTTGGAGCTTGGGCTTAAGACGCCCACGATTTCGGCTGGGCCGGCTAAGCATTTGGATAGCTTTGTTGACCATGTTGCCAACTATCTTATTACGATGCAACATTATTTTAGTGGTGCTCAAGCGCTTTCAGGTGTTGAACTTTATGCTGGAGCTTATGCTAGGAGGGAGGGTGCTTGTTTGAAGTATGTTGAGCAGCAGGTTCAGAGGCTTGTGTACAATTTGAATTTTCCGAGTAGGATTGGTATGCAGACGCCTTTCACGAACTTCACAATTTTGTTGGATTCTGGGAGGAGGGTGCTTGATGAAGGGTGGGCTGTTATTGGTGGGGTTAGGGCTGGGTTGTTGGGGGAGTTTTTGGAGGAGTCTAAGATGTTTGTTTTGGCGCTTTCAAGGGTTCTTGGTATGGGGGATGATGCTGGCCAGCCTTTCACATTCCCTATACCTACTGTTATGGCTACCAGTAGAATGCTTTACGATGATTCTGAAGTCTTTGACGCAGTATTTTCTACGACTGCGAAGAGGGGTAGCTTTTACTGGCTTAATAGTAGGGTTGTTGACCCTGACGCTTCATATGCCATGTGCTGTAGGCTTTCCATAGACAGGAAGGAGCTTGGATATGTTAACGGAAAGTTCTTTGAATTTGGTGAGCTTGATTTTGGAAGGAGGAGGTTTGGTGGACTTTGGTCCATACCTGATGTTACAGGCTCAGTAGGGGTGGTTACCGTTAACCTGCCAAGGATTGTGCTTGAAGCTGGAAGAGAGGATGGAAGGTTTTATGAGAGGCTTGACGAGGTTTTGGAGGGTGTTAGGGTTTGCGGAAACTGGATGAGGGAGCGATACCTTAAACTTTTGAAAGATTTCCCGGGAATGTATTATATGATATTGGAGTACATGAGCGAGTTTCCTTCAATGCACTTTAACACTGTCGGAGTTTTAGGGCTTCCTGAGGCTGCAGCCCTATTTTATGGTGAACCAAGGCTGTGGTTTGAGGGATGTGGTAGGGATAGGCTTAAGGCGGCTGATTGGATGAAAAGGGTTGTGGAACATGTTGTCGAGAGGGTGAGGGAGTGGATGGTTGAAGATGGTGTTCCATGGAATGTTGAAGAGGTTCCGGGGGAGTCTGCGGCCGCCAAGCTTGCTGCAAAGGATGCGGTAAAGTTTCCTGAAATTCTAGAATATTTTGCTGACAAGGGTAATCCGATATATTCTACTAGCATAGCCCCATATTATGGTGAAATGGATTTACCTGAAAGGATTGAGGTGGAGTCTAGGGTTCAAAGGAGCTTTACTGGCGGGGTTATGATGCACATCTTTTTAGGGGAGGAGCCTGAAGTTAACGCTTTAGCAGAATTTAACAGGAAGCTTACAGGTTCAGACCTCGTTTACTGGAGCTTCACTCCAGCTGTAACCGTTTGTCTAAAGTGTGGTAGGGGGTTCACTGGAATAATTTCAAGATGCCCATCATGTGGTAGTGATAGGGTTGAGGTCTGGAGCAGGATTATTGGATACTATAGGCCTCTGAGAAACTGGAACCCTTACAGGAGGAGGGAGTTTGAGACGAGAAAACATTACCCTCTACTTTAAGCTACGATGAAACTATCATGAGCTTTGAAAACTATTCTATGGAGGGTGAAATTGTTCTATTCGGAGCAGGATGGAAGGCTTTAAGCTTGATAGACGTTTACGGAAAGACTTCTTTCACGCTATGGCTTTGCGGCTGCAACCTAAAATGTCCCTTCTGTCACAATTATATGCTGGCTGAATGTGACAAAAGCTTATGTGGAAAGGTTGATGTTAGAGGCCTTCTGGAGAAGCTGTATCTTTCAAGGAGATTCGTAGACTATTTTCTTGTATCGGGAGGAGAGCCTCTACTACAGTACAGTGGGCTCGTTTTGCTTCTAAAGCACGTTAAAGCCGATTTTGGAGTAAATATTGCTGTAAACTCTAACCTTACACTCGCCCGCGAGGTTAAGAGGCTGCTAGAAGATGGGTTATGCGATTACATTCTGACTGACTTGAAGGTTCCACATGCTCAACTTTACGGGCTTCCCGAAGAAGAGTCTGAAAAGATGTGGAGAATGTATTTGGAGAGCTTGAAGATTGTCAGCGGATATAGGATTCCTGTTGAGGTGAGGGTTCCAGTGCTTAGGAACGTGGATTTGAAAAAGTTCGAGGAGGAGGCTATTGAGGCCTTCAACATGCTCGATGGCGGATGCAAGTACTATGTTCGAGTTAACCCAATCTTAGGTGAACCGTACACCTTTCCAAGGGACAGAATGTGGAGCTCTAAACACTGTAATCCGTCGGTTAAAGATGTTATGGAGGTTAGAAATATTTTGATTAAGTTGGGTTTGAATGATAAGATTGTTTAAGCTTTTAAGCCAATTTTCTGTACATTGTTTGAGAAGTTTAGGCCGTCTATCAGCCTTAGGGTTAGAGCCTTAACCTCCCTGTCCACTTCAGCCTTAAACTCCTTATCTTCTTCGTAAACCTTCTCCAGCATCTCCTTGAGATAACGTTTTCCAGACTCGTCTCTTAAGTTTAGTGCTATGAAGGAGTAGTGTCTGAAGAAGTCGGCCCTGCTGTCCCTTTCCCTGCACCTGCCAGCTTTCAAGTCCTCCAAGTACAGCCTATACTTTTCCCTCAACCCTTCGCTTGCGAATGGAGTGTTCTGTCTTATCTGTTCCTCGATATATGCTCTAACGTCATCGAATACCTTTTCGAACACACGTCTTCTCCTCTCATCCTTAGAATTGGCTAAAAGCTCCAGCAATAGCTCGACATATATTCCTGAAATCTTGTACTTGACACGTCCTCCAGTAGACCTTAGCACACAATCGTATACTCCTTCACCCTTTCCAGTGTAGGGTGTCAGACCGCTTCCAGAATGTATTGAGAGCATGCATCCGAAGCCGTTGGCTATCGCTGCCAAAAAACTCAGCCTATTCCCAAGCTCTTCAAGGCTACCCGTGTAGTCCTCCCTTTTCCTGAAGCCTATGTATGGGGCTATGAAGTCTACGTGCGCTTCCATTGACCTCCACATGTCCAAGTACAGAGCTAGCTCCTTACCAGTATAAACTGGAATCTCGTCCAAGGCTATTTCGAAGCCGAAAGGCTGCCCGTTCATTTTCCTTTCGATGTAAGAGTAAAGTTGTCTTGTAACCTCCAAGTTTCTGTAGAAGGCTAGAGCAGCCTTCATCACCTCAGGTTCTGTGAAACTGACTTTGTAAACTGTACCGTTTATCCAGCTGAAGAGAAAGTTTTTGTTCGCGTACCTTTTAAGGAGATCCTTACCATCCTTAACCCTTTCCTCGAATAGTTCACGAACCCTTTCCTGAGGATATTCCATAACCTTGTAGTCTATTAGGCTTGTAGCGTCAACAGTGAACGTGTTCACGTAACCTGTTCCAACAGCCTCGTCTATAGCTCGCCTATTATATTCCATAGAAGATTCTATAACTTCTTCATCCAATGAAGCCCCCTTGCGAACCTCGTACAGCCTCTGAACTGCCTGAAGAGAAGACCCTATTATAAGATGGTCAGCTTCAATCTCAACCACAACACCCTTCCTTCTTGCAGCGGCAACACTCTCCAAAATATACTCCTTTATCGAAACACCAGTATGTCCTAAGGTTATATCGAAAACACCAGGCTTCGAATCAATAACATACTGTGGAGCCGTCTCCCTCCCATATGACAGCATAAGCCCTCCTGCAGTATTACGTTCCTTGAAGGCAGAAAGGACACCTTCCAAAAATATTTTCGGCATACGCACACCTATCGCCGGATGCGGAACGGGACCAAGGTATCTAGGAGACAGAAGAGAGCACATTCTAATCTATCAAATGTATAGATTACACAATTTTTATTCTTTATCCTAGGATTACGGAAGAATACTAGAAACTTTTTTCTTCAAAATCGATTCTTATTAAAAATATAAGAAATTTTTATTAAAGAGAATTGCAAAATTTTCACTTCTTTAATAAGCACGATTATAAAGCATACTGATGCAACCATGTTCTCGAGAGACCTTGTCTAGAAAGACATGAAAGATTGTGTACAAATTTAAATTTTTTTTAGCCTTTTACTGCACCCAATGTAAGTCCTTTGATCAAATATTTTGATGCGAAAAGTGCGAATATTATCGCTGGAGCCGCCATTAGGGTTCCAAATGCACCCATAGGACCCCAATATACTCCTACTTCGGTTATAAAGGCTGTAGATTGGAGAGGTAATGTTTTCGCCTTTAATCCAACTAGGAAGAAAGCGACTGCAAAATCGTTCCATGCGAGTAGAAAGCTGAAAATGGAAGTGGCGACTAAACCTGGTGCAGATAATGGTAAAACAATTTTGAACAGTATGTGTAGCCTGCTCGCTCCATCAACTAATGCAGCCTCATCTATTGCTCTTGGCACTTCATCTATGAATGATTTGAGCATCCATGTAGCGAGTGGAATGTTTAGAGTTGTGTAAACTAATATTAGACCAAGTAAGTTGTCGCGTAATCCTAACTGCCCAAACATTATATAAAGTGGTATAACGGTAGCTATAGGTGGAAGCATTCGTGTAGATATTATTAAAAATGCGAGAGATTTCCTTCCCTTGAACTTAAACCTAGACATACTGTAGGCAGCCAAGAAACTGGCGCATATTGTTAAGAAAGTTGATGTTAAAGAGGCTATAACACTATTGGGTATCATTACCGTTAATATTCTATCACCCTCCCATTTTGCTGCAGGATTAAAAAGCTCCACCCAATTTTCAAGTGTGGGTGGTATTGATATGAGCACCGGCGGTCTAGCGAACGTTTCTATAGGCCTTTTTAGCGAAGTCAGAAACATCCATAATGGTGGAAACACACTTATTAATGCTACTAATCCTATCAAGAAATAAATAACATAGTTCCAAAATTTTTTTAGGACTCTCATAGTTCAATCTCCTTATACAAAAATATCACTAAAGCTAATGTCAAGCCTATAGTGAGAAATAGCATTAGCCATGAGAGAGCAGAAGCCATACCGAGATCCCAGCCTCTAAAAGCAATCCAGTAAAGATAAACACCTAAAACTTGTGCTGCGTTGGCAGGACCTCCTGTTTCACTAAATGTTAACATAACCGTTTCGAACACTCGTAGAGCGAACATAATTCTAAACATCAATGCTAGAAGCATCAACGGCTTAAGGAAGGGTATTTTTATATTCTTAAATATCTGCCATGAACTAGCTCCATCAACTAATGCAGCCTCCACCTGCTCTACCGGCAAAGCCTGTAATCCAGCGAGAATTATTAATGTAACAAAACTTGTGTTCTGCCAAACATCTATCATTATCGCTACTGGTATTGAAAGGCTTGGATTACCCATCCAGTCTTGGGGTGGTAAGCCTAAAGAAGTCAACGAGAAGTTGAATAGACCAAGGAGTGGATGAATAAATTGTCTGAAAGATAAGGCTGCAAAGGCTGGTGAAACAACCATAGGCACCAATATCAGAGTCGTTATAACCCTCTTCATCTTAAATTCCCTATCTAAAAGTAAGGCAATTCCTATTCCTAAAAAGAATTCTAGAGTGACTGCACCAGCTATGAAGTAGAATGTTACAAAAAGAGAGTTATAAAAGCTTGGATCCGAAACAATTTTAATATAATTTCCTAGGCCTATAAACTTTACTTCGGGTGTCAGTGTAGGCTTATATTGGAAAAAACTATAGTAAAAGCTCAACGCCCAAGGATAAATCAACACGAATGAAAAAAAGAATAGTATTGGAAAAAAATAGAGGTAGGGATAGAATTTATCCAATGCCTTGGACAATTTTTATTCCTACCTTTGGAACAAGGCACCTATTTTTTTCCACATATCTTCTACTGCATTTGAGACAGGTTTCTTACCTGTTAAAGCTAGTTGTAATTCATCGCTAATAATCTTAAATGATTCAGCATACTGTGCACAGGAGATTCCCTTTAGGACACTTAAGCAGTCTAAATGTGCTGAAGCAACAGGCACCTTTTTCAAGAAGTCAGGATTATTCATTACATCTATTCTTGTCGGACCGTTTGCCCATTGTGTAGCCGCCAAATACTGCATTTCCCAGCTTGTCATCCAAACTATCAGCTTATAGCAAGCATCCTTAATATCTCCACTTTTCACATACTTGTTTATGCCAAGCTGCCATCCGGCTCCATAAGCATGCGGGGGACCTATGGTATCTGGATTATCTTTTAAAAGCCTTATGTATCCAACCTTGCCAACAACCTTGGACGTTTTAGGGTCTTCAACCGTTAAGCTTCTCGGTGTAAATTCGTTCATTTGCGCAAGTAAACCTTGTTGCATGTTTGTAACTTGGTCGATTGAACTTTGATTTAGCCAGCCAGGGGGTAATAATCCCTCTTTGTCCATTTGAATCCAACCATTTATAATCTTTTCAGCCACTTCACTGTGCTTACTTGGATAAGGTGTTGTTCCAGTTTGGTCTTCGTTGAAGATATCAGCTCCATAAGCGTAAAGCCATGATAGGAAATCTTCTGCTATATCTTGTCCCGCATGACCCCTAACAGAACCTCCGTAAATATTTGGGGGGTTATTTAGTTTACGCGCATTTTCTATATATTCTTCTATAGTTCTCGGCGGCTTTAACCCTTTTTGCTCATATAAATCCTTTCGATAGAAAAGACATGCATGGGAACCGATTCTAAATGGGAGTCCTATAAGCTTCCCCTTCCAAATGCATTGAGTTTTCACTAACCCTTCAGGAAAGTCTGAAAGATTTACCCTCCACTGTGGGTCATCCTTATACTTTTCAAGATACATGTTCAAATCTTCGTAATGATCTCCAAGTGCTCCTATAAAATTTGTATGATAGGGAATCATATGGAACTCATCTGAATGTGTAAGCAAAGTTGTAAATATTCTATCCTGTAATGAAGCAAAAGGTTCTGTCATCCATTCTACCTTCATGATTCCAGCAAACCTCTTATTAAATGCATCAAATATTGGTATTGAGGGATCTCCTAGACCACCAGTTTGCGTAATTGTTTTTATCACAACCTCACCAACAGGTGTTTTTGTAGGTGTTGTTGTTATAACCGTAGTTGTTGGCACCGTTGTTGTTACCACTGTTGTGGTTGGCTGTGTTATTACAGATGTTGTTGATGTTGTTACTGTCTGTGTCACTACTGGGGGGTTCATTACAACATATGCTGCAGCACCTATAGCAACTAATGCTACAGCGCCAAGGCCGGCGTAGATAAATTTCCTTCTATCCACCTTTTTAGGTTCAGACATGTATATTTCAGGTTATAAGTATAAGTTACGCTTGTTTATATACTTTTGGTCATTAAATCTAGCAATTTTTTAAAGAAAGTTAAAAAATTTTTGCAATATTTTTTACATAATGCTCTCTGTTGGCGGGTATAATTGAGATTTGCTTTCTTATTAACGACATGANTTTTCTNAACTTTGATAACGTTNGAAAGNTGTTTGTTTGAGCGGCCTCAACATGTGCTGGGTTATTATGAAAAATTTTTGAATGTTCACGTTTCTTTTACCGCTATGAAAATGTTTTAATTNTGTTGTGGGAGAATGGAATCTTAGGAAGTTGATCNAACCACATTTTGATTTTAAAACGTAGTTNGCTTGAAACTTATGGGCTTCTCCTTCTAGAAGATTTTAGAAATACAACGATGATGCCAAGAAAATCTTGGAATGGATAGAGGATTCATCAATTTGCTTAAATGGTCTCTTTCAGCTATGGGATTTTTTGTATTGTACTAGATTTTCGCCTTTGGGTATGAGCCTAAAATTTTTATGAAAAGAGCTTTTTCCTTCAGTTTTTCTATTGCTTCCCTGCACCTTTCCTCATTAATATGGCCTTCGAAGTCTAGGTAAAAGTTGTATTCCCAAGGCTTTATCTTTGTCGGCCTGGACTCTATCTTTGTCAGGTTTATTCCATTTTTAGCGAATTCTTCTAGGGCGTTGTATAGTGCGCCTGGAACATGTTTTACGGAAAATATTATTGATGTCTTGTCTTCTCCTGTTGGAGGTGAATCGTGTTTTGATAGTATGAAGAATCTTGTGTAGTTGTTCTGCTTGTCCTCTATGCCTTCTGCGATGACCTTCATTTGGTATATTTCTGCAGCTCTTCTGCCAGCTATGGCGGCTGCGTCTAAGAGACCTTTCTCTTTTATCATTTTAACGCTTCCAGCTGTGTCAAAGTATGGTATTGGCTTATAGCCTGACCTTCTTATAAAGTTCCTGCACTGTGCGAGGGCTTGAGGGTGGGAGTACACGTATTTTATTGAGCCTTTTTCTGCTTTAGGGTGAACTATTAGGCAGTGGACTATTCTCAGTACTATTTCGCCGCATACTTTGAGGTTGCTTGAAAGTAGTAGGTCATATGTCTGGTTTACGCTGCCTTCAAGAGAGTTTTCAATTGGAACGACACCGTATTCTGTTTCACCGCATTCAACGCTTTCGAACACTTCATCGAGTTCCATGCATGGTTTTAGCTTGATATTGGTTCCGAAAAAGTTGAACGCTGCCTCCTCACTGTATGCGCCTCTCTCCCCTTGGAAGGAGACCTTGGCAAGCCTTGTGCTCGACTGTTGCAAATTGTTTGCTGTCATTTTTTCATCTGCTTCCTTAGCATGTTGAGTAGGCCGCCTTCACTTAATATTTCGATGATGAATTTTGGAAGGGGCTGAGCCTTAACCACGATGTTCTTGTTCAAAACTCTTACCGTTCCAGTTTCAAGGTCTACTTCAAGCGTGTCGTTTTCTTCAACCTTGCTCCATAGTTCTTCACATTCTAGGACTGGCAGGCCTATGTTCACGGCATTTCT
>JGI24721J26819_10005273_pt1 | contig 12964 bp, 10 predicted proteins | sample YelNatPaOPGAMG01_FD_26819 | JGI IMG/M metagenome (IMG submission 26819)
AAATTACTGAAACCCGATACAAATTTACTACTCCAGCCTGCATTCACTCAGCAACACAAACGCCCTTTGTTGCCGGTGTTTAAGCCCCTTAATTCATCGGTCCGGAGGGCGAAAAGTGGAATTTCTGATGACAAGATCGGATTCCAGGACGATTTTTTCGCCGCAGGTAAGCGATTTGTTTCCTCTTATCATATCAATGAGCAGTTCCATGGCTTTCATTCCCATCAGATAACCCGGTCTGCTTATGGTTGTGAGTGCCGGCGATATATACGAGGTAAACGGTTCATCGTTGAAACCTGTTACGGCTATGTCATCAGGGACTGAAAGTCCGGCTTCCTGAAAGACTTTCATAACAGCCATGGCAGAGCAGTCGTCGGTTACCACCACGGCATCAGGGATTGGTTTTAATTGCAGAAGATGACGTGCCGCTTCCACCGATGTTGAAATGGACATGCTGCCATGAATGATCAGTTCCTTTCGAAGAGCCATACGCTTTTTTTTCAGCACGTCAGTATATGCCTGATAACAAATTCTTCCAACGGAATAATATTCCAGGTTGGTGATCAGTGCAATCCTCCGGTAGCCGCAACCAGTCAGAAAATCCATCAGAGATCGCACCGATTTGTAGTTATCCGTAATAACGGCGGCGACATCCATTTCAGGAATATCTCTTTCAACAAAAACCAGGGGAATTCCATTGCCTGAAATCTGCTGATACCTTCTGATGTCAATTGTGTCAATGGCCGGGCATATAACCATGCCTTCAGCCCGTGCCCATACAAAATCATCAATTGCTTTCTGTTCATTGCCTGACTGATCATACGAATAGCTGATCAGCAAATGATAGCCGTGCTCCTGTGCCACGATATTCATGCCATTCAGTACGGTAGAAAAATAATGATTCACCGGTTCCGGAAGGATAACCCCGATGTACCCTGTTTTATTCTTCAACAACCCAAGAGCCAGCGGATCAGGTTTGTATTTCCATGACTCTGCCAGTTCTTTCACTTTTCGCCGGGTCTCTTCGCTGACCTCGCCTACGTTGCGCAAGGCCCTTGATACAGTCGAAATGGAAATATTAAGTTCCCGGGCAATGTCTTTCAGGGATGTTCTTCTGCTCATAAAAATATGTTATATAACATAAAAAATATTCCACAAACCTTACCGCAAACCTTTGCGGTAAAATTAATTAAATTATTGATAAATAGAAGGTTGTTGACGCAAACTTTTCTCTATTTTTGAAGCAAAGCTATGCGGCATCGTCATGAAGCCGGAAGAGAAATTCAGGTTGTATACAGGAACATGAGGTCGAAAGGTATGAATATCAGCATGCAGCAGTGGACAGAAGAGGTAATGAAAAGCCCCGCCAGAAAAGCCATTCCCATCCTTACGCATCCGGGTATACAACTGATTGGCAGAAAGGTGTCGGATGCCGTTACCAACGGATATGTCCATTACTGTGCCATAAAAAGACTGCAGGAGGAATTTCCTTCAGCCGCTGCAACTACCATCATGGATCTGACCGTGGAGGCGGAAGCATTTGGTTGCCGGATCCGGCTGGAAGAGAATGAAATTCCCGCGGTGGCTCTTCCTGTAATAAATAAGGCAGACGATATCAAAGGCCTGAAAATACCTTCCCTTCTGACAGGAAGAATCCCTGAATACCTGAAAGCAATGCAGCTGTCGGCAGAGAACATCACCGAAAAACCGGTGTTTGGCGGCTGTATAGGTCCGTTTTCCCTGGCCGGAAGACTGATGGGCATGACGGAAATTATGACCGAAATGTTTCTTAATCCTGATGCGGTTTTTTTGTTGCTGGAAAAATGCACTCTTTTCCTTCTCGGATATGCCAGAGCGATTAAAGAAACGGGAGTTCAGGGCATGATTATGGCCGAGCCGGCAGCAGGCTTGCTGGCATCTGATCAGTGCGATGCTTTTTCTTCTTCGTTCATCCGCCGAATTGTTGAATCGGTTCAGGACACGAATTTTCTTTTTATTCTTCACAACTGCGGCAATTCAGGGCAATGCACGGCCAGTATGGTGGAAACGGGAGCCGGGGCACTGCATTTTGGAAATGCCATCGACCTGCAGAAAGCAATCAGGGAGGTTCCTGAACATATTCTGGTAATGGGCAACCTTGATCCGGTTGCTGACTTCTGCATGGCAACACCGGAGGAAATGCTGGAAAAGGCAATCAACCTGCTGGAAAAGGTTGGAAAGAACAGAAACTTCATTCTGTCATCGGGTTGCGATGTGCCACCTCAGGCGCCATTGGCAAATATCCGGGCTTTTTACCGGGCTCTCGAAGAGGTTCCATCGTAATAACAACATCCGGGTGTTTACCCGGTGACGGATCAGATTTCTTTATTTCCCTTTCCAGTGAAGCAGTCCTTGATCATCATAGGCCAGGTCGCGCTGATCGATCAGCCATTGGACCACCGACACAACTTTGTCTTCAGCAAACAGATGCGCCGTTTCGTCAACAAGGGCTTTCAGAGTCAGGGGGCCTTGTTCCAGTTTTTCCTTAACAGTTTGTGAAATGCTGTTGAATTCGTAGTTGCTCAGACCAATGGCATTTCTTCGTTCGCATACATCGCACTGCCCGCATCGTTCAACATCCTTTTCTCCGAAGTAATTCAGCAAAAAGACACTCCGGCAGGTAGTTTTTCCTTCAGCATAGGTAATCATTGCATCAAGTCTTTCAATGTACCTTGCTTTCCGCGCTTCATAATTGCTGGTCGAAATAAAGAGAGCTTTATCTTCGAGCCGTTCTTCGGTAAAGACGATAACGGGGTTTGTGCGGCGCGGAATGTAGTGCAGTATTTTCTGCTGCTGAAGCTTGAGAAGGTACTGGTACACATCTTCTCTTGTCATTTTGGCCCGGGAAGCCAGCAGGTTTTCGTCGATGGCAACATACTGGGTAAAAAGACCGCTGTAGGAGCGCAGGATGAGTTTGATGAAACTGTCAAAAGCCTCATTGGCTACCTGGAATTTGTAGAGGTCGTCCCGTTCCACCAGAAAATGCAGTTGGGAAGGCATGTTGAGGTCATCGGTAAGTTCGATGTATCCTTCCTGTTCGAGTACTTTCAGTGCGTTATAGGCAACCAGGCTGTGCAATTGGTATCTTCTGCAGAAGTCGAACAGGTCAAAGTCAAATGCCTGTCCTTTGGCTCCTCCTACCGGAACCTGGAAGTAATTGCCAAGGGCGGTATATACCCTGCGGATGGTTTCCAGTTCAGGAAAGTTTACCGGGATTCGTTTTGTGGCATTGGCCTTGTCGGATGGGTGAAACAGAAGAATGGCCCATGCTTTTTTACCGTCGCGCCCGGCTCTTCCGGCCTCCTGAAAATATGCCTCAGGGCTGTCGGGCAGGTCAAAATGAATTACGAAGCGCACATCGGGTTTATCAATTCCCATTCCGAAAGCATTGGTGGCCACTATAATCCGTATTTTGCCCTGTTTCCACAACATTTCCTTTTCGGTACGGAGCTGATTGGAAAGTCCTGCGTGATAAAAATCGGCTGAAATTCCCTGGTGAATCAGATAGTCGGCAATTTCGCGCGTGCGTTTACGGTTCCTCACATAAATAATTCCCGAACCCTGAATGTTTTTTGCAATGCGCAGAAGGTACTCCTGTTTGTTTTCAACCTGGCGCACCAGGTAAACCAGGTTTTTCCGTTCAAAGCTCATGCGGAGGATATTCTTTTCACGGAAACGGAGCTTTTCCATGATATCCTCGGCTACTTTGGGTGTTGCTGTAGCGGTAAGAGCCAGTATTGGGGCATCGGGCAGAATATCGCGCAGTTCGGCAATCCGCAGGTAGGAAGGCCTGAAATCGTAGCCCCACTGGCTGATGCAGTGGGCTTCATCGACCACAATAAAACTGACCGGCATTTTTTCAACACGGGCGCGGAAGATATCGGTACCCAGCCTTTCAGGGGAACAGTAAAGGAACTTGAAATCGCCGTAAACGGCATTATCGAGGGCAATGTCGATTTCCCTTCGTGTCATTCCTGANTAAACAGCCAGTGCCTTGATTCCTTTTTNTTTCAGTTGTTCAACCTGGTCGCGCATCAGGGCAATGAGCGGGGTTACAACAATGCATATTCCTTCCCTTGCCAGGGCAGGCACCTGGAAGGTAACGGATTTTCCTCCTCCGGTAGGCATCAGGCCCAGGGTGTCATGTCCGCCGGCAACCGACCGGATGATTTCTTCCTGCATGGGCCGGAAGGCCGAATACCCCCAATACTTCAACAAGATGTTACGGAATTGTTCCATTAGCCAGTTTATTAACTTTTTCCGGCCTTGTAAAGTTCATTCAATTCGTTGATACTTTTTTTTGTAATTTGGCACACTCGAATTTAACAAATATTTAGCGATGTCATTTCTCAGAGATAAAGTTACTGACGAAGGTTTAACCTTCGACGATGTGTTGCTGATTCCGTCCTATTCGGAAGTTATGCCGCGTGAGGTTAATATTTCCTCCCGGTTCAGCAGAAATATTCCCCTGAATACTCCGATTATATCGGCGGCAATGGATACTGTTACCGAAGAAAAACTGGCTATAGCCATTGCAAGGGAAGGAGGAATCGGGGTGATTCATAAAAACATGAGCATTGAAGAACAGGCAATGCAGGTGCGCAAGGTTAAGCGTGCCGAGAATGTAATGATTTTTGACCCGATTACCATTCACCCCGAAAATACGGTTTCGGAAGCTCTTAATCTGATGCAGGAATTTAAGATCGGAGGAATTCCCGTTGTAAACAATGAGGATATTCTGATTGGTATTATTACCAACAGGGATCTGCGTTTTGAAACCAATCCGCGACGCCCGGTCGGGGAAGTTATGACCCGCTCCAATATTATTACCACCAACCAGGAGACCAACCTGGAGAAGGCTGCACAGATTCTGCAGAGGCACAAGATAGAAAAACTCCCCATTGTAGATGAAAAAGGGAAGCTAATTGGTCTGATTACCTACAAAGATATTACCAAATCGAAAGACAGGCCCAACGCCTGCAAGGATGGAAAGGGCCGGCTCAGGGTGGCTGCCGCAGTGGGAATAGCTTCCGACACGCCGGAACGTGTTGAGGCACTCAAGAATGCTGATGTGGACGCTGTTGTTATTGACACGGCGCACGGCCATAGCAGGGGAGTCATTGANATGTTGCGGCTTATCAAGAAAACATGGCCTTCCTTGGAAGTTGTTGCCGGTAATATCGGAACGGCAGAGGCAGCAAAAGCTCTTCTTGATGCAGGTGCTGATGCGGTGAAGGTTGGTATAGGCCCTGGTTCCATCTGCACCACCCGAATCATTGCCGGTGTCGGGATTCCCCAGCTTTCGGCCATTTATGAGGTTTACAGGGCCCTCAAAGGTACTGGCATTCCTATCATTGCCGATGGCGGGATACGGTATTCGGGAGATATTGTCAAAGCTCTTGCTGCAGGAGCCGATACGGTTATGGCAGGGAACCTTTTCGCCGGAACGGAAGAGTCTCCGGGTGATACCATTATATACAACGGCCGGAAATATAAATCGTACCGCGGCATGGGGTCTATTGAAGCCATGCAGAAAGGTTCAAAAGACAGGTATTTTCAGGATGTGGAAGATGATATTAAAAAACTGGTCCCCGAAGGGATTGAAGCACGTGTGCCTTATAAAGGTACCCTTTCGGAAGTAATCTACCAGCTTATCGGTGGGCTCAGGGCCGGAATGGGGTACTGTGGTGCAGGAAATATTGATGAACTCCACAATGCACGCTTTATACGGATTACCTCTTCCGGCATTATTGAGAGTCATCCCCATGATGTTTCCATTACAAGGGAATCTCCCAATTATAGCCGTGAATACTAAACATTCTTTCCATACCGTTATTTTCTCAAAACCTTTTCTTATGGTGAAGTTCTATCAGTGCGTACTTGCATTTTTTCTGCTACCATGCGCCATTCAGGCTCAGGATGAAATTCTCATGCGGATTCATGGTAAACCCGTTACAAAATCGGAATTTGAAAGAATCTATCATAAGAACAATGCCCAGGAAAATGCATCCGACCCGGCGCAAATACGCGATTATCTTACCCTGTTTGTCAATTTTAAATTAAAGGTAACGGAAGCCGAGCAACTGGGGCTTGATACCCTGGCATCGTTCCGCCAGGAGCTTCAGGGATACCGCGATCAGCTTGCCAGGTCGTACCTGAAAGATACTATTGCCGAAGAGGAATTTGCCCGGCAGGAATATGAACGCATGAAATGGGAAGTGAAGGCGGCGCATATTTTTGTGCGTTGTCCGATTGATGCCGCACCGGAAGATACCCTGAAAGCATGGAACAAACTGGCCGAAGCCAGCCGCAGATTAAAGAAAGGGGAACCCTTTGAAAAGGTTGCCCGTGAATTGTCGGAAGATCCATCCACTGCCCCAAATGGAGGGAGCCTCGGTTATTTTACCGCTCTTTCCATGATTTACCCTTTTGAAAATGCGGCCTACAGTCTTCAACCCGGTCAGATTTCCGCTCCGCTTCGCAGTTCGGCAGGGTATCATCTGATCAAACTTTATGAACGTCGCCCCTCAAGAGGGGAGGTTCGTGTGGCCCACATCATGAAAGCCGTGCCCCGTGGAAGCGGCGATTCAGCATTCGTAAAGGCTGAAAAGGAAATTGCGGCGATTTACGATAGTTTACTGGCAGGAAAGGATTTTTCCGAGATGGCTTCCCGATATTCCGACGATAAATATTCGGGCATGCAGGGTGGAGCCTTGCCCTGGTTTGCGGCCGGCCGGATGGTNCCNGAATTCCAGGAAGCAGCATTCGCCCTGCAGAATCCGGGCGAAATAAGCANACCCATAAGAACCCCTTACGGATANCANATTATTAAACTTCTGGAAAAACGAACCCTGGCCCCTTATGAGGAACTGCGCAGCGCACTTAAAAATCAGATCAGTCAGATGGGCCTTTCCTCCGTTGTGCAGGAAGCTACCAGCAGAAAGCTTAAAGCAGAATATGGTTTTACAGAATATCCCGAAGCCCTGAAAGCATTTTATCAGGTTATTGATTCCAGCTTCCTGAAAAATAAGGAAAAATGGGGGATAGACCATTTCAAAGGGATGAACAGCATTATGTTTACCATAGCAGATGAACGTTATACGCAGCAGGACTTTGCCCGTTTTATACTGGACAGAGGGCAAACCCGCAAACGCTATAACCCCTATTATTTTGTCACAAGTCTGTACAAGGATTTTACCGAAAATATGCTGCAGCAATACCAGAAGAATCATCTTGAAGAAAAATATCCTGAATTCCGGTATCTGATGCAGGAATACCATGATGGAATTCTGCTCTTTGATCTGACCGATAAGGTCGTCTGGTCAAAAGCGGCCACTGATACGGCCGGGCTGGAAGCGTTCTATAAAAAGAATATGAAGAAATACCAGTGGGGCGAGCGGCTTGATGCAGCAATTTATACCTGTAAAGACAGCACAACGGCTCTGAAGGCAATTAAACTGGCACCGCAACGTGAGAAAAAAAGGCTCTCTGCCGAATGGCTTGCGGCAAAAGTTTGTCCTGAAGATACTGCCCGTTCCTGTGTGAAAATTGAAGAACTAAAAGTTGAAAAAGGTGACAATCCGGTAGTGGAAAAAGCCGGATGGTCAACCGGAATTTCCGGCCTCATACCCGACAATGGGAAGGTGGTTTTTGTTGTGAAAAGGAAAATGATACCGCCTTCGCAAAAAACGTTGCAGGAGGCTCGCGGTCTGGTTATTGCCGATTACCAGGATGAACTGGAAAAACGATGGATAGAGGAATTAAGAGCGAAGTACAAAGTTGAAATCAATGAAGAGGTATTGGGTAAGGTGAAATAGAAATAGCATCTGTATTTACAAAGCAAAGCGGTAACGATTATGGATCGTTCGAAGAATATACTTTCTGAAGCATCAGGTAAAACCTGCGCGGGATTAATGCCTGCCGGGAAACGCATCTGTTTTCTGGTTCTTTTGTTAGCAGTTCTTGCAGGTTGTTCCAGAAGCAGAAAAGATCTTGGCAAACCCGTTGCAATGGTAGGGAGCAAATATCTGTATGAATCACAGCTACCCGCACTGAGCGGCCCCGGCATTTCTGCCCAGGATAGCATCCGTATCCGAAAATCCTATATCGACAAATGGATACGCCGGCAGCTGCTTCTCGAAAAAGCAGAGCAAAACCTCACCAGTGAACAGAAAGACGTAACAGATCAGCTGGAAGAATACAGGGCATCCCTGCTTATTTACAAATATCAGGATATGCTGATGAGACAACAGATGGATACCATTGTTTCTGAAGATGAAATTCAAAAATATTATACAGAACACAGCGGAAGCTTCATTCTTAATCAGCCTGTCTTCAAAGGGCTTTTCCTGATGCTTCCCCTGAATGCTCCTAACCTGCAGAAAGTGAGGGAATGGACGCGTTCCCCCAATGAAGAAAATATCAAAAACCTCGAAAGCTATTGTTTTCAGTACGCCAGGAAGTATGATTATTTTAATGACCAGTGGACCTATTTTCAGAATCTTTTGCTGCTCGCCCCCGGCCTTAAACTCAATCCGGAGCAGTTTCTGAGGGCATATAAATTCTATGAGTACAGCGATTCATTGAATATTTATATGATCGGTATCCGGGATTACCTGCTGCCGGGTGCAGTTTCTCCCCTTGATCTCGTCAGGGATGATATCAGGGCCATTTTGTTGAACCGGCGAAAGCTCGAATTTATAAAAGACCTCGAAAACAAAATTTATAATCAGGCATACGATAAAGCCAAAGTGAAAATTTTTGAAAATAAGTAAACATAATGAAACGATTACTCAGGCGGTTGGTATTTAATGGTGTGGTTTTTCTTTTACCTTATGCAGTCAGCGCACAGTCGTATGTGCTTGACAGGTTGGTGGCAGTGGTTGGGGATGAAATCATTCTTCAGTCGGATATTGAAGGTCAGTATCTTCAGATGAGAGCACAGGGAATGATTCCCGGCCCGGATGCAAAATGTCAGATTTTCGAAAGCCTTCTTGAGCAAAAACTTCTTGTGGCACAGGCAAAAGCCGACAGCATTGAAGTTACCGACAACAGCGTGCAGATTGAACTGGATCAGCGAATGAGCTATTTTGTCAGCATTGTTGGCTCCGAGAAGGCTCTTGAGGAATATTTCGGGAAATCCATTCTCGAGATTAAGGACGACTTCCGGGAACTGATTAGGGAAAAACAGCTGACCGAGAAAATGAAGGACAAGATTACAGGTTCGGTAAAGATTACACCTTCGGAAGTGAAGGAATTTTACCGGAGCCTGCCCAAGGACAGCCTGCCGGTTATCCCGGTGCAGTATGAGGTTCAGCAGATAGTGGTCAATCCTGANATTCCGGAGGAACTGATACTGGATGTCAAAGACCGTTTGCTCAGTTTGCGGAAACGGATTCTCAACGGCGAAAGTTTTGCCACACTGGCGGTGCTGTATTCAGAGGATAAGGAATCAGCCATGCGGGGAGGAGAAATCGGCTTCATGGCAAAAAGCGACCTGGATCCGGAATATGCCAAAGCCGCATTCAGCCTTAAAGAAAACGGAGTTTCCAGTATTGTGGAATCCGAATTTGGATTTCATATTATTCAACTAATTGAACGCAAAGGCGACAGGGTGAATACACGGCATATTCTCATGAAACCAAAAGTTCCTGCCGATGCCATTGAAAAAGCAAAAGGGAGGCTTGATACCCTGGCCCGTTACATCAGAAACGATTCCATTTCATTTGAACAGGCAGTTTTTCGCTATACCATGGATGTTAATACGGCATTGAACGGAGGGCTTGTCTTTAATAAACAAACAGGAAGTTCCCTGCTAACCCTTGAGGAATTTACACCCGAAGAAAGAGTATGGCTGGAAAAACTTAAACCAGGCGAAATTTCAGACCCGATTGTTACCAAAAACGATAAACAAAAAACCGTGTTGAAAATAATCAGGCTGAAGAGAAAGGTAGAGGAGCACAAGGCAAACCTGGATATGGATTATGTGATGCTGCAGAATGCCGCCCTCTCCCAGAAGAAAAATAAAATTCTGGAAGATTGGATACGGGAAAAACAAAAAAATACCTTCATTCAGCTCTTCGGACCATTAAAGCAGTGCCAGTTTCATTACAGCGGATGGATAAAAAGCGGTGTTTAAACCAGGCTTTTGTTTGTTTCCGGTCGTTTGTTCTTCTTTTCCTGTTGACCGGACCGGTTTTTCTGCCAGGATGTGGCGTGGCCATGGCACAGCAAACCAGGCAGATTGAAATTCTGCATGCCGAATCAATCGAATTTGACAAAGCCATTGGACCTAATACCCAGCGCCTGATCGGAGACGTGGTCTTTAAACACCAGGAAGTAACCATGAACTGTGACAGCGCCTGGTTTTACGCATCGACCAATAGCCTGGATGCCTTCGGACATATTCACATCCGACAGTCAGATACCCTGAATCTATACGGCGATTTACTGCGCTATGAAGGTAATACCCGTATGGCCCGCATGCGGAACAACGTGCGGCTTATCGATAATCAGACTGTACTTACTACCAATTCACTTGATTATGATCTTAAAAACAGTGTAGGCTTTTATACCGGAAAAGGAAAGATTACCAACGGGGATAATGTTCTGGAAAGTGAAAGAGGGTACTATTTTACCCGTACCAAAAATTTTCATTTCAGCAGGAATGTTCTGATTACCAATCCGGACTATACGATTAACGCAGATACACTCCGTTACAATACAGTTAGCCGCATTGCTTACTTTCATGGCCCGACAAAAATTGTCTCCGACAGCAATACCATTTATTGTGAAAACGGATGGTACGATACCCGGTTTGACAAGGCGCAGTTCAACAGGAATGCCTTTCTGAGTTCGGGTAAACAATGGATTACCGGCGACAGCATGTATTACGACCGCAGGGCCGGATTCGGAAAAGCTATTGCCAATGTATCGGTTTTTGATTCGGTTCAGAAGGTACTTCTGAAAGGGCAATACGGAGAGTACACCGAAAGACCTCAGAATGCCATGCTCACCGACAGCGCCCTTTTTATTCAGATATCAGGGCAGGATTCCCTGTTTGTTCATGCTGATACCCTTCGCTCGGTTGAAGATACGGTAGCACAGACCAAAACACTTTTTGCCTATTACAAAGTTAAAATTTACAAAAGCGATATGCAGGCAAAGTGTGACTCATTGACGTATTCCACTGCCGACAGTACATTCCGTATGTATGGCACTCCTGTTCTCTGGAGCGACGAAAACCAGCTTACATCCACTTTCATCGAAATCAGAACAAGGTCAAACCGGCCTTATCGTATTGATCTTTATCAGACTGCTTTTATCGCTTCCCGGGAGGATTCGTCGAAATTCAATCAGATCAGAGGAAAGAATATGACCGGCTANATTGATGAAGATGGCAAGTTATACCGCATTGATGTTACCGGGAATGGCCAGTCGGTTTATTATACCAAAGACGGCCCCGATATTGTGGGTGTTAACTCTGCTGAAAGCACGGATATGGTTATTTATTTGAAAGACAGAAAAGTACAGCGCATAGCGCTCCTTACCAAACCATCAGGTACCATTTATCCTCCCGGCCAGGCTCCTGAAGAGGAACTGATTCTTAAAGGATTCTCCTGGCTTGAAAAATTCCGCCCCAGGACAAAAGACGATATTTTCTTCTGGTAAGCCACCCGGATTGAGCATCAGGATCGAAGCGAACTAATGCGCAGTGGTTTTGCCTTTGACGCGGGCATTCTGGCAAACCCCGCTGAAACGAAATGAAAGCCGCATGAAAGGCGATTTATGCATTAACCCGGAACTTCCTCCAGTTAAAAAAAGAAACAGAACCTTTTGGGGGTTCTGTTGCTTATTCTGTATGTCTTTGATTCCAAAGAAGATATTCTGGCCTGTTGGATATATCAGTATTCGTCCTCGTTGAAAAAGAAATCGTCTTTGCTTGGGTANTCAGGCCATATATCTTCAATACTTTCGTAAACTTCGCCTTCGTCTTCAATTTCCTGAAGGTTTTCAATGACCTCAAGAGGAGCACCCGAACGGATTGCATAATCAATCAGCTCCTCTTTTGTTGCCGGCCAGGGAGCATCTTCAAGTTTTGATGCCAATTCAAGTGTCCAATACATAGTCTTTCAGTTATTTGCGTTATTATACTTCAGGCTCGTAAAAAAGGTTGCAAATATATAAAAAAATTTACATCAATCACAACTCAGGTTTCCATAGCGTTTCTTTTCCTCCGCAAGTGTATAACAAATATCGTGCAAAAACAAAAAGAAAATCAGCAAGTCTGTTCAGATAGCGAATGATAACATCCTCCACTTCCTCGTTTCCTTCCTGTGCCAGGGCGATAACCCTTCGTTCGGCACGCCGGCAGACATTGCGGACAATGTGGCAGGTTGACGCAAGGGGGTGCCCTCCCGGAAGGATAAAGGATTGTAATGGTTCCAGTGAAGATTCCATCCGGTCAATTTCCTGCTCGAGAAAGAGAATATCGCTTTCATCCACACGCGGCATCCGGACAAGCAGTTCTTTTTCGTCACATGCCAGCCGGGATGCACAGGCCATCAGCCGGTCCTGCACTTTCAGCAACAGGGTCTGGTCATTTGGCAGGGGAACCTGATCATGCAGGAAGCCTATCCATGAAATAAGTTCGTCAACCGTTCCGTATGCTTCCACGCGGACGTTGCTTTTCCACACCTTTTTCCCTCCCACCAGGCTGGTCAGGCCCTTATCTCCTTTTTTTGTATAGATTTTTCCCATGGATCCTTTATTGAGGGGTCTTTCAGGAAGCATTGGACGAGTTGGAATTCTCTGCTGTGACCGGNTCATCAACAACAGGATGTTCATTGATTGTGTCCGATTCAACTTTCCCATCGCGAAGCCTTACTATACGGTGGGCATGACGGGCAATATCTTCTTCGTGCGT
>JGI24721J26819_10005279_pt1 | contig 12947 bp, 11 predicted proteins | sample YelNatPaOPGAMG01_FD_26819 | JGI IMG/M metagenome (IMG submission 26819)
GAGTACCTGACGTTTGCGCCGCGGGCGGTATTGGAAGGGACGTATGATCTAGCGCTGCAGGCGAAGGATTCGATTCGGCTGGTGAAGAAGGCGAGCTTTGGGTGGTTCTGGGGAGCAGCCGAATTTTGAGAAGTTCAGCGAGGTAGTACAGCTGACGGGGCAGGTAGCCAGGCCAGAGGTATACGCGCTGCGTGAAGGGATGAAACTGTCGCAGGTACTGACGAAGGATCAGCTGTTACTCGACACGAACCAGAACTATGGGGAGATTACGCGGCTTCGGTCAGACGGGAAGAACGAGTATGTGACGTTCCGTCCTGGGGAAGTGGTATCGGGGAAGTATGATCTTGCGTTAGGTCCGCGGGATGTGATTCGGCTGGTGAAGGTGGGGTATAGTCCGGTCAAGCCCGACTTTGACCGGTTTGTGGAGGCGGTAGCGCTGGAAGGGCCGGTGGAGTTTGGTGGGCTGTATGCGTGGCGAGAGGGGATGACGCTGTCGGAGCTGTTGAAGCTTGCGAAGATGCGGCTTGAGACGAACCAGGTATATGCGGAGATTGTGCGGCCATTGGGTGGGGGGAAGAATGAGTATGTGACGTTTGCGCCGCGGGAAGTGGCGGCAGGGGTATTTGACCTAGTCTTGAAGGCGCGGGATACGGTGAAGCTGTACACGACGGTACTGCCGAAAGTAAGTGCCACGGTGCTTGGTACGACGGAAGGGCAGATGGTGCAGCCTGGTGGGGGAGGAGAAACAGCTGTGGCCGGAGCAGGCACCGCTCCTGCAGCAGCGCCAGGCACGCCAGGAACAATGGGTGGGCTTGCAGGTGTTCAGGCAGTCGCCGCAGGCGCAGCTCTTGCGCAAGGCACGGCAGCAGCCAGCCCGGCGGCCGGCGCTCCATCCATGGCAGCCCCCTCAGCTGCTGGGGCAGCGTCTGGTGCTGTGGCCGCAGGAGCAATAGAAACCGATACCGGCTTGTATCTTGAAGTAGTATTTACATCCGGCAGCGTACGATACCAGGGGCCGTACGCGCGCACACCGACACTCATGCTCTCATCTGTCGTTACCCCTGACCAGATACTACAGGACACTAATCTCGATTATGCCGAATTGACCCGCCGCAAACCCGATGGCAGCTGGGAATATATGACATTCGCGCCACGGGACGTGCTGAACGGAACCTTTGATTTGAAGCTCAGGGCAATGGACTCGATCCGCTTTGTGCCAGTCAAGTACCTTCCAGAAAAATTCGACTTTGACAAATTCAGCAATGCTATTGCCATCATAGGCACTGCGAATTTCCCTGGACTCTATTCNTTCAGCAATACNAGAATGCTGTCTGAAATCCTCACACCTGATCAGCTGCTTTCTACAACCGACATTTACTACGCGGAAATTGAGCGCTGGATGTCCGGCGGCAGAACCGAGTATCTTACCTTCAGCCCAATCGCAGTGCTTCAAGGCAAGCAGGATGTGCCGATATATCCGAGAGACATCATCCGCTTCGTACCAGTGGGCGACACAGGCGAAAATCACGATTTCTCGAAATATCCCGATACCGTCCTTCTAAAAGGAGTCATCCGCTATCCAGGCCGCTATGCATGGTACAAAGGCTTAAAGCTCTCCGATATTATTCAGGAAAACGACCTGCTCATCGATACAGAAACGAGCTATGCTGAAATCAAGAGATACAGCGCAAATGCGGACAGCATCATCAATTTCGCCCCCGCTCAGATCATCGCCAAAAAGACCGATATCGAGCTCATGCCTCGTGATATTGTCAATTTCTATCCAAAATATGCAAACAAGCCGATCAGTATCGCGGGAGAAGTAGCTAATCCGAAAATAATTGCCTATTATGATCAAATAGAATTATCATCTGTGCTTCGCTCGGTGACATTGTTGCAGGATATGATGAATCTTAAAGCCCAAATAAAGAAAACGACGGGNGAAACAATGGAAGTGTATCTAGAGGACTATNTAAAACGACAGCCAGATAAGAAAATTTTTCTTTCACCAGGCGATGAGATAACAATCAAAGCGCTTTTGCCTGATGAACATTTACCAATCATTGCTGTCAGAGGTGAAGTAAAAGATCCGCAAATCCTTCCCTTTTATGAAGGCATGCGTCTTGCTGATGCGATTGAGTCTGCAGGTGGATATGACTCGACTGCATACCCGAAAGGCTTGGTGCTAATTAGAAAATCAGTCGCAAATGCACAGCAGACACAACTTGACCGACTGATTGCTCAACTTGATGCAGCAACAGCTGCCGGAACCAATCTTCCTAACCCAAACGATACTTCGCTGAATTCAGCGTCTGCAGTGATTGCAAATATGCAGATTGACCTTGCTATCCAGAAAGCCAAGCTCGGTAATCTGAAACAGCTCTACAAGGAGGGGTTTGGCAGAATTTCGCTCGAAATACCNGCTTCTCTTGAAGAATTGCGCGCTTCTCCATCGAATATTCGCCTCGAACGCGACGACCTTATCTATGTGCCGAAAGTGCCGACCTTTGTGCTTGTATCTGGCGAAGTTTCAAGCCAGAATGCAGTGCTCTACCGCGAAGGCATGAATGTGCGTCAGGCAATTGCAGAATCCGGCTGGCTGTCCAATGAAGCGGATTTATCGCATGCATATATAATACGTGCATCTGGCAAGCTTGATAGCACCGAAGGCAAGGGATTCCTGTGGTTCAAACCAAACATCCTGAATTACAAGCTGCAGCCCGGCGACACGGTCTTTGTGCCGACAAAATCGGCAAAAGTCTCGGTGGCATGGGCATATCTGCGTGACAGCTTCATGATCATTAGCAGTCTATTGACAAGTGCCCTTACTGCGAAAACGCTGCTGGGTCTGTGACAGGTTCGATGCTTCGAGGAGAATAGTGTGACTGAAGAAAAATCTGTTGATAATGACGAAATATCGCTTATCGATCTTGCAGCGGTTATCTGGCGTCGGAAATGGCTGGTAATTTTGGTGACAGTGATTGCCGCTCTGCTCTCTGTTGTGTATGCGCTTATACAGCCGAATATGTATACCGCGACAAGCACGATCCTGCCGATTTCGGGCTCTTCCTCCTCCCCCCTTGCGCAATATGCAGGGCTCGCAGCAATGGCGGGAGTGAGCGTGCCCGGCATTGATTCTTCGAATCCTTCGATAAAGATTCAGGCGATTCTGCAGAGCAGGGGGCTCGCGGAGAAGGTTATCGACAAGCTCAATCTGATACCCAAACTCCTCAAGAATCCCGAAAAACTCAAAAGCATAACACCTCTCTCTGCAGCAATCGAATCTTTTCAGAAAATATTCTCTGTTTCTGTAGATTCCAAGACATCTCTCATGAAAGTTTCAGCCAAAACCAAAGACCCGATTCTCTCCCGCGATATTGTGAATACTGCCATCGATCTCTTGCAGAAAGATCTCTCTGATCGCATACTCACCGCAAGTGGAAAGAATATGATTGCTCTCCAACAGCAAGTCGCGGATCAAGAGAAAAAGGTACGCGAACTTCAGAATAAAATGGCGGATTATCAAAAAAAGAACAAGCTCGTTGCGCCGNAGNCGCAGAGCCAGCAAGGACTCGATATGTATCGCTCGCTTATCCAACAAAAAATCACACTCGAAATACAGATCTCCAGCCTGCAGAACANCCTCTCGGCCGATAACCCGAAAGTCACCGCTGCCCAGGCCCAGCTCGCCGCGGTCCAAAAACAAATTGACGACTTCGAACGTACCGGAGGCGGGGTTGGCCCATCGATGAGCGAGACACCAAAAGCGCTGATGGAATACGCCAATATTTCCGCCGAACTCGAGCTGGCGACCAAGATTTATGGAGGCCTTCTTTCAAACCTAGAAAACTTACGCTTGCAAGATGCCACCGAAAAGGTCTTTGTGGAGATCATCGATCCAGCCGTAGCTCCCGAGAAGAAAAGCGAACCATCCAGATCCATGATTTCCATCGTCGGCACAATGGCCGGCGCTTTTTTAGGCCTCCTTCTCGCATTTGTGGTCGAGTCTCTCCAAAAAATCCTCGCCGACCCCGAAGTCCGCGCAAAATTTAAAAAAAGGGTCTGACCCCGCTAAAAGGGGTCTGACCCCTTTTTTCAAAAATCATGAAAACCACACTCCACGAATCCGAATATTCGCTGCTCGAAGCGATCTATGCCTCAATCGCCCAGAACGAAGCCTCGGGAGCCACAAGCCAGCGCGAGCTGGCACAGGCCTCGGGGCTTTCTCTCGGGATGACGAACGTACTCCTCAAGCGCTTCGTGGAACGCGGATGGATCAAACTATCACACCTCAACAAGCGAAAAGTGCTCTATGCCCTGACCGCAGAGGGCATGGAAGAAATTTCCCGCAGAGTTGTCGATTATTTTTCGAGAGCATCGCATAACGCGGCCCTGTACCGCAAGCGAATCGATGCATTTGTCCGAGCCGCCACCGAGCAAGGCTATACCGCACTCGAATTGGTCGGCCCTGACGAACTCGATTTTCTGTTCGATTATGCGTGCGAAAAGAACGGCCTACAGTTCCTGAAAAGCCGCAAAGGAAAACATGCCTCCTCTGCATCGGACCAAAAGCTCGTCATCGTAATGACCAGCGACAGCGAGATCGAGAGCACCGCGCTTCCCGCCGGAACCCTTGCAGTCGAATTTTCAGAAATCCTCGCCCTCTCGGAACAGACAACAAAGCTCGAACCAACCTAGCTCTACAATCTGAACAAAAACACCCCAATCCCCCCTGACAAATCCCTCCATAGAGTGTTTCCAACAATGTTCCTCCAGCCCGCCCGCCCGCACAAAACGCTGCAGGCGGGCTTTTTTATTTTAATGCAACTTGCAAACTGCCATGCAATGGTTTATATATGTCTTTATAAAGAAGTTTCTTTTACTTTCGGCAGCACTTACTTTGTATTGAACGATTGTTAGTGGCTGTGCTGTCCACAGTGAGAAGGATGATTTGAAAATGCAGTATTCTGTGGTTGTCACATCGGCCATGCTATCGGCCCTCACCATGCCCTTCATTCTGAATTTTGCGCACAAAAGAAAACTATACGATATCGCAGGCGGACGAAAAAATCACAACGGCAACATCCCGCGCCTCGGCGGGCTTGGAATGTTTTTGGCCTTTGTTGCCATGGTGACAGCGTTTTCGATTATGCAGACCGGGCCAGTCTCCAGAGAGCTTTGGTCACGAGGCGATAAACTCTGGCCATTCGCCGTAGGCGCAGTGCTCATGCACACCATTGGCCTTATGGATGACCTCAAGGCACAGCCGGCCCCACTCAAGCTCGGAGTACAAGTCTTAGCTGCCCTCGTCGTAGCCCTCGCAGGATACCGATTCCGCGGCTTCGGCTTCAGAGCAGACATACTCACAGAATCCTGGTCATGGCTCTCCATCATCCTCAGCGTAGGCTGGATCGTCGGCGTTGCAAACGCAATCAACTTCATCGACGGGCTGGATGGACTCGCAGGCAGCATTTCATTCATTGCAGCAATGGCCTTCGGCATTTTCTATTATCAATCCGGCGACGCATCGAGCTCGTTTCTATGCCTGAGCGTCGCAGGCGCAGCAGTCGGATTCCTATTCTTCAATTTTCCCGCACCAAAAGCCAAAATATTCATGGGCGACTCAGGGAGCCTTTTCCTTGGCTTTTGCCTGGCAGTAATGCCGTTCTTGGGCCAGGCGCAGGCAGGCACAACATTGGAAACACTACCCGGGGGAAACCCAATACTAACACTCGGCCTCATCCCCTCCATCACATTACTCGGCCTACCAGTATTCGACGCACTCAGAGTCATCGCACTCAGAGTTCGCGACGGCGTAAGCCCCATGAAGGCCGACCGCCAGCACATCCATTATCTCTTCGCTGACTCGGGCTATAGACCGCTCGCAGTACTCGGCGTACTGGATGCCACAGCAATCATGCTCGCAGCGGCAGTATTCCTCGCCGCATTCATGCCGCAGAGCCTTGGGTACCTGCTCATGTTGATTTCGATTGGGATTCTTTGCATTGTCTTCCGCTACGCGATGTCCCTGAAACCTGCCAAAGCACGCTAGCAATCCACCATGATCCCCGAAAAAGTGCAGAAAATTCTAAACCAGTACAACCTCAGAGCACTCGAATTCGAACCAGGTTCGACCCCGACCGCCGAAACCGCCGCCCAGCGCATCGGCGTGCAGACCGGCCAGATTGCGAAATCACTCCTTTTCAAAGGCAAGTCGGGCCGCGTGGCGATGATCGTCTGCGCAGGCGACGCACACATCTCCTCGAAAAAAATGAAGGCACTGTTCGGCGAAAAAATGTCGATGACCGACGCCGATGAAACATTCGCCCTGACCGGTTTTCGCCCCGGCGGCGTCTGCCCCTTTGGAATCGATGGCATTGAGATATATATAGACGAAAGCCTGAAACGCTGGGATACCATCTACCCAGCCGCCGGCAACGATGCAACCGGCGTCCCCATGACCCTGCAAATCCTTATCCAGGCAACAAATGGCCGCCCCTGCGACCTCAGCGCATGACAGAAATCCATAGTGAAATACTCAACTATGTTGTGGCAGCATAATGAATTCATACACAATACACAATGTTCTCTATATTGACAGCCCTGCATACTTCATCCAGAATGTAAAACAAGATCATGAGCAGAGAACGTTTTTTTGACGACCGCCAACACATCATCGATGCAGCAGTATCGCTCATCGCCGAAATCGGCTACGAGAATTTCTCCACCCGCCGCCTTGCCGCCAAACTCGGCATCTCCCCAATGACACTGTACAACTATTTCGAAAACAAAGAAGAAATCGTGCAAGCCACAATTGCCGACGCATACGCCAAAGTGCTCTCAGCGATTCAGAACGAACTCAAGGAATACTTCGAAGGCGAAACCGCATGCCCCCTCAAAGGCTTTGTCGAAATCGGCCGCAAGCTCAAAGACTTTTCCCTGCAGTACCCCAAAATGTATGCCCTTCTTTTCATAATGGACCTGCGCCCCTACAACAACCACCCTCCATACAATCGCGCTTCGAATACGCCTTCCGCAAAACCTCCGAGCGCCTCCTCGATAAGAGCATCGAAGAAGAACTGCATCGCCATATCTACCTCTATGAAGTACTTGCCGGCGCACTCGTCCGAAACCTGCACAGCGGCCACCTGCCAGTCGACAACCATACCTTCGACACACACCTTGAACTTGCCTACGACCGCCTCCTCAAGCCCTTCGAGCAGTATTTCCAAGAGTGTGAAAAAACCCGATGATATTCATCCATCGCGAACCCCAGAGCGCGCGCAGCATCCTCCTCGAACGCGCATTCCGCCGCGCGGGCGTCAAAGAAGCCTCCGACAACGAACAACCACGATTCCTGACCCGCCAGTACGCAAAGAGCCTTCTTTCCGCCGAACCACCCTTNCATATCCGAGCACGACTCGACGTCCAGAGCATCCACATAGCCGGCTCACCCGTCCACATACTCACCCCCCGCTTCCAAGATTGCCCGCGCTCCATCCTCTATCTCCATGGCGGCTCATACGTCACGACCTTCACACGCCAACACTGGAATTTCCTCGCAAAACTGGCCGAACGGACCAACAGCGCAATCATCGCACCCGATTATCCACTCGCACCCAAACATCGATGGGCAGACGCCTACCGAATGCTCTTCGCCCTGTGGGACAGCATAGACCTGATCCTCCCCCACAAAGACAGAGTACTAATGGGCGATTCAGCCGGCGGCGGACTCGCCCTCGGNTTCGTCCAGACACTCCGCGACGCACACCTCCCCATGCCCTCATCCGTGATCATGCTGAGCCCCTGGCTCGACGTAACCCTCGAAAACCCCCAGATCCAAACACTCGACGAACTCGACCCCTTCCTGAGCATCGAAGCCCTCCGCAAAGCCGGCACAGCCTGGGCCGGCGGCTCCAACCCCCGCCGAATGGAAATAAGCCCCATCTACGGCCATTTTGAAAACCTCCCCCCCATGAGCCTCTTCATCGGAACCAAAGACATCCTCTTCCCAGACTGCCGCCGCCTCCACGACACCTGCCTTGCAACCAACACCCCCCTCGACTATTATGAATACAAACACATGATCCACGTATGGATGCTCATGCCAATCCCCGAATCCAAACANACACTCGACCAAATTGCCGGCATCCTCAACCAAAACCCAACCCAAGGGGTCAGACCCCAAAAGGAGAAACCCAATGAAAACACCTAAAACAAGGGGTCAGACCCCTCTTTCCCTCATGATAGCCGCCCTAATGCTGGCATGCCTTCAAGGCGCATGGACACAGACACAAGACTCCCCATCCACCCAGCAGCCGATTTCCCCAGCCCCCATCGAAACCCGAAGCATTCGCGTACAAGGCCAAGCCTCGATGTCAATCGAACCCGACATTGCACTCCTCACATTAGGCGTCGAAACCCAGGCCGACACCGCGGCCAAAGCACAAGCACAACTCGCAGACCGCGCTTCGAAAGTACTCGCAGCACTCACCGGCGCAGGCATCGACCGAGCCAAAATAAAAACGAGCTATTATCGCGTCTCGCCGGTCTACAGCACAAAACAGGACAAACAGAACATCATTATCGCCTACAAAGCCGAAACCACGATGCAGATTGAAATTTCAGACATTCCAGCAGTAGCCGGCCTCGTAGACCTTGCAACGAACACCGGAGCGAATGCAGTTCGATCCTTGACCTTCGACCGCAAAAACATGGAACCATTCAAAACACAGCTCATCGAAGCAGCGTGCAAGGATGCCCAGCTGAAAGCCAAAGCAGCACTGCACGGACTGACCGGAACCAGCACCGGCCTCAGCCTCGGCGCCCCCATCTCGGTTGAAGTCCAGGATTCATTTTCCCCCCGCAATACAAGCGAGACCATGATGTTCAAAGCAGCAGCCAGCCCTGATTTTGTAAGCCCAGGCGAGCTCGAAATCAACGTGACCGTGGCAATCGAATTCGAGATACTGGTCAACAACAGCCACTGAGCGTCCATCTCCACCGGTGCCTGCCTGCACCATCCAGCGCCTCGATTGACAGAAAAGGCCGTACGTGTCTCAAATGCTCGTATGGAACGACATCGAATCGGAGTCATCGACAGCGGCATGGGCGGCCTGACAGTGGTGCGAAGCTTGTGCTCGATACAAGTGCCACTCGATATCATCTATGTAGGCGACAACGCGAATGTCCCATACGGAAATAGACCCCTGACCGAAATTGTCACGCTCACAGAGCGCATGCTCGATGTACTTGATGGACGTAAAGTCGAGGCGGTAGCCATCGCCTGCAACACAATTTCGGCAACAGTGGATATACTTGAGCCCCGAAGCAAAATGCCGCTTGTGGATATCATCCGTCCAGCAGCCAGAGCGATGGCCAGACTCGACGAGCCCGACGTAGGACTATTTGCCACTGAATTTACAGTTCAGTCAGGCCTGCATGCAAAACTGATACACAACGCTAATCCTGCCGTTACCGTTCATGCTGTTGCTAGCGCACGACTTGCGGCGCTTATCGACTCGGTGCCATGGAATGAAGCAGCGATCCGCGAGGAAATTGCATCTATGATTGCGAAAATGCGCAGGGATGGACCTGTGCGGACGGTTCTGCTCGGCTGCACGCACTATCCAATCGTACAGAATGTGTTCGAAGAACTAGCGCCGGACATGCGATTTATCGACCCGGCAGGCCTAGAGGCAGAAGAAGTACTGAGAACTGTGGGAATTTCAACCGCCCCGGCCAAGCTCTCACAACCATCCAGCGAGAAGAGCACCATCAGCCTAGAAGTCATCACCTCGGGCGACCCAGCCGCCTATCGGCGTATGTTCGATAAGCTTGGCATTCCACCCGCCCAGCGCTTTACACAACTTTGAGAACACTTGCAGCCGCCCGATAGTGGTGCCAAGATTGTGCCGAGCAGGCGTGCCACTCAACATCGTAAATCCGAGCCATAATACAGACACCCCCTGCCTCGCGCACCCTCCAAGGGAGGCGTTCATGCAGATTGAACGAATTAATCCATTTATTTATCTCATCCCGCCCCATGATGGTATGCGCGTGCCCGCACGCCTGTATCTCTCGGACCAGCTCTTTTCTCTCATAAAGCAAGATAAAGCGCTTGACCAGCTTGTGAACGTGGCCCGCCTTCCTGGCATTGTGAACTATGCGCTTGGCATGCCGGATATGCATCAAGGCTTCGCGTTTCCGATTGGCGGAGTTGCAGCCTTCGATGTGGATGAAGGCGTGGTCTCGCCTGGCGGCGTAGGGTTCGATATCAACTGCGGCGTGCGCGTCATCCTTACCTCTCTGAGCGAAGAAGAAGTACGCCCAAAGCTCGATGCAATCGGCAAAAAGCTCTTCGCGCGAGTACCGTCAGGCCTTGGCTCGAAAGGCCTCATACGACTCAGCGCAAAAGAAGCTCGCGCTGCCATGGCAGAAGGCCTCCCCTGGGCGCTGAGCAAAGGATTCGCAGAGCCAGCCGACCTGCGGGCAATCGAGAGCCAAGGATACCTTGAAGGGTCTGACCCCTTCGCCGTGAGCGACGAAGCCATAAACCGTGGAAAAGAAGAATTCGGCACCCTTGGCGCAGGCAACCACTTCCTTGAAATCGATCGCGTAGAACAAATATTCAACCCCGAAATCGCCCAAAAATTCGGCCTTTTCCAGGGACAAGTCCTCATCTGGATTCATACCGGTTCCCGAGGCCTTGGCCATCAAATAGCAACGGATTATATCGCGCGCATGCGGCCAAAAATGGCACAGTACAAGCTCGAGCTTTTTGAACACGATTTTGTGAGCATCCCGCTGCGCGATCCACTCGCAGGCGAATACCTGGCCGCCATGGCCGCAGCAGCAAATTTCGCATGGATAAATCGACAGATGATCACGCATGCAGTGCGCGAAGTCTTTTCGGAGGAGTTCGGAAAGCCCGCGGACACACTTGGAATGAAGCTATTGTACGATGTTGCACACAATATCGCGAAGTTCGAGGACCATGCGGTAGGGAAGAGCGAAAGCCAGACACCCGGCACAATTTCTGCACCACTAACCTCGCGCCGCCTCCTCGTCCATCGCAAAGGCGCGACAAGAGCCTTCCCTGCAGGACATCCCGAACTGCTCGATGTAGCGCACGACGCAGGCCAACCAGTCCTGCTTCCCGGCGATATGATGCGCGGCAGCTATATCCTTGTTGGAACCGAGCGCGCCATGCGCGAGAGCTTCGGCAGCGTAGCGCATGGAGCAGGCCGCACGATGAGCCGGCACGCAGCAGCAAAAGAGATCAGCTTTGAGGCACTATCGCGCGAGATGGGGCAGCAGAAGGTAAAACTGCTTGCCGCCGACAAGCGCCTCGCTTGTGAAGAAGCTCCCGCTGCCTACAAGGATGTCGACGCTGTAGTAGAGACAGTAACAGGGTCAGGCCTCGCCAGAGTCGTAGCGCGTACAAGACCCCTCCTCGTAATAAAGGGCTGAAATTACTGCTTCCAACCTTGTGCCATTCCAGATTAGCACAGAGTGCCAAATCACACCGAGAAAATCGAATCTCAAAGACCCCTCAGCCTTTTCCAGTCCTTGCTTTCACATAAATGCATACTTGGGCAAATACTCAGCTGTTTCCTTCCCCGGCGTCTTCCAGCCTTTTACCCAGGTCCGCCCAAATGTTACGGAGAGATTTACTCGACTTAAGAACATGCGCATGCCGCCGGTAAGCGAACGAGCAAATTCTCGTACCCAGAAAGCAGGAATACCCGCCGCTTCAGCATGCGAACCAGGATGGCTCCCACGCGGCGCACGGATTCTGAACGGCTTGAGATAATTATGGACAAGCAGGTACAAGCTTAGACGCATCATTCCATTCGCAACATTTCGATTAAAACAGACCGTCTCCCGATGATGATGAGCCATGTCCTTCCGCATTTCGCGATCGATGTAATTAGAAGAAAAGAGCGGATTATGGATCGTACGAGGAAGCTTTGACCAGATTGTCCAGTGGACGAAGCGTGATTCTTCGGTCTGATTACGGAATGCGGCAAGCCGGTGGAGCACACGTTGATACTCAGGCTTTTCATCCGTGATGAGAACAAAAGGCCGACGCGGCCGTGGCGGCTGCAGCGCGAGAGCACTTTCGAGCGTTTCGCGGAACGAACGAGCAATAGCCCCCCGTTCCAGAGGACAGCGAGCATAGACAAGACCCGCCCTTTCTTTCTGGGCAGACGTCATAGAACCCGACCTGCGACGCGATGCATGACTGAAATCGAGAACGAACTGAGAATGCGCCGTGATAGCGATGGGAATCTCACTGGGGAAATATTGCGAACCATCAAAAGAAACAAAACCATCGATGCAAATATCATCAGCATTCACCATGGACGGCAACGCCTGTGCATGCAAACCAATCGCCTGACGGGCCAGACGATCGATACGATTCGTCACAAGACGCACAGAAACCGAAAGATTCCGGCTTATAGCGCGAAGACTTTCTCCATTAGTAACACGACCAACCACATCATCCAGAGGAATTGGACGTTTCACATAATAAGACAGAGAAAAAGTCTGCGAAGAGAACGTCTTCTGACATGCCTTGCATTGAAAACGCTGAATACGCCCGAAAGCTTTGGTAACATAAAAGCCCTTCGCCTTCGCCCATTCACCCCCAGGAGCCTCCTTGTGCCAGCGACAACGAGGATTGGGACAGAAAGGAAATTGTTGCATGGATAGGTACCTCCATGAAAAAGAATTTAAAAAACCTTTTCATAGAGATAGATGTAAAAAACCACCTTTCTGCTTCAGATTTAGAACAAGATTTGGAACAAGATTGGAAACATTAACCGCCGGCCCACCCCGGCAACTCCTCCCAGAACTCAGGCGACTGGCCATCGTCCGGCTCATAATCAGCCGACTCATACATCGAAAGCCCCCTGTCCCCCTGACCTCCTTGCATGCCGCCA